>Ga0208717_1000162_pt1 | contig 31719 bp, 25 predicted proteins | sample NGESurF53shallow_FD_184489 | JGI IMG/M metagenome (GOLD analysis project Ga0208717, IMG submission 184489) | Arctic peat soil microbial communities from Barrow, Alaska - NGEE Surface sample F53-3 shallow (SPAdes) | ecosystem: Environmental > Terrestrial > Soil > Wetlands > Peat ... | reverse complement strand
ATTTTAAGTATCTCTTTATTTGAAAGAATGCCCATAAATCAACTGTTTCAGGAGACTCAATTACAATATTTCAAAGAACAAAATGATAACCAATTGACACTGTTTGATTTATAACGCAACGCTACTGTCTTCATATCTATTCTCATTGGCTTTCCTTTAGCATGGTGGGCAATGAATACATGGCTGCAAAGTTTTGCTTATAGAATTAATATTGGCCCTGCTATTTTTGTAATTGCTGCCGTTTCCATAATTTTTATCACAACTGCAACAGTAAGTTTCCAGGCGATAAAAGCAGCGATAGCAAATCCAGTGGATAGTTTGCGTTCTGAGTAGGATCGCGCCGCGGCGCGTTCGAATAGTATCCTGGCACGTTCACGTGAATGGTGATATGATTGATATGCTAATGAAGGAATGGGAAATGGAAAATGAAAAGTCCGTGTATTTATTTGTTTACTGTAATAATATAACAGTAATACACAAACGAAATAAATAAATCAGGGAGCGTATCCATCTCCTTTTGGAAAGGGGTTGGGGTGAGGTCTCAAAAATTATTCATAAAATCAACAGCGTTTAAAATGGGAATATTACGAAACGGATTTAGAATAAGCAGGTCTTTATCACCGGTGATAATGCAGGAAGCATTTGCGGAAAGTGCTAATTCAAGAAATTTATTGTCTTTGGGATCGCGGCAGTCTGTAACGGATATTCCAACGTCAATTAAAGCAGCTCTTGCCTGGAACTCTCTTATAACAGACATTCGTTTGTCAAGAGGTAAATATCTTTCAAACTTTGATCGGATAAACGTCTTTGCAAATTCATCAAATGTTGCAGCAGAATATATAAGAATACCTGTATCAAGGGCTTTATTATATGCTTTTCTACTCTCCGATTTATACAGGAGATGTGCGCTGATAAGCGAATTAGTGTCAAACACAAATGTATTAATCATCAGCCTTCAGCAAGTCGTTAAGAATATCTTCCGTAAGCCCGTTTCTTTGTGCCTCATCGCTAATCGCATCAAGAAAACGTTTATAGTTTTCGTCTGTAGCATCGTTAATTATTTTTTTCAATGCAATGGCCACAGTTTCACCAAATCTGCTTCGGGTTTGAGGGCTGAATTTCTTAAATTCTTCGGCTGTAGGGTTATCTATTTCTATAACTATTTTTTCCATAAAAATTATTTAAAAGTATATTTTCAGGTTTTCCCATTAAAAATAAAAAAAATATTATTGTTCATTCAGCAATTGTTGAAGGATTTCTTCAGTAAGTCCATTCCGCGCTGCCTCATCACTTGCTTTGTCAAGAAGAGCTTCAAAATGAGCTTCTTTTATTCCTTGAGAAATAATTTCAATTTGGTCTTCAAAGTTTTCCTCCAACTAGTTTTTTATTTTAGGAGAAACATCTTGCCATTTTTTAGCGGTAGCTTCATCCACTTCAATTACTATTTGTTCCATAATTTTTCATTTTTAGTGTTCTCAAAACTACAAAAAATAACTCTTTTAAAAAATAAGGCCAATGATAAAAAATTATTTTAAAATCGCATGGCGCAATATGATACGCCACAAGGCTTATTCAGGCATTAATATTTTTGGGCTGGCTATTGGCATTGCAGCATGCCTGCTTATTCTGCAATATGTATCGTTTGAATTAAGCTATGAAAATTTCCAGGTAAATAAAGACAGAATCTACCGTGTGGAACAAGACAGGTACGACAATGGGAAACTAAGTACACAATGGGCTGCAGGCGCTTTTGCAGTAGGTAATTCTTTTAAAGATGCCATCCCGGAAATAGAAGATTATGTAAAGGTTGTTCAAAATGGCAGTGTTACTGCCGATGTAAACAACGAGCCGTTGGAAATTAAAAAGGTGTTTTTTGCAAGCAGTTCCTTTTTCAACATATTTACTTATCCTTTAATTGCCGGCGATAAAAACACTGCATTAAAAGAGCCCAATACCGCAGCGCTTTCTGAAACAACCGCACGCAGAATATTTGGCAGTACCAATGTTGTCGGAAAAAGATTGGAATTAAACAGGAATAGTAATTACGCAATAACAGCAGTATATAAAGATGCGCCGGTTAATACCCAATTGAAACCAGACATCCTTCTTTCGTATGCTACTTTTGTAAAAACGCATACGGATTCATCAGGCAATGGCCCCGAAACAGCGTGGGAATGGGATGGATGCCTCACTTATTTATTGTTGCGAAAAGATGCAAACCCTCAATCAGTTGAAAAGAAATTTCCCCCCATTGTTGAAAAATTTGTTGGCGCTGACATGAAGAAATACAATTCTTCCGTCACTTATAATTTACAACCTTTAAAAGATATTCATTTGTATTCTCATTATATGATGGAGCCGGGCATCAATGGTGATGGTAAAACTGTTTATCTTTTATTAGGTATTGCTTTTTTTATTGTAATAATTGCCTGGATAAATTATATTAATCTTGCTACGGCCCGTGCCATAACAAGATCACGGGAAGTGGGCGTGCGTAAAGCAATAGGATCGCAGCGAAAACAACTAATATTCCAGTTTCTTTCTGAATCTGCTTTAATGAATGGAATTGCTTTGGTACTTGCTTTGTTGATTGTTTTAATTTCCATTCCTGGATTTAATGAACTTTCGGGTCAGCAAATTTCTTTTTCATTATTTGGCCAGAGCCAGTTCTGGTTATCACTTGCTGCATTATTTATAATCGGTGTTTTTTTATCAGGTTTATATCCCGCATTTGTATTATCAGGTTATAAACCTATTGAAGTTTTAAAAGGAAATATGGGCAGCACCAAACAAAATTCTGTTTTACGAAAATCATTGGTAGTCTTTCAGTTTGTCGCATCATTGTTTTTATTAATTGGAACAGTTACTGTTTACGAGCAAATACAATACATGCGCAAACAATCTTTGGGAATTAATATAGATCAGACGTTGGTGGTATCACCTCCAATCGTTGGAATTGATTCAACTTACCTGCAAAAAATGACCACCTTCAAAGAAGGGTTAAGCCAATATCCTTCTGTTAAAAATATAACAGTTTCTACAAGTATTCCCGGCGAACCGGTTGGCTGGAATGCAGGCGGCATCAAGCTTGTAGGCACTGATGAAAATACGCAGAAACAATATCGTGTTATCGGAGTTGATTATGATTATATGAAAACTTATGGATTGAAATTGATTGCAGGGCGTATATTTTCAAAAAGCTTTGGTACTGATGACAGCGCTGTAATATTTAACAGGAAAGCGGTAGAACAGTTGGGATTTAATAAACCTGAAGGAGCGCTGAACAAAAGAATTGATTTCTGGGGCGGAAAATATACAATCGTTGGTGTAACAGAAAATTTTCACCAGCAATCTTTACAAGAAGCGTATGAACCATTAATTCTCCGGTTGATTCCTGATGTGAATGGTTACTTATCTGTAAAAACTGATGCAGCACATGCAAACAAAACAATTGATGTTGTAAAAGCTGAATGGACTAAATTTTTTCCGGGTAATACTTTCGATTATTTTTTTCTTGATGATCATTTCAATGACCAATATAAAGCGGATCAGCGTTTTGGCCAGGTGTTCGGATTATTTACAAGCCTTGCTATTTTGGTTGCGTGTATGGGGTTATTCGGTCTTGCTTCTTTTACTACACTTCAGCGCACAAAAGAAATCTGCATCCGAAAAGTTTTAGGCGCATCCGTTTTCAATATTTTAAAATTGCTTTACCGCGAGTTTGCTTTGCTCCTGCTGATTGCATTTGTAATCTCTGTTCCGCTTGCATGGCTTACTACATCAAACTGGCTGCAGGGATATGCATTTCGTATCAGCATACATTGGATGTATTTTTTGCTTCCATTTATTTTCATGATTGTTATTGCATTTATAACCGTAAGTCTTCAAACAATAAAAGCAGCCATGGCAAATCCCGCGAAGAGTTTGAGAACGGAATAAGTAAATTTGAAATCGAAGAAAACAGGAATCGCGAATATTCACACATCAAACCTGCCCGAAAATCAATAGAAAGAAATAGAATAAGAATCGTGTCTATTTGTTGCTTCGCTACTTCACGAAGATGATGCTGTGATGGTAACCTAAATGCAAAATAAAATTCTCATTTTACTATTTATCGGGTTCTACCGTTTTCAACACATAACCTTTAAGCTGGTAACCTGATAATGCGGTTTGAGCAGTGAACGATACTTTTACTACAGGAAGTAATTCTTCATTTTTGATATCAAGAAAGTTCATTGCCTGGCCGCAGGCAATAAAACGGGCACCCAGTTTTTCAAGATCACTTATCAGTTTCAAATTGGGGTTATTCATTTTAAATCTCTTTTGATAAGAATCATTTGTACAAATTGAATACAGACCATATCCATGCATCACCATTACGATTGAAATATTTTTTAACGGAATACCGGAAGCCACATGAAGATTAATTATTCTGGCCACTTCTACAAGGCTTTGATCAGGCTCATTTAAAAGAGAATCAGGATTCTTGTTTTTAATTTCAAAAAGTAATTTGTATTGCATCTTAGGATCGGGTACTTCAGTGATACCAGTTACAGGAAAAACGCCTGAAAATTTTCCTGCATTGATTACAGGAAATTCTTCTTTGTTCTCCAGGCTTTGCCATCTTATTTTCTCTGCAAATTGATCTTCTATTTTCAACGAATCTGCATGCATCTTTGCGCGCATGGTGCTGTCCTTAACTGCTAACAGATGAGAGTTGTTTGATTGTGCCATACCCGCGATGCTTGCAAAAAAGTAAATAGTAATAATAAGCCCTGTTTTTCTCATAAAATTTTTTTGAAGATTAAAAGTAGCTATTTTTTGCATTCATAATTTTTCCCTTTCTGTAAATGATGATTTCGCCAAAAGAAGGAATGTGGGATTATTTTCCGGGAATTCATCCCAGGCTGATAATAATTATCTAGAACACCAGGGGATTACCTGAGTAACCAATTGTTTTTTCTATATACGACTTGTCATAATAGATCCTGTCTGTATCAATTTTTCCATTAGTTACGTGGGCTGTGTATTGAAAAGGGAATTTTATTTCTTTTCCATTTTGTGTAAAACTATAATCACCCCATAAGGACACCCAATCTCCTACCAGATCTCCGGACTTTACACGAAATGTCTCTTCTACAAAATTCACTTTCCTGTTTGATTGCAATTTGTAATTTTTTTTCCAACTACTTATAGTTAGTTCCGCGTCTGTTGAATCAATAGGACTTGGGCCATAACCTTTATAACTGTAAGCCAAAAGTGCTTTTGCTTTATCCAGGTTTCCCGTTGTGAGGTCATTGACAAAGTCGCCAACTATTTGTATGTCGGTCTGTGCATCCGGGTTTTCACCGCCCATCTCTTTATAACTCATTTTTGAATCCGTTGTTGATTGGGCCTGTGTTTTGGTTATAAAGACAATTAAAGAAAAAGATAGAATAAGAATCCATTTTGCAATTGTTCTTTGCATATTTATTAAATTTATTTTTTAAACAGATGCTATTACATTCAGCTCCAACCAAATCTAAATATAATTAATACAAGATTCGGATATTTCTTTGTAACATTATTTTTATTCTTTCCTTTTCCGGTTGTTGAGTTGGCGTTGTTGCATTTCGAATTGGCGCATAGCTTTGCTGGTACTGGGTGGTAAGAACACCGCTCACAGCGTCCCGCTCTGTTGGAATCAAAAAATACATTATAAAAGAGGTAGCATATTTTGTAAAAAATAAATATTGCCGTAAATCTTCTTCATTATAATCAAACAAACAATGGAAAGTTTATCTAAAAATATTTTACCGGAAACGAATAAAGAAGAAAAGACTTGCCCATTAAAAAAGCCGTTCCATTTATTTTCGGAACGGCCCAATTATAAAAATATTAATTTGCTATTTTTTGATGATCACTCTTTGCTGATGTATGCTTCCATCAGAAGTCATGTACAGTAGTATGTAAACCCCAGCGCTTAGCTGAACATTTATCTTGGCTGTGCCACCCATTACCGCAATGTTTTCCTGACTCATTAACCTTCCACTTATATCTAACCATTCTATTTTCAGATTATTTTCATTTACACTAAGGCCGTTTATAAAAATAGTGCCTGTTGTTGGGTTTGGATAAATTGTTACAGATTGATTTTGATTTAGGGTAACCGAAACAATATTCCAGTATTTACTATTACCATTAAGATCAGTTTGTTTTAAACGGTAGTAGGTTGTTCCATTATAGGGGTTTGCATCGTGAATAATATAATTTAAAGTAGTGGTACTATTACCGTTCAATGCTTTTGAACTAATATTTTGGAAGAATTCAAAATTAACAGCATCGCTGCTTTTTTCTATAGTGAAATAATTGTTGTTTGTTTCTGTTTCAGTAGTCCAACTCAAATCAACGCTACTATTATTTACAAGCTGAGCATTAAAATTGATAACCTGGACTGGCAATGTGTTAAGGCCATTCATATCATCTGCTATAGCAAAAGTAGAAAAGGAATTGAACGCAGTTGGCGAAGATGTTGAAGTAATGCTTCCCACCAGGTTTGCGCCAAAAGCATAAGCCGGGCCGCCCGTGCCGCCAATATCAATCCATGAGGTAGGGGCTGTGTAAGTGTTTTTTACAATAGTCAACTCGCCTCCATCTAACACAACATCATTGTTCCCAAAAAATATTTGTATGGTTTGGTTACCACTTAACCCTGCAACAGGCTGGCTATTGCCGGAAGCATCTTTTCTACTGATGGTGTAATAATGCATATGCGATACAACATCCACAGTTGGAGGAAGTGTATATCCTAAAGCAGCAGCACTTGCATCGAATAACTGTGCCTCATAAGTGTATAGAGTACCATTACTATGATTCACAGTCAGCACAACAGGCCTGCAATCGGGGCTATTACCTATAGGGAAATTTAAAGTGGAAATACCTGATACTGATTTCTGGTACCTCATTGGTCCATTTACATAGCTGGTTGATAGAGCATTACCTGCCGCAGTGACAGAGCCATTCAACATAGTTAAAATATAACTTGTTGAGGTATTGAGCAGTCCTGATGTTAATGTAAGATTATTGGATACATTAATGGAAGTGTTGTTTAAAGTAACACCGCTGCCTGTATTGTTTATCACCAACGTGGTGAATACAGGCGCGGGCGTTCCGGAAACTGCATTAATATTTTGCAAGCCTCCACCATTAAAAATTGCCGTTCCTGAGTTCGCACCAAATGTAATAGCCGTTGAAGATGAAACTGTAAGATTGCCTGAATAGGTACTGTTATTATTATAATTTGGATAAATTAACCCTGAATTATTTTTCACAAATGTAACATCGCTGTTATAAGCATCAGCGGAATTTATTGTCATTAATAAATAACCTGTTCCATTGTTTGTAAATGTGCTTGCACTATTGAATATATTATTTCCCTGGCTTTGATCATTAGTAGTACCTGTCTTGGTGGAATTGACAGTGCCGCTAAAACTACATCCGTTAAAAGAAAGTGCCGGACTGGATGTGGTTACATTGCCCCCAAAAGCTGAGATAGGCCCAAAAGTCAAATTGCCGGATCCGGTTAAAGTCAGGCTTTGCGGTGTTGCGCCAACTTGCGTGAATTGCTTGAGTAACAATGTACCTGCGGAGAAACCTCCTGCACCCACTGAAATGGTTTTGCCTGCTGCTAAAGTTACTGTTGCGCTGGCGCTGCTGTTACAAAACTGAACTCCCTGACCATTGTTAGATGTAACTACAATATTACTATTGAAAACAGTCCCCGCTGAATTCGGGCTAACTAATATATATGTATTAGCTGTGGGTGTATTATTAAATGTGGCGACACCACCAAAAATATTATTGCTGCTATTGTATGCGACATAGATATAGCTACTACCGGTGTTATTAAAAGTAGATGCTGCGTTGAACTGGTCTGCATTACCATTTCCGAACATCAAATAACCGGAGCCTGAATTGGTAAAAACACTTACGTCATTAAAAACATTGTTTCCAGTGCTTGCATCGCTGGTTGTTCCTGTTTTGACAGAATTTACAGTCCCGCTAAAATTGCAGCCATTGAAATATAAACTCGGGCTTACTGATGTTACATTGCCTCCAAATGCAGAAATAGGCCCAAAGGTCAAATTACCAGATCCTGTTAAAGTCAGACCTTGTGGTGTTGCACCAACCTGGGTAAACTGCCTGAGCAGTAACGTACCTGCTGAGAAACCTCCTGCACCTACTGAAATCGTCTTTCCTGCTGCTAAAGTTGCTGTTGCGCTGGCGCTGCTGTTACAAAACTGAACTCCTTGCCCATTGTTAGATGTAACTACAATATTACTATTGAAAACAGTCCCCACTGAATATGAGCTAACTGATATAGATGTATTAGCTGTAGGTGTATTATTAAATGTGGCGATACCCCCAAAAATATTATTGCTGCTATTGTATGCGACATACATATTGCTACTCCCTGTATTATTAAAAGTAGAGGCAGCGTTGAACTGGTCAGAATTGCCGTTGCCAAAATATAATTGTCCGGAGCCTGAGTTAGTAAAAACACTAGCGTTATTGAAAACATTGTTTCCTCTGCTTATATCGCCGGTTGCTCCTGTCTTGACAGAATTTACAGTCCCACTAAAAGTACAACCATTGAAATATAAACTCGGGCTTACTGATGTTACGTTGCCTCCAAATGCAGAGTTTGGCCCAAATGTCAAATTGCCGGAACCGGTTAAAGCCAGGCTTTGTGCTGTTGAACCAATCTGGGCAAATTGACGAAGCAATAATGTTCCTGCCGAAAAGCCACCTGCACCAATGCTGATGGTTTTGCCTGCGGCCAAAGTAGCAGATGCTGTTAAGTTGTAGCTACAAAACTGGACTCCCTGCCCATTGGATGATGTTACCACAATACTGTCATTGAAAACAGTCCCCGCTGAATAAGAGCTAACTGATATAGATGTATTAGCTGTAGGTGTATTATTAAATGTGGCGATACCACCAAAAATATTATTGCTACTATTGTATGCGACATACATATTGCTACTCCCTGTATTATTAAAAGTAGAGGCAGCGTTGAACTGGTCTGAATTGCCATTACCGAACATTAAATAACCAGAGCCTGCATTGGTCATTGTGACTGTTCCATTAAATACATTATCTCCACTGCTTGCATCATTTCCTGCCCCGGTTTTGGTAGAAGTAACAGTACCCGAAAATGTGCAACCGTTAAAAAGTAATCCAGGGCTCGAAGAAGTAAGATTTCCACCAATAGCAGAGCCTGGGCCAAACTGCAGAGTAGTTGCAGTACTGTTGAGTGTAAGATTTACCGGGGTATTGCCCAATTGGGTAAATTGCCTCAATATTAAATAGCCGGCATTAAGTCCGGTAACTCCTGCCTGTATGGTTTTCCCCGCTGCCAACGTAGCCGTAGCTGTTGAATTGCCACCGCAAAAATAAATTCCCTGTGCGCTGCCGGTGGTGTTTACTAAAATATTGCCATTGAATTGATTGCCCGCACTGGAATAAGCGGGTAATATCCTTTCAGAACCATTGTTGGTAAAGGTTACATCATTGTTATAGATGTCGGGACTGGTACTTGCAAGAACTATATATCCGGCACTATTATTTGTAATATTGCAAAGCCCGTTAAATATATTACCCCCCTGGTTATAATCACCCGTAGCCCCTGTTTTAGTGGCATCTACACTTCCATTAAATGTGCATCCGTTAAAATAAAAATCCGGGCTGCTGATAACGAGGTTTCCTCCAATTACAGAATTGTAGGCGAAGGTAGCTGAAGTATTAGTTCCTGTGAAAGCCAGGTTCATAGCGGTATTGCCTAATTGGGTAAATTTATTCAGCTGCAAATACCCGGCGTTAAAGCCGGCTCCTCCAATAAGGATAGTTTTGCCAGAGGCAAGTGTAGGGTTGCCGGTTCCCGAAGCATATCCCAACAATATTCCGCCTGTACCACTGGAAGTCAGGGTGATATTATCATTGAACAGATCATTTGAATTATATCCCAGCATAAAATAGCCTGAATTGCTCTGCTGGTTTATAGCTAAAGTTGAGTTGAAAATGTTTTGGTATCCATTGTTATGGTCGCTTCCACCTCCTGTTTTTGTTAAAGAAACGGGAGCATTATATGTTCCGCCTCTCATATAAATATCAGGTGAGGTTATAGTAAGACTACCTCCAAATACCGAGGGGGTGTTGCCTCCAATAGCCCCAACATATACAGATGAACTTCCAGTAGTCGTTAAATTTATTGCAGTAGAACCATTTTGAGTGAATCCGGAAATACCTAAGTAACCTGTGGTAAAACCAGCCGCACCAATGGATATGGATTTCCCGGTAGCCATTATAGAGCTTGTACCACTAATCCATGCTAATGCAATACCAACAGCAGAGCCTGTCTGCGTTACAATAAGATTTCCATTATATTGATTATTTGTAGAATTGTAGCCCAAAATAATCCTATCAGAACTGCTGTTATTAATATAAACATCTCCATTATATAAATCTGCTGCCCCATTGCCAAAGCCAAACCACTGACCTGCTGCATTTGTAGCTGTATAATTTATAGTCAGTGCGGCATTAAACGTATTTCCACCTGTGGTTGCATTAGTATTTGTACCATCTGTTTTTGTCAGGACGGTTGCATTATTGTAAATACTGTTTGATGTATATATATTGGGTGAGTTAACCGATAAAGCCCCATTAAATGTTGTACCAATAAAATTTGCGGTAGCATTGCCAGTTAATGTTATGTTTTGAGGTGTTGCACCTGCTTGTGTAAATTGCTTCAGCGATAATGTACCTGCAGAAAACCCTCCTGCTCCAGCCGAGATTGTATTACCAGACGCTAATGTTGCCGATGCACTGGCATTGCCATTACAAAATTGAACCCCCTGGCCGTTGGTGGAAGTAACTACAATGTTATTATTAAAAAGTGTACCTACGGAATACTGGCTTACATATATTAATGTATTGGCTGTCGGTGTATTATTAAAAGTAGTGACCCCGCCAAAAATATTATTGCTGCTATTATAAGCAACATATATAATATTACTTCCGGTGTTATTGAAAGTAGATGTGCTATGGAACTGATCGGGGTTGCCATTGCCAAGCATCAGGTACCCTGATCCCGCATTTGTCATTATTACAGAACCATTAAAAATATTATTTCCGCTACTGGCGTCATTACTGGCTCCCGTTTTTACAACATTGACTGTTTGTTGAAAAGTGGTATTCCGAAAAGTAACTGCTGCAGATGTTACGTTTACAATACAATTCATAGTTACCGTGCCGTTTCCAAATGTAGTGGTGGTTGCTCCCGAAACGGTAAGCGTACCATTTTGCACAGTACCGGAGGTGAAAATTGCATTGGAGCCGCTAATAGTAAGAGTATTGCCTCCCAGATCAAGTGTGCCGCTTGTAACAGTAAGATTTGCAATAGAGGCGTTAATATTTAATGCACAGATATTGCTGCCAGTTACTATAGTTGCATTATCTGTCGGGCCAGGTATACCATTGGGAGACCAGTTGGCGGCAACAGTTGCCGCTGATGATACGGAACCATTCCAGGTATATGAGATTTGGGCTTTTGCAGCCCGAATACAAATAAACACACAAATAAATAATAGAATCTTCTTCATAAAAAAGTTTTGTTTTTATTGGGATTAGGATAAAAAAATTTACTTCTTTTCAGCTTTTAATACACTAAATGGCACTTTTCATATTACTTAAAGTATTTATGCCTTAACGTATTTATACCTTCTTTATTTCTGGTATTGCTGCCAGGATAGTAAACTATTTGTTTTATATTAATTATCGTCCCCGAAGATATACTCCCATTAGTAGGGACAATACCGCCCTGCCAGGCATAGGCACTTGTCCATGTACCATTTGCTTTACCGGCATAAGTTTGAGCCTGTAATAAATTACTTAAAAGAAAGCTAATTGCAATGAGGGATAAGCCCTTTGATAATTTGTAATTGAGTGCAATTGTTTTCATTTTTCTTGGTATAAGGTTATTCAGATAGTAGGGTATGTTTTCTTTTTTTATCACACAGTGATTTTACGGTTTCTGAATGTAAAAGTGCTCTATTCACTAAAATATTATCGTAAGAATTCGATGAGTGTATGTTCTTTTTCGACGAATGGAATGAATCAGCCGTTCTTGAAGTTTAGTCCACTTTTGTTGTAGTACATATCCATTCGGGAAATAAAATAGTTTATATGACCGGTTATGAATGCGATATTTTTCCTTTTCAAATTCAAGGTTCCGATTGGTAGATCATGAACACTGATGGAAGTGATAAAGAATATCTCACCTATATGAATAAAAGGAATAGTACTCAGTCTGTAAATAAATATCGGTTGGCAGGATCCATCTCTTTTATTTCGGATAATTCTTTTTTGGGAGGTGTAATGACAAAGCCTCCCGGCCTCACCGGGTACGCCGTAAAAGTAGTATTCGATAAATAAATGGGATAATATAGTGCTTAACTTTATTTTGACACTTAATGAAAAATAAAATAACCAGTCATGATTTAATCAGTAGTTGAAATTTTAAATAATATTCGTTTATGCCTAACAGTTATAATACCGGGTTTACCAGACTTTCAATAAACAAGCAAATAATGATGATTTCTGTTTTTTATTCTCAAATAAAATAACATAAATTTTTCTTCTCTCTTCAATATTTCTACAAAATCATAAAATATCTTTGCAACCCAATTAAAATTAAAATTGAATTTTGATGAAGAGATTCTTACCCGCTTTATTTTGTATTTTAAGTTTGCCCGTTTTTGCCCAACAAAACAACAATGTTTTTAAAATCAGAGGAAAATTAATAGATTCAATTTCCAGGCAACCATTGGAATTTGCTACTGTTTCTGTTTATCAGGAAGGTGCCAAAAAACCGGTAACTGGAAGTGTATCCGACAAAAAGGGAAATTTTGAAATAACCCTTGACAATGCCGGAAAATATAAACTCGTTGCAGAATGCATCGGCTTTAATTCTACAACTATCAATAATATTATCGTAAATAAAAACAACCCAATAGCAGTTGTAAATCAAATTGCATTGCAATCAAAAACGAAAACGCTTCAGAATATTACTATTTCAGGACAGCCAAAAATGGTTGAAAACAAAATTGATAAAATGGTTTTTAATGCAGAAAGAGATGTTACTTCACAGGTGGGTGTAGCTACGGATGTATTAAAAAAAGTACCCGAGGTTTCTGTAGATGTAGATGGAAATGTAGAACTGGCGGGAAGTTCAAGCATCCGGTTTCTTATTAATGGAAAACCATCGGCAGCTTTTGGAAGCGACATCGCAGATGTGTTACAATCTATTCCTGCAAGCCAGATAAAAAGTATAGAAGTGATCACCAATCCGGGCGCTAAGTATGATGCAGAAGGACTTGGTGGAATTATTAATATCATTTTAAAACAGAACGACTCTCATGGGATGAATGGAAATTTATCGCTCACTGCCGGAACAAGAACAGAGAATGGCTCTTTTAATTTTAATGCACGACAGGGAAGTTTTGGGATAAATGCATTCGTAAGCGGCAATGCAAGATTAAAATCAAATTCTACCTCTTCTTCTGACAGGCTTACCAATGATACATCGGCCAATAATAATATTTTGCTATCCCAGCTTTCATCAGGGGATGACCAAAGAACCGGATACGAGACAGGGCTTGGCTTTGATTGGGATCTTAATGAGCACAACGGAATTACCGGCTCAGTTTCCTATCAGAATTTTGGACATAAAAGCAATACTTTCACTGACCAGGATCAACAAACCTTAGACTTAAATGGAGATCTTCTTTCGGATATTGCAAACTCTATTAACGCCGACCATACTTTTCATTTTCATAATGCAGATGCAAGTCTCAACTATAAAAAAACTTTCAAAAAAGATGGCCAGGAATTAGACCTGGCTGTTAATACCAGTTTGGGAAACCGCAGAGTACTCGATAATATTTACCAATACACCTTTCCTCAAGATTCACTCTATTATAGTACAAAATCAATCAACCCCGGAACCGAGAATGAAACTGAAATTCGCGCAGATTATACACAGCCCATAAAAAAGAATATCGTTTTAGGAGTTGGGGGTAAATTGAATTTATATGATGTCAACAGCAATTCATCAGTACTGGATTTAAATAGTACAGGGGATTATTCAAAGGATAATTACTTATCAAATATTTTAGATTATCATCAAAATGTATATGCCGGTTATGCAGAAATTTCTTTCCCGGTTTTTAATTGGTTTGATGCTAAAATAGGAGAACGATATGAACGCACTGAAATCAATTCTTATTTTTCAGATGCACTGCAACAACAGCAGATTCCGGGATACAATACTTTTGTGCCTTCTATCTTTTTTTCAAAAAAAATAAATGAAAGTTCTCTTTTCAAATTAAGTTATTCCAAAAGGATCGAGAGGCCCGACTACCATGATTTAAACCCGTTTATTAATACAAGTGATCCCAAAAATCTATCAACCGGCAATATCAATCTTGATCCGGAAATAAGCCACAGATTTGAATTAGGATATAGTACCGACATTGCCGGTTCCGGCACTTTTATGGTCAATCTTTTTTATCGCATTAATGAGGGCGATATTCAACCCTTCATCGTTTATTATCCATCTTACCAGGTAGGTGATACTACCTATACAGATGTCGCTTTGAGCACACCGCAAAATATTGGAAGAGAAAATAATTATGGGGTTAATTTTTTTGCTTCTGCTAAATTCTTTTCAAAACTGGATTTAAGATCCAATCTTTTTTTCTATGAAAGACGCACCATTAATACGATAGATAAAGGCTACGATTACAATAGTTTTAATTATCACATTAACCTTAATGCAGATTACCAGTTTTCAAATACGTTAGTTGCAGAGTTCTTTGGTAATTTCCGTTCTGCAAGGCATGAAGCACAGGGAACGTATCCTTCATTTACCACTTACAGCCTTGCCATACGTAAACAGATATGGAATAAAAAAGGCAGCGTGGCGCTTACTGCCTCTAATCCTTTCAGTAAAGATATTACACAAATTACCAAAGTTTACGGACCTAACTTTGTTATTAACGGTACACGCTCTTTACCATTTCGTTCTTTCGGAATTAATTTTACCTGGAAGTTTGGTAAACTGGAATTTAAAAAAGACAAGGAAAAAATTGATGATAGTTTAAATTCTCCTTCTGAGAATAGTTAGTATATGTTGCATGCCTTTGTATAGTTTGAATTGGAATGATGAATCTTAAATATTTGTTTGTTTACTGCTTCTAAAAATGTTATACTCTGCAAAGGAAAAACCGCGAATGAATTATTAGGTCAGAGTATTTTAATTGACACTGGTTGAATTGCCACGGGTTTCAACCCGGATGGAAAATGAAATATCTTCAAAGGCTTTAGCCGAATTCTATCTATTCTTTACAAAATATGAGCTTTCTCTTTTGGATAGTCTCATACTATCTGAAGAATGGGTCGTGATAAGGTATTATTCAATAATTAACCCTTGATCAATTTGGCACAAAGCGATTCAATTTTAATCAGTGCTTTTGATTATAATTATTGGTAATTTCGTTTTATATTAAAAGTGTTAGTTGTAGATATTATCCTTTCCTGAAATAGGTTTTACAAAAACAATATATATGGAAGAGAAGAAATTTTCTAAAGTCCAGGTTCGCTATATAGTGAATAATGTTGATGAGGCGATATCATTTTACACTGAGCACCTCGGATTTAAATTGGACATGCATCCGGCTCCTTCTTTTGCGATGTTATCCCTTAATTATCTTCGCCTCGTATTGAGCGCTCCCAATCCATCTGCCGGAGGAGGCCAATCCATGCCGGATGGAACTCAACAGAAACCTGGTGGGTGGAACCGTTTCTCAATAGAAGTAAAAGATATTTCCAAAAAGGTAGATGCGCTTCGAAAAGCAGGCGTACATTTTCGCAATAATATAGTTACCGGTGTTGGCGGTAAACAAATAATCGTTGATGATCCATCAGGAAATCCTATAGAATTATTCGAGCCTTCAATTTCTGAAGCCCATCTTGATACCAATTCTTGAAATCATAGATTCGCTACACCAGGGTATTTATGAGATACAAATTATTCCCATTGTTGTATTTAAGATACTAAAGTAAAATGGTTTTTGTTTCTATAAATGATTGAAAGGAAAAAAGCAAATAGAAACCCCTACTATTTCTTTGTTTATTGGCCAGGTGAACCTAGAACCAAATAAAAATTAAAAGAATTTCCCTTTAATGAAATTTTTATCCGCCTCATAAAGAAACTATTGATTATTTTTATTTTAAAATTCACCAGTAAACAATATTTTATGAACACATCACGCCGCACATTTATTAAAAACAGCAGTCTTACTATCGCCGGAGCTTCATTAATTCCCGGAATTTTAAAAGCAAAAAAACCAGAAATTATTGTGGGTATTCAATTATATACTGTAAGAGATGATATGAAAAGTGATCCGGAGGGCACTTTGAAAAAACTGGCGGCAATGGGCTATAGATATGTGGAAGCCGCAGGCTATGCTGATAGAAAATTTTATGGATATTCTATTCCTGATTTTAAAAAGCTATTAAAAGATACCGGCTTAAAAATGGAAAGTGGTCATAGCTTTTTAGGCTCTCAGCAATGGGACAAATCTACCAACGATTTTACAGATGAATGGAAACATACTATAGAAGATGCCGCTGCAGTCGGTATGAAATACCTGATAAGTCCCGGCGTGGATGAAAGTCTTTGCCAAAACATGAACGGTTTCAAACATTATATGGACATGTTCGATAAAACCGGGGAACTATGTAAAAAATCAGGAATGCATTTTGCCTTCCACAATGAAAATTATGGATTCAATCACAGCATCGATGGCAAATTGATTTATGATCTCATTCTCCAGACGACCAATAGAAACTTAGTATGGCAGCAAATGGATATCGGCAATATGTATGAGCCTGGTGGAAGACCGTTGCATTTTCTTAAAAAATATCCCGGAAGGTTTTTTTCGATGCATGTAAAAGATGAAATAAAAAGGAATTCCCGGGGGTCAGATGGAAACTTTTATGAAAGTACCATACTCGGCAAAGGCGTAATGCCGGTAAAAGAAATTATTGATTATGCCCGGAAAACAGGATCCAGGTATTTTATAATTGAACAGGAACAATACCAGGATAAAACACCTTTGGAATGTGCCGCAGAAGATCTAAAAGTTATGAAAAGCTGGGGATTTTCTTAAGCAGAAATATTCTAAAACAGGAATTTGAATTATTTGTATGCCTGCTGTGAGACCAGTTTGAATATTATATTTTGTTAAGAAATTATTTTTTCTCAGGTTGCAGAGTGTAAATGATCGGTTGTACTCTGTAAGCATTCACAGGTTGATTATATAGAACTGCATTTTTCCATGACGGGCTGTTTGCAATTACCTGCAAGGCGTCATTATCTACATTTTTATACCCGGAGGAAGCAAGAATTTTTGGCGTGACAACTTCACCGTTTTCATCAACTATAAATTCAACTTTTACAGTTACTGTAACCTCTTCTTTTCCTTTTGCAGGAAAATCTTTTGTTGCGCTTTTATTGATATAAGATGTCCAGGCTTTTTGTCCACCTTTGAATTCAGCCTCGCGTTGAAAAATGTAATTCTTAATTTTTTTCCCTGACTCATCATATCCTTCAACTGTTCCTTCTTTTTTATTATCAGGTAAAAAATAGTGCATTGCCAATTGGCCATTGGGATAATAATGATATGAATATTTCAACGCATTATTTTCAAAAGAAGATGAATCTTCTAAATGTCCATTTTTAGAATACAATAACTGTATTCCTATTGGAGACTGCATTAAAGTATCGGCATAAACAGATTTACCCCTTACTTTTTGAGTGTTTATCCAGTAGGAAGTACAACTATAATTTGATCCCTCTTTTATGAATTCAGCATAAAAAGCTGCTTTCTCTTTTGAGGTTTCCATCCAGTCTTCAGTATAATATTTAGTTATTTTGGCTTGCGCATTTGCAGATATGAATGAAATAATAAGAAGGCTAAAAAAAATCCCTTTCATTGTGAAAAATTAAGAAAAATATTTAAAATTAAGTTTTGATAATTGAATAAAGAAATACGAAAATAAATAATAATGGCAGGAAAGTATGTTTCCCTTTTGTTTTGTTTTCAAAAGATAAAGATTATCGTATTCCGTGTATCACATAAGGTACAGAAATTGAGAAAAGAAATGATTATTAAAGGAAATGAAAAGAAAGGCTGAAAGTATTGTAAATATTGACTTTTAGGCATAAAAAAAACACTTTAAAAAAGTGGTTGTGTGCCCAGAACAGGAATCGAACCTGCACATCCTTGCGAACGACAGATTTTGAGTCTGTTGCGTCTACCAATTCCGCCATCTGGGCAAAAACAATTATGAATTCAAAATTAAAAATTAAAAATTAAAAATTCATTTTCGGGAGGCAATATTACACATTCTATTGAATCTGTCCAAAACGAATTTCCAATAAAATCTATGTGAGTGTTATAATGTAAATTGCCATTTTTAAAATATGAGTTGATGTTGAAAATTGGATTAATAAGGGAAGGCAAAATTCCATCCGATAACCGTGTAGCGCTTACTCCGCTTCAATGTAAATGGATGCAGGGAAATAAAAATATTTCTATTGTTGTTCAGCATTCTGAAACCCGATGCTTTTCTGATACCGAATATAACAAGGTGGGAATAGAAGTGAAAGAAGATATCAGTGAATGTGATATTTTGTTAGGGATAAAAGAAGTGCCCGTAGATATGCTCATCCCCGGAAAGATTTACTTCTTTTTCTCGCACACAAGGAAATTGCAATCGTGCAATCAAAAACTGATGCAGGCAATTGTCAGCAAAAAAATTACACTAATAGATTATGAATGTCTCGAACATGAAGATGGCACAAGGCTGATAGGTTTTGGTTTCTTTGCCGGAGTAGTTGGGGCTCACAATGGAATGATGGCGTATGGCAAACGTACAGGAACCTTTCATTTAGACAGGGTGTATAAAAAGAAAAATTTTGAACAATTGATCCATACCTATTTTGGGCTAAAACTTCCGCTCTTGAAAATTGCTGTAACCGGCAGTGGCAGGGTAGCACATGGGATTTTGGAAATTATGAACCTGATGGAAATTCATGAAGCGGAACCCGATGAATATAAAACGGCACGGTTTACCTACCCCGTATATGTACATTTAAAAGGTGAAAACCTCTATCGGAATAAAGTAACGGATAGGTATAGTCGAAAAGAATTTCATGCACACCCAGAAAGATATGAATGCCTCTTTAAGGATTATATTTCAGAGACTGATATCTTATTGAATGGGGTATATTGGGAATTTAATACACCTCGCCTGTTCGAGATGGAAGATATTAAGGATAACAATTTCAGAATAAAAACTATTTCGGATATTTCCGACGATAAAAATGGATCTGTTCCTGTTAATTTAGGTGATAATACCATGGAAAAACCGGTTTATGGAGTTGATAGATTGACTGGAACCCGCACCCTACCCTACCTCGAAAACTCAATAGATATCATGGCTGTAGGCAATTTGCCTAATGAACTACCCAGAGATGCTTCAAGATATTTCGGAGAACAATTAATGAAATTTATCCTGGATGGCCTTATTTCGGGCGACTCAAAAATAATTGAAGATGCTACGATTGTAAAAGACGGAAAGCTGACTAAGAACTTTGAATATATGAAAGAATACGCCGGCATAGTTGATAATTAATGATCCGTTAGTTCGTATCATAGACCGTCTTTTATAAATAATAATCTTTCAATAAAAGATGAAATGCATCAGTATAATTTCCTTCCTCATCGTTTACGATTAGTTCACTGGAGGATTGCATATCAAGCGGCCTCATTGAGCCAACGGATTCAAAATGCGCTCCATTGGAGATCACAGATTCATGTTTTGTGCCAAAAAATAATATAACTCTGAAATAAGAATGTTTAGAAGTTTGTTTTACCAGTAATTCTTCTTTTAAATAAAAATTATTTTCAAAAACTATGGTTTTAAAATAATCCATCCGGTGAAAAGGTATGAGCACAGCAAAATCGCCATTCTCCGTAATATTATTTTTTACAGATTGAAGAAGTTCTGAAAAAGTCAAGCCATCATGATGCTTTGCGAGGTTCCTGTTTCTGTCTGCAGACCTTAGATCATTTTCAAAAAATGGTGGATTAGAAATGATGAGATCATATTTTAAAGCACTTCTCCAATTATTTATGTCAGCATGAAATGCCTGTAACTGCTGATCCCATGGCGATGCCATAAAATTCTCTTTAGATTGAAGAAAGGAATTTATGTCAATTTCTACTGCATCAATTATTGATTTTGATTTTTGCGCGATCATCAGGCCCAGCAATCCGGTACCGGATCCAATATCTAAAATGTTTTTTGGCTTTATGATTTTCTTTTCGATTTTATCGGCTATCCAGGCGCCAAACAAACAGGAATCTGTGCATACTTTCATGCTGCTTTTATCCTGGTTGATTTTGAATTGTTTGAATTGAAAATATGTGTTAGGCAAGGTGGATGGTTGAATGTTAGTTTTCTCAATTTGTATTCCATCACGCAGTTCGCGCAGACGGTACGACAGAAAAATCTGCAAACCTTTTATCCAGGTATTTATAATACGCAGTGATCGCTATCATAGCTGCGTTGTCTGTGCAATATTCAAATGCGGGAATGTAGGTATTCCAGCCTTCTTCTTTACCCGTAATTTCAAAAGCATTACGAAACCCACTGTTGGCGCTCACTCCGCCTGCAATACAGACTTCCCTGATGCCTGTTTGCTGTGACGCCTTCTTTAATTTATTTAATAAAACAGATACTATCCGTGATTGAATAGAAGCGCAGATGTCAGGCAAATTTTCTTCAATAAAATTTTCATTCTTTATTTTTTCATCACGAATAAAATAAAGAAATGAAGTTTTCAGCCCGCTGAAACTGAAATCCAAACCATCAATTTTTGGTTCAGGAAATTTATACTTGTTTGGCTCTCCCTGTTTCGATAATTTATCAATCAATGGGCCACCAGGATAGGGAAGCCCCAGTATTTTTGCAGATTTATCAAACGCTTCACCGGCCGCATCGTCAAGTGTTTGCCCGATCACTTTTTGGTTTAAAGGAGATTCGCATAAAACAATTTGTGTGTGGCCGCCGCTTACAGTAAGACACAAAAATGGAAAGGAAGGGATTGTATTTTTCCCATTATCCTTTTGGATTAAATTAGCCAATACATGCGCCTGCATATGATGTACTGCAATCAAAGGTTTATCAAAAGCTAATGCAAGCGATTTTGTAAACTCGGTTCCCACTAGTAAAGCGCCGATCAGCCCCGGTGATTGTGTAAAAGCAAATGCATTGATGTCTTTTAATTCAACGCCAGCGGTTTTTAACGCCTGGTCCACTACAGGGACGATTGCCTGCAAATGTGCCCTGGAAGCAAGTTCCGGCACCACGCCTCCGTATTGTTCATGGATTTTTTGACTAAAAATAATATTACTTAATATAATTCCGTCTCTGCAAACCGACGCTGCTGTTTCATCGCATGAAGATTCTATTGCAAGTATTTGAATCATAGATTGCAAAGTTAATTGTTTTGATTGCATTGAGAATTGGACAGTTTTAAAGAGCAAAAAATAATGCAACTATTTATGGAAGGAATCTTAAGATCTTATGGCCACCACAGGATCCAGTCGTGATGCAATTAATGCAGGGATAATGCCAGATAAAATGCCAATGATCACACAAATAGAAATCGCTAAAGCAAGGATACCTGTTGAAATGAAAACAGGGAAATTGAAAAGATTAGTAAGTATCAGAGTAAGTATATAAACCAGGATCAAACCAATGATACCTCCCATAATGCAGATGGTAGCAGCTTCCAATAAAAATTCAGAAAGGATGCTTCTTCTTTTTGCGCCAATTGCTTTTTTGAGGCCTATCATAGGAGTACGCTCTTTTACGGTTACAAACATGATATTAGCAATACCAAAAGCACCAACAATAAGACTTAATATCCCAATAGCCCAGCCACCGAGATTAATACTTGAAAAAAGAGAACTTACCTGGTCGCTGAAACTTGTAATCTGGTTAATTGAAAAATTATCTTCCTGCTTTGGGCTTAGTTTTCGAATAGAGCGCATTACTCCTTCCAGTTCATCTGCAAGCGCTGCAGAACTTACATTTGCTTTCCCTTTTACAATAATTTTTGGGCTGCTGTTTTGTGCATTTATTATTTCGCGTGCAAAGCGGTAAGGTGTCATAATACATTGATCATAATCCCATCCCATAATGTTTGTTCCCATTTTCTTAATGACACCTATGATCGTTGCTTTATGATTTTTTACATTTACCTGTTTGCCTAAAGCAATATCGGCACTGCCAAATAAATTCTCGGCATTAGTATAACCAATAATAACTACGGGGCTTCCGGAAGAAAACTCATTCTCTGAGATGAAACGCCCATAAGCCATAGTTAAAGGTTGTATATCATTTTCTTCTTCACTTACCCCAAACATGGTTACACCTTGTAGGGCATAACTATTATATTCAACATTCACATTATCATTAATTACAAATGCTACATTACTCGCAAGCTCGCAACGTTGTTTTATAAAATTTACCTCTTCAAATTTTGGTTCCGGGCGATTTACAAATTTCCACCAGGGATAATCAGGGCCGCCGCTATATTGCCATTTATCTATATAAATCGTATTCGTTCCCAGGCTTTTAATCTGGTTCTGAATATTCTGCTCGAGGCTGTTTACTGTAGCCAAAACACCTATGATACAAAAAATGCCAAATGAAATTCCTATTAATGACAATGAAGTACGCAACTTATTTACCATAAGTTCCTGCATAGTAAGCCTGAAAGAACTCGCCAAAATAGTAAGTGTTTTGCGCATGTTGCAAATTTAATGGTTCACTCTTGTTTACAAATAAAAAAATGGTGAAAGGCAAAATTAGAATGTAAAATATAACTATATTTTAAAACCAATGAGCCTGTTCTTACAAAGGGTTTCATTTCAAAATGTCGCTTTATTTTTATTGCCTCACCCCCTTAATCCCCCATCTCCTTTTGAGGAGAGGGGGAAAGTGGTGCGACATTTTGAAATGCGTCCCTCACAAAGCTTATTTCTGTATTTTGCACACTCTAAAAAATTGCTATTGATACCTGCAAAAGAAAATATAAGGATTCAAAAGATCATCACCTTGATTGCAATACTGCTATTTATTGTAAAAATAGCAGCATGGTTTATTACCAATTCGCTGGCAATTTTTACCGATGCATTGGAAAGTATTGTAAACATTGTGGCAGCTTTTTTAGGATTATATAGTTTGAATTTATCGGCGAAACCTAAGGATGCTGACCATCCTTACGGACACGGGAAAGTAGAGTTCATTTCGGCAGGTATAGAAGGCAGCCTTGTAATTACAGCCGGTTTTTTTATTATTTATAAAGCGGTTCAAAGTTTTTTTTATCCTCATGCTATTGCAAAGCTCGATTTTGGAATAGTATTGATTGCTTTTACAGCAATAGTAAATTATATCGCCGGTTCTGCTTGTATTGCCACAGGCAAAAAGAATCATTCATTACAATTAATCGCTGGTGGTAAACACCTTGTCACGGATACTTATTCTACTGTGGGCATCCTGGCTGGTTTAATCCTCATATATTTTACCGGTTTAAATTTTATTGACAGCCTGATAGCTTGCATCATAGCGGTTTTCATTATTTATACCGGTTACAAAATTGTGCGGGTATCCATTGCCGGCATCATGGATGAGGCAGATGATACTTTATTAAAAGATATTGTGATACTCCTTAATGAACATCGCAGAGAAAATTGGATAGACCTACATAACATGCGCCTCATTAAATATGGCAGCACATTGCATTGCGACTGCCATCTTACTGTACCCTGGTACCTTAATGTAATCGAAGCGCATGAAGAGGTAAAGGCGCTGGCTTCATTAATAAAAAAAGAATTTGGCGAATCAGTTGAATTTTTTATACATACCGATGCATGCCTTGAATTTTCGTGCCCTGTATGTTCAAAGCACAATTGTATGGTGCGAAAACATCCTTTTGAAAAAAGGATTACCTGGACGATCGAAAATATTTCAAAAGACAGGAAGCACAATATTAATAGCTGAATTATCCGGAAACTGTTTCTTCATAAAATAAAATATGCCCGTAAAAGTCCCCACAAAAAAAGGTAGCAGGATTAAACAAGAATTCTGCTTATTTGTTTGCCTGCTGCACAGCACCTGTTTATATAAAAACAAACCTCTCATAGAAATGAGAGGTTTTCCAAAATTCAAAAACTGATTATCCATTAAGATTTTTATACTATCTAAGTAATCAATGAGAAAATCTCATCAACTTATCATTATTCAAAAGCTTTAATTAATAGAATCGGGTGTAAGGCATTAATGGAATCAGTGCAATTGTATATTAGCATTCAATTTTATAAAGTATAGGTTAGCAACGGTTTAGGTAAATATAAACGGCACTTTTAAAATAATATTTCATTTGATACCCAAAAAGGGTAAAGTTGCCCTTTTTATAGTAAAAGGGGCTGATAAAATTACTATGATCCTCTGAAATAAAGATGAAGAAATACAATTATTTGAATAGCAAAGCTACTCCAAATGCGGCGGCGGCGGCAAGTGCCCCTATTAACATTACTTTTAAAGCGCCTGATAATACCGGGACTCCGGTCATTCTGCTTTTAAAATACCCAAATATGAACAGGCAAATAAGTGTGGCTACTATCGAAAATTTTAATGCCTCCCTGGAATCCGCAATAAAAAAATAGGGACTTAATGGAATAATGCCCCCTACTGCATAGGATATACCAATATTAAAAGCGCTTTTTTTTGCTCTTTGTGGATCAGGCTTATCAAGTCCCAATTCAAATTTCATCATAAAGTCAATCCACTGCTTTTTATCTTTAGCGATTTCCTCGGTAGCTTTTATTTGAATTTCTTCACTCAACCCCAGGTTTTCAAAAAAGTCTTTAACTTCTTTTTTCTCCATTTCAGGAATACGTTCTACTTCTTCATGTTCCCTTCTAAATTCGCTGTTATAATGATCCTGTTCGGTTTTTCCTGAAAGATATCCTCCTAATCCCATGGCTATGCTTCCGGCAACTATTTCGGCAATACCGGCAATTACTATAATTGAACTGTTAGCGACAGCACCAGTTAATCCGGCAGCAAGCGCAAATGGAACCGTAAGTCCATCGCTCATGCCTATCACTACATCTCTTAAAAAATCAGAGCTTTGTAAATGTTCTTCTTCGTGGTGATGATCTTGCATGTATTCGTTTATTGGTTAATTGGTTAATTAGTTTATTGGTTAATTAATTAATTGCCCAGCCATCTGACTTGGTCGGGATAGTATTTACTGTAAAAAGTTAATTCGTATGAGCAACAAATTAACGATCAGCAAATTGTTTTAAAAAAAAAATCTTACCTAAATTCAATTGCTTTCACCGGTTGTATTCTCTTTATTAATAAAGAAGGTATTCCCAACATGAGAAAGCAAATAATTAATGTAGCCGCATCTATGGCTACTATTTGCCACCACACTACATCGGCATGAGCCACTTTCATAAAATAAGCTTCCTCATCTAATTTGATAAATCCTGTGGCCTGCTGCAAATAACAAATACCCAATCCCAACAAAGTTCCAGCAATGACTCCTGTAAATGCGATGATAGTAGTATTGTAAAGAAAGATCTTTTGTATGGTAATATTTTTCGCGCCGATAGCTTTCAATATTCCAATCATGGTAGTTCTTTCCAAAACAAGGATGATAAGGCACGTTATTAAATTCACTACCGCAACCACCATCATAATTACAAGCAGAATACTCTTAATTCTCCCCTGCAGATTGAGCCAGTCGAATATGTTGGGATAAATTTCCTGTATCGTCCTACTATACCATCTTCCCGGCAATATTTCAGCATCGTATAAATAATTATTTACAGAATCCGTTTGCCGGTAATCTTTCAGAAATAATTCGTAACCACCAATCTCATTGGGTTGCCAGTCGTTGAGTCTTTGTATTAATTTAATATCGCCAATACAAAAATTGTGATCATATTCATCAATACCCGTTTTAAAAATACCTGCAATTTTTAATTTCCTGGCGCGCTGGCTGCCATCACTTTGGATAAACAAAATGATTACACTGTCATTTACATTGGCCTCTAATTGATTGGCAGTGTATTCAGAGATATCAATGTCTTTACTATAACTGCTATCCTTAAACGAAATCCATTTTCCTTTTTCCAGGAAGGAATTAAGTCTTTGGAAATCAAAACTGCTATCCACTCCCTTCATAAGCACACTTTCTATATCGTCCTTATAGCGGATAATGGCCGATTTAGTGGCATACCTTGCCACATTTTTTACCTGGGGCATACTTTTTAAAAGATGTTCAAGAGTATCATTTCTTGTAATGGGCAATTCTTCGGCAATATTTGCCTGGTTCATTACATTTTGTTGTACCCTGATGTGACCCCAAAAGCTAAATACCTTATTGCTAATCACATTTTGAAAACCATTAACAAAACTTAATGCAACAATCATCACTGCAACGCTTATCATTGTAGCCGTAATCGCCAGACCGATGATAAACTTTGAAAAAGTTTTTTGGTTATTAAACGCAATCCGACGTGCTATAAAGGAAGAAACATTCAAAAGACATATTTTTGATATGGTGTAAAACTAATTTTTTTTAAAACATTATCATGAAATCACAGAAAGTTGTTTTTATTTTCCTTCTTTTTTTTGCCGGAAATTATTTATTTGCCCAGGCTCCCGATAGTATTTATGTAAATAATATTAAAACGGTACGCATGTATAATTCAGGAAACCAGTTGAGCATTCCTTTCATGGTTCTAAATGGAGGCAACCAGGTTTTACTGCAGTTTGATGACATGGATGCTGACATAAAATATTATTATTATACCTACCAGCTTTGCAACAGTGACTGGACTCCGGCCGATCTCGGGCAATATGATTATCTCAAAGGATTTACCCAGAGCCGCATTACCAATTATCGTTTCTCTTCCATAGCGCTTACCAGGTATACAAATTACCAGATAACGCTGCCTGAAGGAAATATGTCGCCTTCCCGGTCAGGGAATTATATCTTAAAAGTTTTTTTGAACGGCGATACATCACAATTGGTTTTCACCAGAAGATTATTGGTTTTGGACAGTAAAGCAACAATTAATGCAAGAATTATGCAACCATTTTCGCCCACACTAAGCCAGACTTCTCAAAAAATTCAGTTTATTGTAAATACAAAAGATTTGCAGGAATTAAATGCGTCACAGGAAATAAAGGTAGTTATCCTTCAAAATAACCGTTGGGATAATGCCATGAAAGATATGAAGCCCATGTTTATCCGTGGTAATTCGTTAGAATATAATTCTGATAATACTGCAGTGTTCCCCGGGGGTAAAGAATGGCGCTGGCTTGATCTCAGGGATTTTCACATGCAGACAGACAGAGTAGCAACCGTTAATTATAACAAAAGTTCTACTGATATTTTTTTACGGCCCGACAGGCCATTGGCCGGACAGCCGTATATATATTATAAAGATTTAAACGGTATGTCAGTCATTGAGGCTATCCGCGGGATCAACCCTTTTTGGGAAGCAGATTATGCCACGGTTTATTTTTATTTTGTACCACCTAACGGTGTAGCCTATGCGGACAAGGACTTGTATCTCTTTGGGCAGTTAACCAATTATAATTTTACAGATAGCCTTAAAATGATATTCAATCCTGAAAAAGGAAGATACGAAACCCATCTTTTTTTAAAGCAGGGGTACTATAATTATACTTATATAGGTGTTGATAAAAATGATCCTTCAACCTATTCGGAATTAGATGGAAATTATTTTGAAACGGAAAATCAATACACCATTCTTGTCTATTACAGATCTTTCGTTGGCCGTGCGGATGAATTAATAGGAATGGCCACATTTGATTCGAGAGCAGAACAGCCGACGCTGGGATTTTAAATAATGGAGAAATTAAACCAATAACCGAATTAAGTTATTTCTCTATTTATAATAAGGCATGTGGCTATCTGTAAAATTTTTCTCAGCTTCATTCCAGTCATCCAGGAGATAATCTCTATTCTTATTGATATCGTTATTCACCAGGTTAAATGCATCAGAAGCCGTATTAATATCTTTCACTGATTTATTAAAATCAGCTACATCCTGTTTGGTGCGTTCATCGCCTGACTTTGCATCAAATGATTTTTTCATTTTGTCAAAGTTTTCTTTCTTTAAAAAATAATCAGTTTGTTTAGGCAGATCTTCCACAGCCATCTTCTTATAAAATTGTAAAACCTGTTTGCACGTATTTGCAAGTGAAAAATCACCAGCAAAACTTTTTAAAGTATCGAGCGCTACAAAACCCTCATCTGCAAAGCGAATGAGCGACATGCGCCCCTGCTCCATTTCTGTAAAATTACCTTTGTTCATCGCTTTTACAATTTCTCCATCCTGCCAGTAGCATTTAAAAAAAACCAGGTACACATCATCTACATAGCTATTAATCTTGCCGGCATCTTCCAGCTTTTGATCAAGCTCATCTTTTTGGGTTACCACCTGTACATTGTATTTTGCTGCAAATGCTTTACTCGCTTCATTCATTTTAGACACCGCCTCATTGATCTTATCATTTGTTCTTTCCCGAAGTAAAAGGTAGGCCTGCATTTCATCGTAGGATTGCTCGGCGATATCTTCCATATTTACTATTTTACTGTAGTCTTCATTAAAAACATTGTAGCAGAGTTTTATATAATCAATACTGCTCTGCCTTAACGAATTATCTCCTTTATAGATAGGCAGATCAACTGTTTTAAAACGGCTGTTGTCTATACTTACAAGCGCCTGTTGCCTTAACTTATCTATCTTCCTGGCCCTGCGCACGTGGGCAGCAGCGCTCATGTAGATCATATATTTCTGATTCATTTCGGTTTGCGCGTTGCTTACCGCAGTCATGTAAGCGCCAGGGTCATCAAGGCTTTGAGCGACGCAGTTGGTGGTACTATCACATAATATTAATACAAAAGAAAAGATTAAAATTTTTTTCATAACAGTGAGTTTTTAATTTTAAAAATAAAAAATATTTTTTTATTTCATCAATACGATAAGATCATAAGCTACTTTCAGATATGGGTCTTTATTTAAAAACTGAATCCATTGCTCATTCATTTCTTTCAAATCATCATCTCCTTCCAACTGCTGCTTTTCATACAAATTATTTTCAACTATGTAGGGTGATTTTTCCTGTTCGTTGGCAACTTTATCCATTGTTTGCTGTCCATCTTTTATGTTTTGCTGTAAAGCATCGCTTAGTTTTAAGCTTATCTCTTTATTGGCCAGTTCTGCTTTTCCGGCTTCTATATATTTTTTTAGCTCTATAAAAAATGAAGAGGAATCTAATTTATTTTTTGTAATTAATTTTAGATTATCAATTGCTAAAGGAGGCCCGGGTCTAAAATATTTATTAGGTGCAATGGGTAATGAAATAAGCACGTTAGGCTCATTGGCTTCACGCTGCGGATCAATATCCAATATATCAGGAAGTAAAATATCCGGCTGTACGCCTTTAGCCTGCGCGGTAGTTCCATTCACCCTGTATAATAGTGAGATAGTGAGTTTGAGATAACTATCCGTTTTTATATTACTGATATCAGTGTCTAATGTAACAGTAGTATCCATTGGCAATACCACCTGCGCAGTTGCTTTTCCGTAAGTTGGCGAACCTACAATCACGGCGCGGTTATAATCCTGTAATGTACCAGCCACCATTTCAGAAGCAGATGCACTGTATCCATTTACAAGAATCATCAAAGGCCCATCATACATGGTACCGCGGTTCATATCCTTTAAAGTGAATATTTTAGAGTTGCGGTTTTTGTATTGTGCTACCGGGCCGGCATCAATGAAAATTCCGGCAAGTTCCACAGCTTCCTGGATAGAGCCGCCTCCGTTGTAACGGAGGTCCAAAATAAGGCCGCTAATATTTTCTTGTTTTAATTTCAATATTTCTTTTGCAACGTCATTGGCGCAACCATTTTCACCTGTGCTTTCATTTTCCCAATCCTGGTAAAATGCAGGAAGTGAAATAAATCCGATATTCTTATTTCCTTTCAGCAAAAAACTTTTTACCTTATCATCCTCCTGATCATCAATTTTTTCTTTGTATAAAGCAACGGTTCTTTCTGATCCATCTGACTTTTGTATTCTCATTGTTGCTTTATCGTGATTGCTCATACTTAAAACATCATAAAGTTGCTGCAGATTGCTGCCACTCACGTCAATAGGTTGCTGGTTGCCCCATTGTATTGATTTTATCCTATCACCTTTATTGATTTGACCGCTTTTAAATGCGGGGCTTCCCGGTGCTATGTTTTCTATTTTTACAGTACCATCATTCTCTTCTTTAAATTGAAAACCAAAAGCCATTGATTGTTGTCCCAGTTCACTCTCAAAATTTTCTTTTTCTGTTAGGGGGAAATATTCTGTATGAGGATCATAACAAAGCGCTATCGCTTTACAATATTCATCTCCTATGGCTTCAGTGATACCACCGGGGCTTTCATAAATGATATCAATAGAATGCCTGAAAGAAATTTGAATTTTATGCCTCATGATGGGCTCAATACTGTCTATGTATTTTTTTTGCCGTGAAGAAGAAAAAGTAAAGAAGCTATCGTTCTCTAATATTCCATTCAATACTGCGGCTTTTATAAATTTGTAAAGTTTTAAATGCGATTGTTTTTCATCATCAGGATAAGAAGAATCTTCAGCAGCAGTGATGCTTTCAATTAATGAAAAATTAAAAGGTATTTTACAAATATTGTTGATCGTGGAATCAATCTTTGTAAGGCGCTTATTACAAATATCAGTAAGCGTAATGAGAAATGTTGGCTGCTTGTTCTTTATTTCATCATCAATATCTGTTTTAAATTTTTCGAGCGCATTTATATCTTTTTTAGTAAAGAATATCCTGTCGGGATCTAATTGTTTTAAAATCTGTCTTAAAATATTTTTTGAAAACTGATCATCCAAAGGCCTGGGCTGTACATGCAATTTTTCTGCCATCCTCGTTATAATGTAGGCATCATTCACAGGCCTCGTAAATTGCTGCGCCCAAAGAATAAAATTAAAAAGAAAAGAAGTGCAGAGCAGTAACAGTCGTTTTTTCATAAAGGAGTGGCCTGGTGTAATTTTAGTAACCACAAGATAATAAAATTTATAAGAGCGGAAAGGAATTGATATTTTTTTTGTAGTCTGATTTTTTTAAAATTTTTTTTAGAAGATAATAAGATAGATTTCGCTGCAAAAGAAAAGAATGTGGTTCGTGAGACACGAAACCATGGCGGCAGTTCGAGAAGATCGCTTTCCAATTTGTAGTGAATACTTAAAAAGAAAAACAGGAATCAACATTATATGTTAGTTTGTTGCAAAAGAAAAGAATGTGGTTCGTGAGACACGAAACCATGGCGGCAGTTCGAGAAGATCGCTTTCCAATTTGTAGTGAATACTTAAAAAGAAAAACAGGAATCAACATTATATGTTAGTTTGTTGC
>Ga0208717_1000160_pt1 | contig 31827 bp, 26 predicted proteins | sample NGESurF53shallow_FD_184489 | JGI IMG/M metagenome (GOLD analysis project Ga0208717, IMG submission 184489) | Arctic peat soil microbial communities from Barrow, Alaska - NGEE Surface sample F53-3 shallow (SPAdes) | ecosystem: Environmental > Terrestrial > Soil > Wetlands > Peat ... | reverse complement strand
GCGCGTTCGTGGCGGTTTGGTCATGTCTGAGGCGGACGACGGGGACCTGACGACCCTGATCAACCGAACGCTCGTCGTCGAACTGCCAGACACCAGGACCGTCGGGCCGAATCCGCCCTGGCAGTCTGGGCACGCCGCGCCGCAGCCCGCCTTTGCCGGGCCGCCGAGTCAGCCCGGACAGCCGCCGCGAATCGCGGAACCGCCGGAGCCGCCCGAGGACGAGTACCGCCGGCCGCATCCGCATCGCAAAGGCTGGATCGCGTTCTTCATCATCTTGCTGCTCGCCGCAGCCGCTGCTGCAGCTGGCTGGTGGTTCGCTGCAGGCCGGTGGACCTCCACGCCGAACCTGACGAAGCTGTCGTCGTCTGCTGCCATCGAAAAGGCCAAGGCGGCCCACGTGACGGTGCAGGTTGGCGCGCCCGAGTTCTCGTCAACTGTCCCCAAGGATGCCGTCGTCGAGCAGACGCCGGCTGCCGAACACAAGGTGTTGCGGGGCGACACGGTCACGATCCGGCTGTCGCAGGGACCGCAGCTCTTTCAAGTGCCAATGTTTGACCCCGCTGGTGGCACGTCGCTCGTTGACTACAAGTCCGAACTCATCGCCGCGCATCTGAACATCGCTGATCCCCCGGCAACTCAATACAGCCCGACCGTCATTGCCGGCAACGTCATCTCCGTCGATCCGGCGGTCGGGCAAAACGAGAAGGCCGGCACCACGGTGACCGTCACAGTTAGCCTGGGTCCACAGCCGATCACCATCGTCGACTACACCGGTCAACCGGCGGACCAGGCCACAACGGCGTTGACAACCGCCGGTTTCAACGTGGTGCCGACCCAGGACTACAGCACCACCGTGAAGGCTGGTTCGGTGATTTCCCAGTCGCCAAGCAGCGGGACAGGCAAGCTCGGCGACACCATCGCCCTTGATATCTCCAAGGGCCCTCAGCTGTTCAAGGTGCCCGACGTCACGAGCAATCTCAACGACCCACAGAGCTGGACCAGCATTCAGCAAGCGACGAAGACTTTGACCGATGCGGGCTTCAAGGTGAAGGTGGGAGCGAGCGGCCGATTCGGCGTCGTCACCAAGGAAACGCCCAACCACGGCACCATGCAGCCGCTGGGCACCGTCATCACCATTTACGCCCAATAGGTCCGACCGCCGCACTCTGACATCCTTGACGGATGCCTCCTCGCAAGCCGTCGCCGGTCGGGGTTCACCTCCCCGTTGCAGGTGGGCTGTCCAGCGGTGGTCTCGCGTACGCACGCGACGTCGGCGCCGAGGCGATCCAGGTCTTTTTGTCCAACCCACGCGGTTGGGCGCGATCCGACGGCGATGCTCGACAAGACGACGAGTTCCGCTCGTCGTGTGCATCGGCGAGGATCCCGACGTTCGTGCATGCTGCGTATCTCGTCAACCTCGGCTCCCCCACGCCATCGACGTTGGAGAACTCCGTCTTGTCATTGCGTCACGCACTGAGGCGTGCCGGCGCGATCGGCGCGCGTGGTGTCGTCGTCCACGCAGGTTCGTCCGTGACCGTTGCAGGCAGAGACGACGCAATGGCGCAGGTACGGGAGAATGTGCTGCCATTGCTCGACGAGATCCCTGATTCAGGGCCGGACATGCTGATCGAAGCAACGGCTGGTACGGGCCAGTCGCTCGCGTCGACAGTCGACGATCTCGGGTGGTACTTGGAGTCGCTCGACAATCATCCGAAGCTCGGTATCTGCCTTGACACCTGCCACGCATTTGCCGCAGGCCATGACCTTGCCGAGCCAGGCGGCGTCCGATCGACATTGAATGCGTTGGTACGAGCTGTGGGCAGAGGCAGGTTGAAGTTACTCCACGCCAACGACTCCAAGGACGCGTGCGGATCGAATCGCGACAATCACGAGCGCATCGGTAAGGGACACATCGGAGTCGAACCCTTTGCCGAACTGTTCCGGCATCCGGCAACTCGCGGCGTTCCGCTAGTGCTCGAGACCCCGGGCAAAGCGCCGGAACATCGCGAAGACCTGGCGCTGATGAGGACGCTGCGCGATCGGTAACGTCGAGCAGCTCACATGCGCGGCACTCGCGCGCTCGGCTTGCTTCTCGCAGGCCTGTCAAGGATCTTGGATCAGGTGACGGAACCGCCGTACCAGCCGCCGAATCAGCCGCAGTCGCCACCGTACGGCTACCCGCAGTCGCCACCTCCCGACTACCCGCAGTCGCCACCGCCGCGCTACCCGCCTGCGTATGGCCCGGCCTATGGTTACCAGCCCGCGTATTCGCCGCCTGGGAGCCAGCCGCAGCCTCGGCCGCCTCGACGCCGCCGACTGCTCTGGACCTGGATCGGTTTCGTCGGCGCTGCAGTTGTTGCGTTCGCGCTCTTCGCCGGGTTCGCGGTGCAGTGGGCGTTGGCTACGAGCCGAATCGGCCAGCCCGGCAACACGTCGGCGACCTATGGCACGGTCACGGCGGTGCAAGGGTCGCAAGTGCAAGTACACGTGTCTTCCGGAACGACACTAGTAACGCGCACCGAGACCCATGTCTTCAACCGGACCAGAAGCGGTACCGCAATGACTCATGTGGACGGCGGTTTCGACGCGATCGTCAGCGGTGCGCCTCCTGAATCGGTCGGAAATGTGGTGTCGTTCACGTACACCAACGACGAGTCGCACGGAACCTACCTGGCTGTTGCACCGTCGCGGATCAAGGCGGCTGGCTCCATACCCGTCGGGATGGTCGTGACGTTCGTCGTGGGACTGATCTTGGGGGTTGTGGGACTGATCCTGCTCATCGTGTGGCTTGTGTCGCTGCGACGAAATCGGCAACCCACACCGCCGATGTATTCACCGCCGCCGAGCTACTGGCCACCGAACCCGCAGCAGCACTAGCCACTCGACGGGCAGCGGGGATCACGGCCGCGATTTGTGGCTTACTCGCCAGTAGCCAAACAAGACCACCACGCCGGCAACTGCTGCCCCAACGAATGGTGCATAGAGCGAGGCCATCCCCGCAACCATCGCGATTCCGGCGACCACGAGGCCAGCTCCGAGCGCAGGCGCGACCCATGGACGGACTGGACCGAAGACGTCACGCTTCTCAGGCATGCCGCCACGCTATCGGCCGCGCGGTCAACTGCCGAACGCCGCCGTGAGCTGACCCACAATGCTGGTGCCGAGCACTTCCGTGCCGCCATAGACATAGACGTTGGTCAGCGCGCCGTGGTCGGCGTTGAGGTAGGTACTCGTACTCGTCGGCACACTCGTCTGGCTTGACAGCAGCAAAGGCGCTCCGATCAATGCCAGCTGAGCGCCACCAGCCAGTGCGTCGGGGAAGCCGGCGCCGGTTGCAACACCGACAACCGTTGATGACGGGAAGAACTTCGTCGCCACGGCTGCAGCCGTCGCGTAGCGATCAGTGCCCACGATCGCCGTCGCAGACGGCACCGCGGCCGCGGCCGGGCCGCCGATGGCATACGTCGTGTGCGCACCGGCGAGGTAGGCCGCGGTCTCCGTGGGCACGGTCGAACCGTTCGTCAGCAGGATGGCACCGTGAACATGCGCCGCCGCCGGACCAGCCGCCAGTGCGTCAGGGAAGTTAGTGCCGGTCGCGAGCAGCACCGTCGCCGGAGTGCCGAGCGCTTTCGCTACTGCGACGGCCGTCGCATACCTGTCCGCACCGGAGTAGCGCACAACGCTGTAGCCGAGGCTGGTCAGCTGGCTTGCGACAGTGGCCGGAACTGCCGACGTACCACCGAGAACGTAGACCGTGCCGCCAGCGGGGAGTACGCGCTTGATTTCACTTGCTGTTGCGGCCGGCAGCGTCGAGCCTTCGGTCAGCAACAGCGGTGCGTTCTTTGCGGCCGCGAGCGGTCCGCCAACCAATGCATCGGGGTAGTCGTCACCGCGGGCCAGAACAACCGCTCCTGCGTTGCCGGCCGGGAACGAATCCTGCGAGACCGCGACCGCTGTTGCGATCCGGTCAGTCCCGGCGACTCTCGTCACGGGTGCAGCAGCGACAACCGGAGCCGCCGCACCGCCACCTCCACCACCACTCGAACCGCTACCAGTGCTTGAGCCGCTACCGCCAGTGGAACCCGTGCCGCCAGATCCGGTGCCCCCAGAATCCGCCGCGTTGACCGAGATCGTGGCCGATCCTGAGCTCACCGACGACTCCCCGTCGCCTAGGTAATCGACGCGAATCGAGTGGCTGCCGAGGGTTAGTCCCGAAACGACGAACGTGGCGTCGCCGTTCGAGTCGAGCGCATCGGTGCGGAGGGACGTCGAACCGTCGTAGAACGACACGTTGCCCGTCGGCGTCACGTTTGCGTCGGAGTCAGTGACATGTGCAACAACTGACGCGGACGTTCCAGGGACAACCGATGACGGCGACGCAGTGACCGTTGTCGTGCTCGCCAGGAATGGCGGAATAGTGACAGTGTCAATTAGAGACTCGACGGTGCCCGTGCCGACCTCGACAGGCGTCGGCGTCCCGGCCACGCCAGCCCCCATGTAAGCGCCGATGAAGCCCGGCCGGCACGACGTGTCGCAGTACCGGTAGTAGATGTCGTATTTTCCGGGCAGCATGTTCGACTCGGCCCACAGCCCGTTGGCATTGGGCAGATTCAAAATGCCGATCTGGTTTGGACCGTCCGCCTCGCCGGGAATGGGCTCGAGCTGCGGCCAGACAGCAGTGATCGGCACTCCCGGCGGCAGGATCAGGTGAATGAGGATGACCCCGCCCACCTTCAGCTTCTGGGTGTCGAGGTTAGAGGTTGCGCCGCCTACGACCGAGACTGGCACGGCTTGAGAAAGTATCTGCGTGTTGTCGTAGTACTGCGACTGGACGTTCGGCGCTGTCATTGTCCCGAAACACACGCCGAAGTTCATGGTATAGGTGCCCGTGGGCACATTGCTCAGCACGTAACTGCCGTCGGTGGCCGTCTGCACGGTGGCCGGCTGGGTTGTCGCCCGATTGGTCGGCTGTGCGTACACGCACACATCTGGCAACGGGTTGTTGGATATATCAGTTACGACGCCGCTGATCGTGCCTGTCGTCGAGTGGACGCCGGAGCTCGACGCAGCTGCACCGGCTCCGAGAGGTACCGCGATGGCGAGCACAACACCCGCGGCAACGATTGCAGGACGAGCGAGCTTCATGAATCAATCCCCCGTATTGGCGTACGTGGGCTGATTGTTTCGCCACTCGCAGAAAGCTTGAGGGCAATACGCAAAGTGCAATCGATCGGCTGAGGCTCAAAACGGCCCAATCCACCGAATGCGGTCAGGCCAGCGGGTCAGGCGCGGTCGCGACGACCGTCTTGGAGCATCGACGCAACCAAGAACGCAAGCTCAAGCGACTGACCAACATTCAGCCGAGGGTCGAGCGCGGTCTCGTAGCGACCGGACAAATCGGCGTCCACGATGTCATCGCCGCCACCCAGACACTCGGTGACGTCCTCGCCGGTCAGTTCGACGTGCAGACCTCCGGGGACTGTGCCGAGACCGTGATGAACCTCGAAGAAGCCGGTCACCTCCTCGACGATGTCGTCGAAGTGCCGCGTCTTGTACCCACTCGCCGACTCGATCGTGTTGCCGTGCATCGGATCGCAACTCCACACGACCTCGGCGCCCGACGCCGTCACCTTCTCGACGATCGGCGGGAGCACGTCGCGCACCCGTTCGGCGCCCATGCGGGTAACGAACATCAAACGGCCGGGACGGCGGTCAGGGTCGAGCTTCTCGACAAGTGCGACGGCCGCGTCGGGTGAAGTCGTCGGACCGAGCTTGACGCCGATCGGATTCGCAATCTGACGGGCGAACTCCACGTGGGCACCGTCGAGTGCGCGGGTTCGCTCCCCTACCCAGACAAGGTGCGCCGACTGGTCGTAGTACGCCGACCGGTCGTCGTCCCATCTCGTTAAGGCAGCTTCGTAGTCGAGCAGCAAGGCCTCGTGGCTGGAGAACAACTCGACCTGGTGCGCGACGTCGGCCCGGTCAAGATCGAAACCACATGCCTGCATGAACGACAGCGCGCGATCGATGTCCATGGCAATCGACTCGTAGCGCTGCCCGGCCGGACTGCGACCGACGAAGTCGGAGTTCCATGAATGCACCTTGCGCAGGTCGGCGAACCCGCCGGTCGCGTGGGCGCGGATCAGGTTCAGGGTCGCGGCAGCCCGGTGATAGGCCTCAAGCAGCCGCGCCGGATCGGGGACCCGAGCCGCCGGCGTCCGCTCGATCGAGTTGACGGCGTCACCGCGATAGCTGTCGAGTTCGACGCCGTCGATGAACTCGGTGTTCTTGGACCGCGGCTTGGCGTACTGCCCCGCCATGCGGCCAACCTTCACGATCGGCACGCTTGCGCCGTAGGTCAGCACGACCGCCATCTGCAGCAAGATCTTGATCTTGTCGCGGACCTTGGCGACCGTGGCATCGGCGAAGGTCTCGGCGCAGTCACCGCCCTGCAAGAGGAACGCCTTGCCCCTGGCGACGTCGGCGAGCCGCGACCGGAGGCGGTCACATTCCTCCGGGACGACGAGGGGTGGCAGCTGCTCCAACTGCTCGACGACGCCACACAGCGCCTGCTGGTCAGGCCAGATCGGGACCTGAGCAACATGGAGGGCACGCCACGAGTCGATTTCCTGCACCTGCGGAGTCTAACGGGGTGTGGTGTGGCTTCGGCCTTAGCCGAACAAGACCTGGGCTTCGGCGTAGCGCTCGGCCGGCACGGTCTTCAGCTCACCAGTCGCCTCGGCAAGCTTTGCGAGCACGATGTCGGTGCCGCGAAGGGCGACCATCATGCCGAAGTTGCCGTCGTGCACCGCGTCGATCGCGTGCAACCCGAAGCGGGTGGCGAGCACCCGGTCGAACGCGGTCGGTGTGCCACCACGCTGGATGTGACCGAGCACCGTCGTCCGAGCCTCTTTGCCGGTGCGCTTCTCGATCTCGTCCGCGAGCCGCTGACCGATGCCGCCCAGGCGCACGTGACCAAATGCGTCGAGGTCGCCGGTCGCGACCTCCATCGTTCCCTCGGCGGGCGTCGCACCCTCGGCAACGACGACGATCGGCGCGTAGTGGCTCTGGAACCGGTGCTCGATGTAGGCGCAGACCTGCTCGATGTCGAACGGGATCTCCGGAATCAAGATGACGTTCGCGCCGCCAGCCATGCCGGCGTGCAGGGCTATCCAGCCCGCGTGGCGGCCCATGACTTCGACGATCAGTGCCCGGTGATGCGATTCGGCCGTCGTGTGGAGGCGGTCGATCGCCTCGGTCGCGATGTTGACAGCCGTATCGAATCCGAACGTGTAGTCGGTGGCCGATAGGTCGTTGTCGATGGTCTTCGGGACGCCGACGACCTTTAGGCCACGGGCGTCCAGCTGGGTCGCCACGCCGAGGGTGTCTTCGCCGCCAATCGCGACCAGCGCGTCGATGCCGAGCTTCTCGAAGTTGGCGGCGATGGTGTCGAACCCGCCGTCGATCTTCGCCGGGTTGGTACGCGACGATCCGAGGATCGTGCCGCCTCGGGGCAGGATGCCGCGAACCTGCGGGATGCCAAGGGGGACGGTGTCGGCGTTGATGGGGCCACGCCACCCATCGCGGAATCCGACGAACTCATAGCCGTAGTCCTCGATGCCCTTGCGCACGACGGCCCGAATGACAGCGTTGAGGCCGGGGCAGTCGCCGCCGCCGGTGAGAACTCCGACTCGCATGGCTCGATTCCTCCAACGGATCCGGGAAGCCGTCGCCGACAGCGACGGCGGCGGTCAGCCTACCGGCCTGACACTTTGTGAGCGCGCGCGTCAGGCCGAGCGGGCGATCTGCGGCGCGTCGCCGTCCTGGTGATCCGCAGCCCGCTTGCCGCGCGCCTTCAGCTCCTCTTTCGCCTTCGTCGCGTAAATGTCCACGTATTGCTGGCCGGACAGGCGCATGAGTTCGTACATGATTTCGTCGGTAATCGCGCGCAGCACCAGCCGATCCGACTCCATGCCCTTGTAGCGGGAGAAGTCGAGCGGCTTGCCGAACCGCACCTCGGGGCGGATCACTTTCGGCACAAGGTGGCCGGGGGGCTGCAACCGGTCGGTGTTGACCATGGCGCACGGAATCACCGGCACGCCCGCCTCCAGGACCATGCGTGCCACTCCGGTGCGGCCTCGATACAGCCGGCCATCTGGTGAGCGGGTGCCCTCGGGATAGATGCCGAGCAACTCCCCTGCCTGCAGCACGCCGAGGCCGGTGCTCAACCCCGAAGCGCTGGCCTTCCCACCAGATCGGTCAACGGACAGCTGCCCGATGCCGCTGAAGAACCACCGGCTCAAGGTGCCCTTGATGCCGCGGCGATTGAAGTATTCGGCCTTGGCCATGAAGGTGACCTTGCGGCCCGGAATCACTAGCGGGGCGAAGAACGAGTCGGAGAAGGAGAGGTGGTTGCTCGCGATGATGGCGGCGCCGTGCGTGGGGACGTTCTCGACGCCAACGACCTTGGGCCGAAATATCAGCCGCAGGCTGGCCCCCAGGGTCCACTTGAGGAACCAATAGAACACCTACAACACCGGGTCCCTTCGCGTGACGAGCCACACCTGCCTCACGTGACACGTCCTTGGGCGCACCATACCGCTGCCCGGCCTCTGCGCCGAAAGTCGGCGAGGAGTACGGTTCCACCGCCGGATTCACCAGGCCCCTGGACGCTGTGCGCATCGGGATACTTGGGATAAGTCCGGCGTGTCAGCGCAGCCGCCCCGTTTCTCATGCAGGATTGACGTATGCCAGGTCGCGACAACGGGTTCGTCGCTCGTCATTACGTTCCGCTCGCCGATCTTGATCCGCGGCTTGCCGACGCAATGCTCGAAGCGCTGCGCGCCGAAGGCATCGCGGCCTACGTCGTCCCGAGCACCGGCCAGTTGGGCGGGTATCTCGAGGTGCACCTCCCCGAACGGCCGCGCGACCGGCTATGGGTAGATCGCCGTCACCACGATCGCGCGACAACACTGCTGAACGTGCATGGAGACCGGCCCGACCTGATCGCCGCTGCATCGGCACCGGATGAGCTTGCGGACGGCGAGGGGGTGCCCGACGGCGATTCCGACAACCACGTCGACGGCGGGCCTTCGGGCGGCGACTCGACCGACGACGTGTGGGCACAGATCGTGGCCGGCTTCGACCTACCGGCGACCGTCGGGCCTGGCCCGTGGCCACTCGCCGAGGATCTGCCGCCAGACTCCGACCGCGATACTGCCTCACCGAGCGACGGCTCTGACCGCCCCCGAACGTCCATCGAGAGCTTGTACACCGCAACCCAAGATCCTACGGACCAGTCACCGGTACCGCGCCGCATCGTGCGGCCCGTCGACCCAAGCGTTGATGCCGGGACGTCGAACCGCAGCGCCACCACTCCCAGCGGCGAGTACGACCCGTTGTCGATCCTTGACGAACACTTCGTGCCAGGCCCGCCGCCGCCGCTGCCAAGACTTCGGCGCGGTACTCGATGGGCACTTGCCGCAATCCTGGTCGGCGTGGTGCTCATCGTTGGCCGCGCGTTTTGGGACAGCGTGCCGGACGCGGTTTTCCTCGGCGTCCTTTTCGTGGTCGGCGGTTTCATCGGGCTGGTCGCGATGATGCGCGAAGACCGACCCAGTGATTCCGACCCCGACGATGGCGCAGTCGTCTAGCTGTACTTCGGACGACCGACCGGCAACATAACTCCCAACGGCTGGCTTTACGGGTCGAGTTGTCGTACGCGGTAGCGGCTGTTTTGTCGGGGTCGTTGTTCGGGGTCGAGCCACGCGGGTGGAATGAACCAGGGTCGGCCGTCGATCATGGTGATGGTCCAGCCCTCATTGTGGACACGGTCGTGATGGTGGCCGCAGAGCAGCACGGTGTTGCACAGCGACGTGGCGCCGCCATCGGCCCAGTGGTCGATGTGGTGGGCGTCGGCCCATGAGGGCGGTCGGTCGCAGCTGGGGAACGCGCAGCCTCCGTCGCGCAGGATCAGCGCGCGGCGCAGACCCTGCGGCACGATCCGGGTGCTGCGACCGATGTCGAGTGGTTGGCCGGCGCTGCCAAGGACGACGGGGATGATGTTGGCGTCACAGGCGATCCGACGAAGTGCGCCTCTGCTGATCAAGTGGCCACCTTCCAGGCTGCCCAGCGCGCTGTCGACTTGGCGTTGCAGCGACTCGAGCGTGGTGGTGACGAACATGTGGGGGCGTTCACCGCGCACCTCGGGCAACCCTAGGGTGGCTAGCTGGAGTGCTTGGACGAGCGCGTCGCCGTAACGCGATTCGGCTGAGCGCCCATCAGGGGTGCCGTCGGCCCTCGGCAGCGGTGCCGCCAGCGGATCGAGGACGGCAAGCGCTAGTGCGGCGGATTCTTTATCCAGACTGCCACGCAAGGTCAGCGTTCCATCATGCTTGCGCACGACCTGCAGGAACCGGCGATCACGAATCATCGCTTCCTGCTGCTCAAAACCGTCGGGGTCGAACCGGTTCGCGATCTCGTTCGACCGTTGCACGACTGCTTTGGTTCCTTCGTCGCGAGCTGTATCGACCAGCAGCCGCTCGATTTCGGCATTTAACGCTGCGGGAACCCCGCCGGGCAACATGTCGATCGCCGAGCAGACCACCGTTGCGGCGTCTTGTCCGATGTCACCGGCGCTAAACGCCGCGTCGACGACGGGCCGCCGGGTCAGCGCGTGGTGCAACGCAAGCCGCGCACGAGCCAGACCTACGGGCAGGTCGACGGCGTTGTGCAACCACACCGCGGTCGAGGACGCGCCGGTCAGCTGAGCGACACCTGAACGGTCGGCCTGCGCCAAGACCGCTACCTGCATGGCGCACACGCGGCGCGCGATCCGTTCAGCCGCGACCGCCAACTGCGCGATATCGGCGGTAGACATCGACCACAGCGATGCATCCCCGAACGCATCCAACCCAGCCGAGATCGTCGCAACCGCCGCAACGGCTGGATGCTGGTAGTCGGTGGTTTCTGCGCTCATGAAGACAACCTAGCGACAGCCACCGACAAAACAATCAGCCTGAAAATGCCTGTGGAATAAAAGAAATCGGCCACATCTCGAGTTCGTTGTCCACAGATGTACTGCCACCTCTTGACGATCAACCCGCTACCGACTAGGCAAACACGTCGTGCCGAACACACCCTTGAACCTCACCACGGTCAAGGCAGTTCGACGACCGCCAACACCGGCCGATGGTCACTCGCCCGTTCGATGCCGGGCACGTCAGGCACACCGCAACTTCGCACCTTGATCGCGGCGTCGACGAAAATGCCGTCGATCCGCTTCACCGGCTCGATCGCGCTGTAGGTGTACTCGCCACCACTGGGAGCAACTTCGAACGCGTCTGGATAGATGCTGGCAAGCGCGCGCCATGCGGGTCCGTCAGGCTCCTCGTTGATGTCGCCGGCAACGATGACCGGTGCGCCGCACCTAGACGTACGCGCGACGATCTCGTCGACGTGGCGGCGGCGCTCGTTACCCTCGAGATCGAGGTGGATGCTGCCGATTGAGAACCTGGCGCCACCGAGCTCGAGTGTTGCCAGTGCGATACCGCGTTGATGCAACCCGCGCTTACGCGTCAGCAGCACATCGGCGACCTCGATCACCCGCACTTGCAATGCAGCGAGGAGCAACATCGCGCCGGCCGGCCGGCCACCCGTGACGACAACAAGACCGGATTCCCTTGCCAAGGCAGCACATTTCGACCGCCACCGAAGAAGCCGCGGTGCTTCCTGGATGCAAACGACGTCGGGGTTGCATGAACGAATCACCGTTGACACGGCTTGCGCGTCGTCGCGCAACGACCGCACGTTGTAGCTGAGAACGCGCAACTGCGTCGGCAACGACGGCCCCTTACTGGACGAGAACTGCGTACGGCGACGATGAGGGCGTCGGCCCCTCTGTGGCCTGCGGGCCGATTGTCGGGATCAGTTTGTTGGCGAACGCGGTCGCCGTCGTCGCAATCACCGATTGGGTCCCAGCGTCGGTGACGAGACAGCTAGGTGGCTCGCCGGCCGGGCAATCACCCGGGTTCGTGAACCACGTTGCGTGGCCATCAACCGCATAGATGCTGCCGCTGATGTTGAAATTGTTTCCGAGGCTAAACGATCGCGAAACGACAACCGTTGGGTCGAACTGGTCGATCAAGATCGCAACCCCGGGAATCGCGTCGCCCTCGGCCCAGTTTGCCTCCGTGTCGGCGTTGACGAGGCTTGCGTGCAGCGGGGTAATGCTGCCGCCGTTCTCGGCCGTGAGGGTGCCGGTGCCGTAAAACACGAGAGTCACGCCCAGGTCCAGGGTGGGGTCTGTGGGATCCGCCGGGTCTGCGGCGAGGTAGCTGATCAGGTTGCCCTGGACGTCGAGGTTGGCATTGTCGAAGACGTACAGCCCCGGCGAAAGTGTGCAGTTGGTCCCGATAGGCACCCGAACGCTATTGGCCGCACCTTCGTAAATCCCAGGCCCGGGACATCCGTTGTCGACTACGCCTGGCGGCACAGCCACATAAGGGGGCGGAGGGTTGGGGCTGGGGTCCGGCAACTTTTTGCGGATCACCATAGGTAATGCAGACGACCCAGGTTCAGACTGCGCAGGCGCGGATCCGGCGGGCGCGGACTGTACTGGCGCTGACGCGGCCGGCGCGGATTGCGCAGGGTCGGACGACGTCACAGACTGCACGGGCATCGGCTGTTCTGTGTTCTCGTCTAGGTACGGCAGACACGGCCCGCATTCGGGCGGCGATTGGCCCCACTGTGCCTTTGCGACGGGCGAGATCCCGATCGAACTCACCCCGAACAATCCGCCGAAGGTTGCCTCGACGTGCTGTGTTGGCAGCTTGACTCGAACCTGGTACGGCGTCACACCAGCCGCGGACGTCGAAATGCAGGTCTCGGGGCCTGCGGGTACGAGCGGCGCCGGATCGTCGGTACACCCCGTTAAGTCCGTGTCTGTGGTTCCCAGATTCTCATCGACGTAGCTCTGAACCGCGGCGACGGCGGCCGCGATCGAACCGTTGCTCATGGCCATTGCCCGTACGCCGGCGAGCGACGCGGCGTCGGCGGTGCTCTGGGCTTGCGACCGCACGACCTCCGCGTGACCGATGTCGATCACGAGCGCCCCGAATCCGAACAGCACGACCGACAGCAACGCCACGATGACCGCCACGGCGCCTTCATCGTTTCGGCGGACACACTGGATCACGTGCACCAGCCCCAACCACCCGGTGGAGAAGCCTCCATCGTGGTCTTGTCGGGCACCTGCTGCGTCAGTGGAATGCTCTGTATCTGCGTTACGACCTTGGAACGGATCGCAACCTGCCCGGCATGGCGCGGCAGCGGCACATAACCCGTTAGGCCCGCCACGTCAATGACCTCGCAGACGATTAGTTCCTGCCCTGGAAACCAACCCGTCGTGGTCGGGTCTGTGCCCGGAAACACGACCGCGACGAACGCAGTCCCCGTGATGGAGCCAGTGTTGACCTTCACCATGCACATCAACTCGGCGACCTGTGGCGAAGCATCGGCAGGCGGAGTTATCGACGACGGGCACGGTGTAAGTGCGCCAACCGTTGCCTGGCGCGCTGCAGTTTGAACGCCCGATTCAGCGCTGAGGGTGTTACTGAAATACAGGCCGTAATCGATGATTCCGAACAGGATCAAAACGAGGATCGGTAGCACCAGGGCAAACTCCACGGCGGCGGCCCCTGCGTCGCGACGAGGGTCACCGGCGCGCGCGCGGAACGACGATCGCCGCCCAACCAGTCGCCGCATAAAGGTTAAGGCTAGCGACGAGAAGGCTTTAGCGGATGCGCGCGAGATCCGCGGCGCCCACAAGACCAGCAGAGCTTCCGAGCGCGGCGGCCAGGATCTGGGCGTGCGGTCGGTAGGCGCCCCCGCTCAAGGCCGCGTCGAAAGCCTCACGCGTCGGATCGATGAGCAGGGCGCCGGCATCTGCGGGACCGCCGCCGACCACGAAGCACACCGGGTCAAGGATCGTGGCCAGATCGGCGAGCCCTTGTCCAACCCATCGGCCGATGGTGTCGAAGCACTCCCGCGCCCCGACATCGCCGGCGTTGGCTGCCTGAGTGACCAACGGCCCGGTGATCGCGTCGACCTGACCGACGACGGCTTTCATCAAGAACGGCATGCTGGACGGCGCCGAGCGGGCAGTCTCTCGAGCGGCCCTGACCAGCGCGTTTCCACTTGCGTACTGCTCCCAGCAGCCGCGATTGCCGCAACCGCAGGTGCGTCCGTCGGGCACCACGCGGATATGGCCGGGCTCGCCGGCGATGCCAAACCCACCCCGGTAGAGGCGGCCCTCCAAAATGATGCCGCCACCGATGCCGGTGCCGAGTATCACCGCCACAACGGTGTCGCGTCCGCGCGCGGCGCCGAACCTGTGCTCAGCCCATGCGTGGCAGTTCGCATCGTTCTCCACGACGATTGGCAGGTCGATCAGCTTCGAGACGCGCAGCTTCAAGGGCTCGTTGCGCCACACGAGGTTCGGCGCGAACATGACATTCGCCCGGTCAAGGTCGATCCAACCCGCCGCGCCAATGCCGACCGCATCGACCTCGTGGCGGCTACGCAGCGAGGCGACGAGGCCGGCGATGACTTCGGCAATAGCTTCACCGTCGGTCTTCGGCGTACTTTGCCGATCCTGCTCGAGGATCTGACCGTCTTCGTCGACCACGCCGGCCAGCACTTTGGTGCCGCCGACGTCGACGCCAATCGTCAGGCCCATGGCGTCATGCTTCCACGCGGACCTTCAAAGCGCGCAAGGCGGTGTCGATCAAGACCTGCTCAGCCTTGCGCTTGAAAACCCCGAGAAGCGGCATGTCGATATCGATCGACAGCGCGTAGTCGACCTCCGTGCCGCCCACCGCGGGCGTGAGCCGGTAGCTGCCATCCATCGCTTTGATCGAGGTCGCGCGGACCAAGTGCCAGCTCACCTCGTCGTCCGCCCATGTGTATGCCAGCGCGTAATCGTCGACGACGACACCTGCGTCGAGCACAAAGCGGACCACGGTCGCGCGTCCTGTCTCGTCAGAGTCGAGGACCTCGACTGCCTGAATGAAAGTGATCCACTGCGGATACGACGGAAAGTCTGCGATGACCTTCATCACGGCGGCCGGCTCGGCGTTGATGAAGATGCTCGACCGGCTCAGTTCTGTCACCGCGCACACCCTACTGGTCGAGGACGGCCGAATAAGCGACGAGCGGGGAGTCAGACGAGCATGCCGATGATGTACAAGGCGGCGGTAATGATCGCGATGATCGCCGCCGCTCCGCCGGCAATGATCAGGGTCTGCGTGCTGACGGGCAGACCCCCAGGTCCGATGCGGTCGAGTACGTCTGGTTCGCCGCGTGCGCCGTCCAGAAATCCCGTTCCGCACGACGGGCAGGTGTCCTCGTCAAACGACACGATCTCCCCGCATCCCGTGCACGGCCAACCCACGGGCGGAGCTGAGGGATCCGCCTCGGCGCCGGTTACGGTCGGCGGCAGGAGGGCCTGCGCCGCGGCTTCGAGCGCAGACACTGGTGCGGTCGAAGGGTCGGGTGCCGCGGCCGCGTAGCGTGGCTCGCGAGTGCTGACGGCGACCGGCTCAGGCTCAGGCTTTGGTCGAAGATCTGCATAGCACAGGGTGCACCACTGCGCGCCTGAGCGCAGCAGCGCGCCGCAGTGCGGGCAACGAACATCGGCCTGGTCGGTCACGACGTTGTCGTCGGCAGTCAGGGCGGGCGCCTTGACCCCGCGTGGCAAATGGCCTAATCGCAAGGTTAGGCACCGCACCCGGCGCGGCCACGCTGCTAGCCCGACACAGCGGTGCTCCGATACGTTCCGTCGCGAAGCCGTCGAGCGCCTACGCGCGAGCAGTCGGCTGTCTGGAGGGAACGGTTGCGCGAGTTCACCTCGCCCGCGGTAGTCACCATCGCCGACGACGCGACCTTGACCGACATCGTCGTCACGCATGCGAGGACGAGGCCGGACGCCGTGATGTTCCGCCGCCGTCCGGAGGCGGCGGCACCAGGGACGCCAACAAGCACTTCCTGGACGCCGGTCAGGGCGGCGGAGTTCTTCGCGCAGGTCCAATCCCTGGCCGCCGGGTTCCTCGCGGCCGGATTTGCGCCTGGGCAGCGGGTCGGGCTGCTTTCAAGAACGCGTTACGAGTGGACCCTCACTGACTACGCCCTGTGGCATGCCGGCCTGGTGACCGTTCCTATCTATGAGACGTCGGCGCCTGACCAGATCTGTTGGATCCTCGGCGATTCGCAGGCCGTCGGCGTCGTGGTCGAGACCGACAATCACGCATCGACCGTCGCCGAGATCCGTGACCAGATCCCCGACCTCCGCAGCATCTGGGTGATCGAGAACGGTGACCTCGATGGGCTGGCGCGCGAAGGCGACGCCGCCGATCCGGCCGCACTGGCGGTGGCGCGCCAGTCTGTAAACGCGGCCTCACTTGCATCGATCATCTACACATCGGGCACGACAGGCCGACCCAAGGGCTGCGCCCTCACACATCGCAACCTTTTGTTCGGCGCGACCAGCGCCGTCGAGAGCCTGCCGGCACTGTTCACCGGCGACACCAGCGCGCTGCTCTTCCTGCCCCTGGCACACGTCTTTGCGCGCGACATCCAGGTCGCCTTGGTGCAGGCTGCCGTACCGGTTGGCCACTGCCCCAGCACGCGTTCGTTGCAGGAAGACCTCGCTGCGTTCAAGCCGACGCTGCTGCTCGCCGTCCCCTTTGTGTTCGAAAGGCTGTATGCCGGTGCACAACAGAAGGCGGTCGACCAGAACAAGGGCAGGATCTTCGCGCTCGCGTCCGCCACGGCAATCCACGCCAGCGAAGCAATGGACCGCGGCAGGGTGCCGCTGCCCTTGCGGCTGAAGCGCGCAGCACTCGACGTCCTCGTCTTTCGCAAACTCCGCGCGGCCCTCGGCGGTGACGTTCAGTGGGTGATTTCGGGCGGTGCGCCGCTCGGCGTCCGGCTGGGCCACTTCTTTCGGGGCGCCGGAATCCCCGTCCTCGAGGGGTGGGGGCTGACCGAGACAACAGCGGCGGCAGCCGTCAACCGACCTGATGCAGTCAAGATCGGCAGCGTCGGTCCCCCACTCGCGGGCACCACCGTGCGAGTCGCCGACGACGGCGAGTTGCTGGTGCAGGGAGAGCACGTCTTTGACCGGTACTGGGCCGATCCCGATGCAACGGCGGCCGCCCGCGACGCCGACGGCTTCCTGCACACCGGCGATCTCGGCGCCATCGACAACGACGGCTTCATCACGATCACCGGTCGCAAGAAGGAAATCCTGGTCACCGCGGGTGGCAAGAACGTCTCACCCGCCCAACTTGAGGACCGGCTGCGCAGCCACCCGTTGATTGCACAGGCGATGGTGCTGGGCGACCGGCGGCCCTACATCGCAGCGTTGATCACGATCGATGAGGAGGCACTGGCCACCTGGAAGACAAAGGTCGGGAAAGACCCGTCGCTGAACCTGGCCGACCTGCGCGAAGACACCGAGCTGCGGGCCGAGATCGAGGCGGCTGTCGAGGATGCCAACCGGGTGGTGTCGCGTGCTGAGTCGATCCGACGCTTCCGGATCCTTGATCACGACTTCACCGAAGCCGGCGGCCAGCTCACCCCGACGCTTAAGCTGCGGCGAAGCGTGGTCATGACCGAATTTGCCGACGACATCGAAGGTTTGTATTCACCCCCCGGACCAACCGCGCAGATGGCACCCTGACCTAGGAGAGGTGGGGGGGGCTTCAGGGGGATGCCCTTCAGTGGGATGCAGGGACGGTCGAGCAGACAAGCGAGATCGCGCGGCAGCCGGAGGTGAAAAGTGGTCGCCCACGCGCCCGCCACCACACCCGCTCACGTCGAAACGATCGGCCTGCGCGTCGCGTTCGGGCCCGTCGTCGCGGTCCACTCCCTCGACCTGACCGTGCAGCCCGCATCAGCCGTCGCCCTGGTGGGTCGCAACGGCGCCGGCAAATCGACCACGTTGCGAGTCCTGGCAGGGATCCTGCCTGCCACAAGCGGGCAGGTGATGGTCGCAGGTGTTGACGTGACGCGTGACCCCGCGTCGGCGAAGGCGCACGTCGGCTACTGCCCCGATGTCGGCGGCCTGATTCCTCGCGCAACGCCGTGGGAGCACCTCGCACTGGCGGCCAAGCTGCGCGGGCTCGGACCGGACTGGAAAGAACGCGCGAGTGAACTGCTCGATCTCTTCGATCTGGTCGGCGCGGCCGATCGGATCACCGCTGGGTTCTCCCACGGCATGGGGCGCCGGCTTTCGGTCGTGCTCGCCGTGTTGCACGCGCCGTCAGTGCTGCTGCTCGACGAGCCATTCGACGGCGTCGATCCGCTCGGCGTCGACGCCACTCTGCGGGTGATTTCCGAGGCGCGGGACAACGGTTCGGCCGTCGTCGTGTCAACGCACCTGCTCGAGCTCGCGGCAGCGGCGTGCGACGAGGTTGTCGTCCTGCGCGCAGGGCAGATCGTCGCAGCAGGCCCGTCTGCCGAGTTGCGCGGTGCGGCTGGCGAACTGCGGTACCGAACGCTGCTGTCATGACCGGGGCTCAACTCCCGGCCCTGGTCCGGTTGCGGTGGCGGATGGTCAGAGCCGAACGCGTACGGGTCGGGCTGCTGGTGCTCGCCGCGTGCATACCCGGCCTGCTGTGCGCCGCCGTGATCGCGGGTCAACTTGCGCCCCGCTCGCGATCGTTCGACGTCACCGTGCTTGGACCGACGGCGTTCCTCGGTTTCGCGGTGCTCTCGCTCGTCGCCCCGCTCGCGGCCGGTGGCGGCAACGAGCTGTTCCCGCCCGAACAACTGGTCGCCTACCCGATCCGACCAGCGACGCACTTCTTGGAGTCGCTGCTCGTCGCGCCGCTGAACCTGGCATGGATGAGCCAGTTCGTCCTGCTGTTCGGCATGACCTCGTTCGTAACCGGTGCCCGCCCTGGCCTCGGACTCGCCCTGGTCACGACTCTTATCTATGTCGCCATGGTCACGGTCGCCGGTCAAATGGTCGCGTGGGCTTTGATTGGCGCCCGCCAGAGCCTTCTCGGCAGGCGTGCTGTGTGGGCCCTGCTGGCGGCCATCGTGGTGACCACGCTGATCGTGCTGCAGGTGCACCTTGGCTACCGCGTGCTCGACAACGCGCCGACACGGCCGGCGGTGTCTGCCGTCCTGGCTGGCGGTGCGCACCGGTACGCCGCTTGGGCAGCCGGAACCGTGGCGCTGGTCGTAATTTTGGTCGGCTGTCTGTGGTGTGGTCCCCGGATCTGCGCGTGGGCTCTTCGACGCCCTGGCGATCGCACGCGGTTTCGGGAGTCGCGCGTCGAGCGTCGGCGGCCGATGCCGCCGAGCCCGCTTGCCACCCTCGTGCGCGTCGACCGTGCGAATGTCTGGCGGGCCGCACCGCTGCGCCGCGGCCTGCTCGTGCTGGCGGTCCTGCCCGGCGTCGTCGCAGCCACCGCGGCGTTGCGGTGGGACTCCCTGGTGCTGCTCCCTGCGCTCGTCGCCGCCGGCGCCGGACTCCTGTACGGCGTCAACATGTTCTGCCTCGACGCCGGGGGCGCGACCTGGCTGGCAACCCTCCCGCATCCGCCCCGGCTAGCGGTGACCGCAAAAACGATCGTTCTCGGCGAGACCATCGGCGGGAGTTGCTTCGTCGCGGCGATCGCGGGCAGCGTGCGCGCGGCCGGGCCGATCACGGTCGCCGACATCGTGGCGATGGCCTGCTGCCTGGCGTCGTGCACCGCGGTCGTCCTGGCCACCTGCCTGAGGCTGTCCATCCGAACTCCGCACCGGGCCGACCTTCGGGGGCACCGCGATACCCCGGCACCGCCAGCGGCGATGGCCGTGTATTCGGTGCGGCTCGCGACGGTCACGACCCTCATCGGCCTCCTGTTCGCCCTCTCCGCCCACGAGCAGTCGTTGTACGCCTGCCTCGTGCTCGCGTCAGGATTGGTCTCGCTCAGCGGGCTGTCTATTGCCCAGAGCTTCCGCCGATGGGACGACCCGTCAGTGCGGGCAAGAGTCGTCGCCGCCGTGTCGAACGGCTAAGCCCACCTCGCGCAAGATGACCGAAGTCCCGCCGCCCCCGTAGGCTTGCGGGACTTAGTCAACGCATCCTGCGTGGTCAGGCCTGCCCGGCTGCCCGCAGAGGTGCGAGTATGCGCGTCAGTCTTACCTGCACGCGAAGGGAGTGGTGACGCCGAATGGGACGCCGCACGGTCCTGCTCGTCGCCGCCGTCCTGATCGCCGCCCTCGGGGCCGGCCTGGTGCTGATCTACGTCCACGACGTGAACCAGAAGGTCAAGGCCCGCGAGGCTCCCGAGCGGATCCTGATCGCAAAAAAGATCATTCCAGCCGGGACGACGGGGGCTGCTGCGTCTGCCGAAGGCGACCTCCAGTTCAGCAAGGTCGCCCGCGAAGCCGTTGCCGCTGGAGCGCTCGCGACGATTGACCCAGTAGCCAACCTGGTCACCCTGGCACCCATCTACCCCGGCGAGCAGATTCTGTTCACGAAGTTCGGCAAGCAAGGGGCGTCGAGCGCGCTGACGATCCCCACGGCGGGGACGATGGCGTTGAGTGTTGCCCTTCCAGGCCCGGCAGGGGTCAATGGCTTCGTCGCCCCTGGATCGCAAGTGGCCGTATTCCTGACCGCGGGTGGCTCCACGAAGCTGATCCTCCCGCGAGTCTCGGTCATCGCGGTCGGCAGCCGCACGCTGGTGCCGTCGTCGGGCCAAGCAACCGGCACGACGCAGCAATCCGACGTCGTCACCTTCGGTGTCACGGCCGCGCAAGCACAGACCCTGATCTTCGCGCAGTCGGCAGGCGCCCTCTATCTCACGCTCCTGACCCCGAATTCCTCGGTCCCGTCGCTGCCGCCCACCAACGCAACGAACGTCACGAACGACGCCCAGTCATGAGTACCCAGTCATGAGCGTCATTGTCGAAGCCGACCCGACCCGAGCGGAAACCCTGCGGTCCGCACTCGGGCCTGGTGTGCTTGTCCTGAAGACACTCGATGACCTTCGCCGCCACCTCGAGGCACACCCCGGTGAGGATGCCGTCGTCCTCGGCCCGTCCGTCGACCAGGACGCTGCGTTCCACCTGAGCGACAGCATGCGGATCACCCGGACGAGCCTCGGCGTCGTTCTGGTGCGTCGGCGCATCGACACTCCCCTGCTTGTTGACGCGCTGCGCAACGGCATTCGCGAAGTTGTCGAGGAACGCAACCTTGCGGGTGTGAACGACGCGGTGCGACGGGTCCGTGACGTTGCAGCCGCGATGCGTCAACGCGCTTCGCACGGCGACGGTGAAGACGGCCGCCGCGGAGTCGTGGTCACTGTCTTCTCGGCCAAGGGCGGCTGCGGAAAGACCACGCTTGCAAGCAATCTCGCCGCATCACTGGCTGATGGCGGCCGCCGGGAAGTCTGTCTTGTCGATCTCGACCTGAACTTTGGCGACGTCGCTATCGTGCTTCAGCTGTTCCCTGCACACACACTGGCCGACGCTGTACCGCTACTCGAAACACTCGACCTACCTGCAGTCACCGCGCTACTGACACCGCACTCGCCCGGCCTCTCTGCGTTGGTGGCACCGGTCGAACCGGGCTCCGCCGAGACCGTGCCGGCGTCGCTCATCACGACGATCCTGCAGTTGTTGCGAGAGGAATTCGCCTTCGTCGTCGTCGACACACCACCCGCGTTTACCGACCACGTGTTGGCGGCATTCGACCAGTCCGACGTCATCGCCCTGCTCGCGACTCTCGATATCCCCGCGCTGAAGAATCTCAAGCTCACACTCGAAACGCTCGACCTGCTCAACTATCCGCGTGAGCGGTTGCGAGTCGTGCTCAACCGCGCTGACTCCAAGGTCGGGCTTGCACTGTCGGAGGTGGAGAAGACGTTGCGGGTGCCGATCGCGTTGCACATCCCGTCGTCGCGTGCCGTGCCGGCCTCCATCAACCGCGGCGTGCCGATCATGCTTGACGATCCGACCCATCCTGTGAGCATGGCCATTCGGCAGTTCGGCGACGACTACGTACTGCCGCTGGCGCGCGCGGCCGACCCGATCGCAGCGAACTTGCGAACGGATCGTCGCGGGCTGTTGCGGAGAAAGTCGAAGACGTCATGAGTCTCGCCGATCGGCTTGCCCAAGCCCGCCGGTCGCGCGACGCGAGCGCCGACTCCACGACACAGGCACTCGAGGCGCAGGCCTCGGCTGCGCGCCGCACAGCCGATCCCTTCATCGATCTCAAACGCACAGTGCACGCCACGCTGCTCGACAACCTCGGCCCGCAACTCTATGACACGAGGTTCACCCAAGCCGACCTCGAGCAACGGGTGCGGCACACGCTGCAGGGCGTGCTCGCCCAAGAAGAGACACCACTTTCGGTCGCCGACCGCACCCGCATTGCGCAGGAGATCGCCGACGACATCCTCGGTTACGGCCCGCTTGAGCCGTTCCTGCGCGACGCGGACGTCAGCGAAATCATGGTGAACGGCCCGAGCCAGATCTACGTCGAGCGAGCGGGTCGGCTGCACGCCGTTGCTGCGTCGTTTGTCGACGAGGCGCACCTGCGGCGCACCATCGACAAGATCGTCGCCCAGGTCGGCCGCCGAGTCGACGAAACGAGTCCGATGGTCGACGCCCGGCTTGCCGACGGCAGTCGAATCAACGCGGTCGTCCCGCCGATCGCGGTCGACGGCTCATTGCTGACCATCCGGAAATTCGCGACGGATCCGTATGAGGCAGACGATCTGATCGGCTTCGGCACGATGACGCCGGAACTCGCCGAGTTCCTGCGCGCGTGCGTGAAGGCGCGGCTGAACATCTTGGTGTCAGGCGGCACTGGCGCCGGGAAGACCACAACCCTCAATGTGCTGTCGTCGTTCATTCCGTCTGACGAGCGCATCATCACCGTCGAGGATGCCGCCGAGTTGCAGCTGCACCAAGAACACGTGCTGCGCCTCGAAGCCCGACCGCCCAACATCGAAGGCCGCGGCGAAATCAGAATCCGTGACCTCGTCCGCAATGCCTTGCGCATGCGCCCCGATCGGATCGTGGTTGGCGAGGTCCGCGACGCGGCTGCGCTCGACATGCTGCAGGCCATGAACACCGGCCACGACGGCTCGATCAGTACGGTGCACGCCAACTCGCCAAAGGACGTCCTCGCCCGCATCGAAACGATGGCGATGATGGCGGGCATGGAACTGCCGGTGCGGGCGATCCGCGAGCAGATGGCGAGCGCGTTCGACGTGATCGTGCACCAAGCCAGGTTCAAGGACGGCAGCCGGCTCATCACCTGCGTGACCGAGGTGGTCGGCATCGCACCCGAAGGCGACACCGTCGAGCTGCACGATCTGTATTTGTTCGATCACACTCCTGGATACGACGACGTCGGGCGACCGCTTGGAGCACTGCTACCAACCGGCGCCTTGTCGAACTTCGTCGCCAAACTCGCGGCGACAGGCATCCGCGTCGACCCCGTATCTATCGGAGTGGCCGCCGTTGCTCAAGTCGGCGCTGCTGAAATCGAGCAGGCGGACCACCCCTCATGAAGCACGCCGGCGCGTGGGCGACCGGAGTCATCGGTATCGCGGCGCTGGCACTGAGTGCGGGGCCAGTTGCGTTCTCGATTTCGCCAGCCATGGCGGCAACACCCGCACCGACCGCAAGCGCGGCGACCCCGTCGGTGCAGCCGACCGGACGCATTGAGAGCCAGTCGAGCAAGCCCGGCCAGCTCGACGTCACGTTCAGTGCGATTGGCCTGCCAGCCGGTGAGTCGGTCGACCTTGCATCAGTGCACGTCTTCCTCAACGGCACGCCGGTCGACAGCAAAGCGATGGCGGTCGGGAGTGCGACCGCGAGCGCACTGCCCGAAGCGAGCCGCACCGCCGTGCTCGTTGTCGATACCAGCAGCGGCATGAAAGGCACTGGCCTGGCCGGCGCCCAAAGTGCCGCGCTGGCGTTTCTGAAGGCCGTCCCGCCGGACACAAAGGTCGGGCTCGTGACTGCTTCGACCACCGGTTCGCTGGTCGTAGCGCCGACCGTCGATCGCGCGGCGCTCACCGCAGACATCAACGGCCTCGCGGCGAACGGCGGAACAGCGCTGTACGACGCCACCATGGTGGCGCAAAGGGCCGTCGGGACAACCGGCTCGCGGACCATTGTGTTGCTCGCTGGTAGCCGGGACGACTCAAGCAAGGCGTCACTTTCCCAGACCGTCTCTGCGGCGCAGCTGTCGGGCGCTGTCGTCGATGCGTTTTCCCTCGGCACAACTGCGACGCAGGTCGCTCCACTCCAAGAGCTAACGGCTGCGTCGGGCGGTCGGCTGTTTGCGACTCAGCAGGCCGCGGATTTCGCGGCCGCGTTTCGCAGCGCAGCGCAGGACATCTCGACCGAGATCCTGATCACCGCACAAGTTCCGGCCCAGTTTGCGGGCGTCGGCGTGACGGTGGCGGTTACCGCGAAGGCCGGCAACACAACCGTCACCGATACGGCGGCGTACCAGCTTTCGAGCACAACTGTTGCCGGCAGTACAGCGTCGAAACAAGCTGCGGCGGCGAGCCCGCGGCCTGAGAAGGTGACGATCACACCGCTCGGGAGCCATACGTACCTGATCATCGGGATCGCCGCCGTCTTCGTCGGGCTGCTCGCGATCTTCGTGCTGCTCGCATTCAACGCGAGGCTGCTGGACACCCGCGACACGAGAATGCGGCGCCGCCTGTCGTTCTACACACTCGCCGGCCGGACCACGCGCGCAGAGCCGCAACCGACCGCGCTCGGCGATAGCTCGGTGACGCGCTCGGCGGTTCAGCTAGCGGGCCGATTGGTCGTCTCCCGAGACTTCGATGCGCGGCTGGGCCGGCGTCTCGAAGCGGCTGGGGTGCCGCTGAAGCCAGCCGAATGGCTCGTCGTCCAGGCCGGATCCGCAGTCGGCCTCGGCGTGGTTTTCCTGCTTCTCGGCGGGGGATCCGCCGTGGCAGCCATTCTGGGTATCTTGATCGGCATTGGCGCACCGATCGCCTACCTGGTCATGAGGGAAAGCCGCCGCTCGACTGCATTCCTCGAACAGTTGCCAGACACGCTGCAGCTCATCGCCGGAAGCATCTCGGTCGGTCACTCACTCGCTCAGGCCATGGACGCCGTCGTCCGCGAAGACATCCAACCCATGTCCATCGAGTTCAATCGCGCACTGGTCGAGACCCGCCTTGGGATGCCCGTGGAGGATGCCCTCGAAGGCATCGCGACACGCATGGCCAGCCAGGACTTTGCGTGGATCGTCATGGCGATCCGGATCCATCGCGAGGTTGGCGGAAATCTGGCCGAGATCCTGACCACCGTGGCAGCGACGATCCGCGAACGCGAGCGACTACGCCGGCAGGTCCGCGGCCTGTCGGCCGAAGGCAGGCTGTCGGCCTGGATCTTGGGCGCACTGCCACCGATCTTCGCCACCTACCTGATCCTTGTACGCCCTACGTATATCAAGCCGCTGTTCACTGATCCACTAGGCGTCACGCTGCTCGGGGTCATGATCATCTTGATGATTACGGGCATTGTCTGGCTGCGTCGCGTCGTGAAGGTCGAGGTCTGAGGTGACGGAACAGCTGCTGCTAGTGGGCGGCGTCATCGCCATCTTCGCCAGCATCGTTGGCCTCGTCATGGCGCTCGGCGCGACGGCCTCCGACCGCCAGCAGGTCAACCGATCGCTGGCTGCGCTCGACGCACTGAGCCCGCGGCGCGACGAGGCAAGGCGTGAACTCGACCGGCCATTTGTCGAGCGCGTATTCGGCCCCATTCTGCTGCGCCTCAGCCGGTTCGGTGGCCAGCTACGCCTGCGCGATGAGGCGTCGAAGCTGCGCCATCGCATCGACCTCGCAGGAAACCCGGCTGGTTGGGACGTCGAACGCATCCTCGCGTTCAAGGTCATCGGCCTGGTCTGTGGGGTGGCGGTCGGAGTTGCCTTACCGTTGGCGCTCGGTGGCGGCCTTGCCGTGACGGCAGGAGTAACGGTCTTGTTAGGCCCGCTCGGCTACTTCGCGCCGGACCTCGTGCTGTATCAAACGGCGTACAACCGCAACGAGCGAATTCGCCGCGACCTGCCTGACTCGATGGACCTCCTCACGATCTCGGTCGAGGCCGGCCTGCCGTTCGACGCGGCACTGTCGCAGGTGGCCCGCAACACCCAGGGCCCATTGGCCGAGGAGCTGTTCCGTGTTCTTCAGGAGATGCAGATCGGGTTGGCCAGAATCGACGCCTTGCGCGCTGTTGCCGAGCGGACGAACGTAGCGGAGCTACGCGGCTTCGTCACCGCGATGGTGCAGGCCGATACGTTCGGCATCCCGGTGGCGAGCGTGCTGCGTGTACAGGCCAGGGATCTGCGGGTCAAGCGCAGCCAACGCGCAGAAGAGATGGCGCAGAAGGTACCGGTGAAGATCCTGTTTCCCCTCGTCTTCTGCATCCTGCCCGCGCTGTTCATCGTGGTCATGGGACCTGCCGCGATCTCGGCCTATCACTCACTTTTCAACCACTAGCAAAAACCACCAGCAGTGTTCAACCACTAGGACGAGCCGATGAAGCAGGGACGACGATGGGCGAGGCTCGCTGAGCCACGCACGCTCGCATTCGCCGTCCGGCTCGGTCTGCTCGGCTTCTGTTTCGTCGTGGCCGCCCTCGACGCACACCCGCGCCGTACAGTCGCCGGCGCGTTGGTTCTTGTCGCTGCCGCAGCCGTGGCCTACATACCCAGCAGCAACGTGGTGGTTCGGCGATTGCTGCCGACGCTCGAGGCATGCATCGCCGCCGGTGCCGTCATCGCTCCGCCGTCTGACCGCACAGGCCTGCTGCCCTACTTGTTGGCACCGGCCTTTGCGGCGGGATTGATTTACGGTCTGGTGCCGGCCGTCACCGCGACTGGCATTGCCGCATTCGTGTTGCTCACCGGTCACCTGATCGCGAAGAACCCCACGGCTCTGCACACCTTTGCGGCGAACTCCAGTCAATGGGTGCTGCTCGCGTTAGCAGTCGGCCTGCTTGCCGCATGGATTCGCCGGCTGGCCGCCGCGTCGGCCGGATCCGACCAAAACCGATCGTATGAAGATGCGTACGAGCTGCTCAGCCAGCTGCGGACGGTGAGCCGGCAACTCGTCGGGGGCCTCGACCCGGTGAGCCTGGCCCAAGGACTCCTGCAGACGCTACGTGCTCAGTTGCCGTACGAACGGGGAGCGGTGTTCGTGCGCGCCGAGGGTGGGCGGCTGCTCCCGCTCGCACTTGAGGGCGCGAGCTTCGTCGACTGGGACACGTCTCTTACCGACGACACCCCGCTCGGCAAAGCCTGGCTCACCCCGGGCCCGACGCTGGCCAGCGAGCCGCTCGGCCACAGCCCCACGGCGTCCGACCCGACGCGTTTCGGTCATACCGTGCTGCCCCTGCGGATGGGTTCACGAACCTTCGGACTGGTCGCCCTCGAGACGGGGCAGCGCCCCCCCAGCTATCGCACCGGGCCAGCCAGCTCTGAGTTGCGGCTAGTTGAGCCAGCGATGCGGTTGGTCGACGAGACCGCGCTGCGGCTTGAGACCGCGCTGCTCTTTGGGGAGGTGCGCTCGATCGCAACGTCGGAGGAACGCCGTCGCCTGGCGCGAGAGATCCATGACGGGATCGCGCAAGAACTGGCATCGCTGGGCTACGCCGTCGACGATCTGGTCGCCGAGGCGTCCCAAGACGCGCAAGAGCACGCGCGAACGGGCAACCCGCCAATGGCCGACGTGCTGCGCAAACTGCGCGGCGAGATCACCCGCATGGTCGGGGAACTCCGATTGTCGATCTTCGACCTGCGCAGCGAGGTGCAGGCGCAAGTTGCCCTCGGCACCGCGCTCTCGGACTATGTGCGTGCCGTCAGCGTCGGGACCACGTTCTCCGTGCACCTGGTCTTGGAGGAATCACCCGACCGGCTTCCGATCGCGGCCGAGACCGAGTTGCTGCGCATCGCCCAGGAAGCCATCACGAATGCCCGCAAGCACGCTGCGGCCGAGCACTTGTGGGTGACGCTGCGCGTCGACCCGCCGAACGCCCACCTGCGGATCGAAGACGATGGCCGAGGCATGGGCACCGGGCGTCACGACAGCTTCGGGCTTGAGGTCATGCGCGAGCGCGCCGCCCGGCTCGGAGCAGATCTGACCATGGGTTCGCGCGAACCGCACGGCACCTTCGTCGACGTCCGAGTGGGCGAGTTTTCTGACCTCGAGACGGGGAACGACGCTACTTCGCCTGGAAACGACAGGCTCGATGACCTGGGCGACGTCCCGGTGCGGCCGGATTCGCGCTCGGCACGGTAACGTCGGCGGCAAGCGAGAAGAAAGGAACTGCGATGGTCGCGACCGTGCTGCTTGTCGACGACCATGAGCTGATCCGCCAGGGGTTGCGTCGGGCGTTCGAGCGCGCTGAGGACTTTTCGGTCGTTGCCGAGGCCGGCTCAGTAGCTGAAGCGGTAGCGTTGGCCAAGCAGCACCAGCCTGACGTGGTAGTTGTCGACGTCCGGCTACCGGACGGAAACGGCCTCGACCTGGCCCGCACATTGCGCGACCAGAACGACGAAATCGGCATCGTCGTGCTCACGATGTATGCGGGTGACGAGCAGCTGTTCGGTGCCCTCGAGGCCGGCGCCTCGGCATTCGTCGCGAAGGACGCTCCCGCCGAAGACGTCGTCTCCGCCGCCCGCCACGCCGTCGTCTCGCCAAGGTCGTTCTCGGCCAGCGATCTCGCCGAAGCGATGCGCCGTCGCCTCACGCCGTCCGGACCGCAGTTGAGTCCGCGCGAACGCGAAGTGCTGCAGCTCCTAGCCGATGGCCTCGGTGTCGCCGCGATCGCCCGCCAGCTCTACATCAGCGAGTCGACGACCAAGACGCACATCTCCAAGCTCTACGAGAAGCTCGGCGCGGCGAACCGCGCCCAAGCGCTGATGGCGGCCATGCGATTGCGCCTGATCAAGTCGCCTGAACAGTAGACGCGAGCTGCACCTTCGTGGGGCGCGCACAATAGTCTGGAAAGCGGCGGTCTGCCATCCCCCGTCAGTACGCAGTTTTCGACCAAGCGTCCGATACCACATGGCAGATGGAGGGCGCAGGCTCAAGACGCTGGGTGGGTTACGCCTGGCAGTTGACTCCGGCAGACCCGGGTCAGCACCGATCACCGCGAAGGGTTCGTCCATGATCGCCTACATGGTGGCAGTGCGCCGCCACGTGAAGGACGACAAAGGCGCGTCTGCCGTCGAATACGGGCTGCTCATCGCAGCAATCGCTGCCGTCATCGTGGTCATCGTCTTTGCGCTCGGAAGCGTGGTCAAGTCCAAGTTCCAGAAGACGTGCAACGGCATCAGCAACGGGACTACGTCTACCGGCTCTTGCACCCCCTAGCGGACTAATGCGACCAGCCGACGTCGACGTCGGCCGCTTACCCGAGCGCCCCGTTTGGTTCGACGCCTTCCTAGTTGGCGTCATCGCCTTCGCAGTCTTGGCTGCAACCGCGAACTATCACGCACCAAGCAACAATGACGCACAGTCGACCGCGATCGCCGCGTGGCAGCTAGCAATACACGGCAATGCGACGCTCACGGGTTTCCAAGGGCACGTTGCGTGGCTCTACCACGTCGGCCCGCGCTACGTGACGAACCGACTCCCGGGCACGATCTTTTGGGCGGCGCCGTTCTATGCGGCACTGGGCCGAGGCAACCCTCCTCCGGTCTATCCCAGCGCGCTGGCGGCAGCGGCAGCCTCGGCTCTCGCTGCCGCGTTTGCCTTTTCGCTTTGTTGTCGGCTGGTGAGCCGTCGAGCCGCCCTCGTCGCGGCCGCGCTCCTGGCTTTCGCGACCGGAACCTGGACGGTCTCAGCCCACGAACTATGGACGCACGGCCCCGCACAAGCAGCAGTCCTGCTCACACTCATCTGCGTGGTCCGAAATCAATGGCTGCTCGCTGGTTTGGCCGCGGGATCCGCCATCCTCATCCGACCGCATCTTGGGGTCGTAGCACTCGTCTTCTGCATCGCAGCGATCGTGCACACGAAGCAACTGAAGCCGCTGTTGATCGGAGTCGGAGCGCTCGCAGGCGGCGCAATCTTGCTCGCATACAACAACGCGTTGTGGGGCGGGATCTCGATCTTCGGGGGCTACGACCAGCCGGTAGCGGCGTCCGGTCACAAGGTGAGTGCACTGATCATCGGGCTCGCCGGGGACTTCGTTTCACCCGAGCGCGGCATGCTGGTCATGACCCCCGCGCTTCTCCTGGTGCTGCCCGGCGCTCGCGCGGCGTGGGCAGTGGCGCCGCCGTGGGTACGTTGGTCGACCGTGGCCGGATTCGCGTACCTGGTCCTGCAGCTTTGGGGTATCCGCTTCGGCGGCGGCGACGGTTTCTACTCCTACCGCACGACTCTTGAGACGTTGAGCCTGTGCGTGCCACTGCTGACCCTGATGTGGCGCGAGTGGACGTCACACACGCGGGTTCGTCGTACGACATTCGCTGCTCTTGCGACGATCAGCGTCGCGCTGCACGCATTTGGCGCGGTGATCAACTGGACCCCAGGTGGGGTGTTCAACAAACCATGGCGGATCTACCTTCCGGTCGATCTGGCCCACCACATCGGTGCCGCGCAAACGACCGCATGGCTAGCTGGAACCGCCGTCGCCGTCGTCACCGCGACTGCGCTCACCTGGCGGCACCAACCGACCACCAGAGCAAACCCCGACGCCCCGCACTTCCAGGTCGCCCCCGCCTAGACCTAGACCCCTCGCAGCATGCCCGCCAGCCGTGATGCTGCGGCGTCCCAGGTCCAGTCCCGCTCGACCCATGCCCGCCCCGCCGCACCCATCGCGGCCGCGGTGCCCGGATCGCGCAGGAGCGAAACGATCGACCCCGCCACCGCGGCAACGTCACGGCCGTCGACCAGTTGCCCGGTTTCACCGAGAATCACCGCGTCCGGCGCGCCGCCGGATCGGCCGGCAACGACCGGGAGACCGGTCGCTGAGGCTTCGAGATAAACGATGCCGAGCCCCTCGACGTCCAGGCCCCTGCGTCTTGTCCGGCAAGGCATCGCGAACACCTGGCCCGCGTCGTAGTAGGCGGGCAGGTCAGCCCACGCGACAGGTCCGCTGAAACGGACCGCGGCCCGCAGCCCTTCGCGATCAGTGATCGCCTCGAGCCGCTTGCGATCAGGCCCGTCACCGACGATCAACAGTGCCGCGTCGGGTACCGACCGCAGCACCGCAGGCAGCGCGCGGAGCAACACATCCTGCCCCTTGCGGGGTACCAGGCGCGACACGCAGACGATGACCTGACGATCGGTGAGTCCGAGGTCGTGGCGGACAACGTCGCCGCCCGCACCCGGCTTGAAGAACGAGGTGTCCACGCCCGGCGCCAACCGTTCAAGCCGCGTCTGCGCGGACGTCGAGAGCGCACGCTCGAGACGGCCGCGGGTGTATTCACCGAGGTAGGTCACGACGTCGACCGCGTCGCCGATGCGGCGCAAGGTCTGCCGGGCCACCGGAAGTTGTGCCCAGCCCGCTTCGTGGCCGTGGGTCGTGGCCACGATCCGGCCAGCGCCGGCTCGCCGAAGCGCCGGCGCGAGCAAGCCCAAGGGAGCAGCCGCGCCGAACCAGACCGCCTCGCAGTGGTGGGCCTTCAGCAACGCGGCGGCTCGCCTCGAGACGGCGCGGGTAGGAAGCATGAGGGACGACGGGTGCCTGACGACCTCGAATCCCTGCGCGGCGTCGAAGGTGGCCGCGCCGTCCCAGGCCGGCGCGTACACCACCACGTCGTCG
>Ga0208717_1000157_pt1 | contig 32387 bp, 31 predicted proteins | sample NGESurF53shallow_FD_184489 | JGI IMG/M metagenome (GOLD analysis project Ga0208717, IMG submission 184489) | Arctic peat soil microbial communities from Barrow, Alaska - NGEE Surface sample F53-3 shallow (SPAdes) | ecosystem: Environmental > Terrestrial > Soil > Wetlands > Peat ... | reverse complement strand
CAACGACGGGGCCGCCGCGGTGGTGCTGATGAGCGCCGACGAGGCCAAGAAGCGAGGTCTGAAACCCCTGGCCCGCATCGCCTCGTGGGCGCACGCCGGGGTCGAGCCGGAGATCATGGGGACCGGCCCGATCCCCGCCAGCCGGAAAGCCCTGGACAAGGCCGGCTGGAGCGTCGCCGATCTCGACCTGATCGAATCCAACGAGGCGTTCGCGGCGCAGTCGCTGTCGGTGGTTCGCGAACTGGGGCTGGACCCGGCCAAGGTCAACGTCAACGGCGGCGCGATCGCCATCGGCCATCCCATCGGCGCCTCGGGCGCCCGCATCCTCACCACCCTCGTCCACGAGATGAAGCGCTCGGGGGCCAAGAAGGGCCTGGCCACCTTGTGCGTCGGCGGCGGCATGGGCGTGGCCATGTGCGTCGAAGCGGTCTGAAGCTCTAAACATAAGAAATGGGAGAAGCGCGATGAGCAGGGTGGCGTTCGTAACCGGGGGAACGCGGGGGATCGGCCGGGCGATCAGCGCGCGGCTGAAGGCGGCCGGCTACAAGGTGGCCGCCGGTTACGCCGGCAACGAGGTGGCCGCCCAGGCCTGCGCCAGCGAACTGGGGGTGCTGGTGGTCAAGGGCAATGTCTCGTCCTTCGCCGACTGCGTGGCGGCGGTGAAGGCGGTGGAGGCGGAGTACGGGCCCATCGACGTGCTGGTCAACAACGCCGGCATCACCCGCGACGCCATGCTCCACAAGATGACCGAGGAGCAGTGGGGCGAGGTGATCCGCGTCAACCTCGCCTCGATCTTCAACATGGCCCGCAACGTCATCGAGGGCATGCGCGAGCGCGGCTACGGCCGCATCATCAACATCAGTTCGGTCAACGGCCAGAAGGGCCAGATGGGTCAGACCAACTATTCGGCCGCCAAGGCCGGCATGATCGGCTTTTCCAAGGCCCTGGCCCAGGAGAACGCCAAGAAGGGGATCACGGTCAACACCATCGCGCCGGGCTACATCGACACCGAGATGGTGATGGCGGTGCCCAAGAACGTCCTCGACCAGATCATCGCCGGCATTCCGGTCGGGCGCCTGGGAATGGCCGACGAGATCGCCCGCTGCGTCGCCTTCCTCGCCGCCGAGGACGCCGGCTTCATCACCGGCGCCACCCTGAGCGTCAACGGGGGGCAGTACATCAGCGGGTAGAGCCGGGCGCCAGCGCGCCGATGTCCGTTTGGCGCCTGGCGCGGCACGACGCGATCTGGTCCGCGGTCCGCGCCTCCGACCAGCCGAGCAGCGGAGCCATGGCGGCGGCGGCCGGGGCCAGGGCGGCGAGGCCGCCGTCCAGGTCGAACCAGGCCCGGCCGCTTCGCCGCACCCAGTAGTCCTCGAGAGTGAGGGCGCCTTCGGCGAGCACGGCGTGGGCCGCCTCGGCGGCGGGGCCGCCAGGGATGGCGCGGATGTCCGAGGCGGCGTCGCCGCCGACCAGCGCCTCGTCGGCGGTGCGGCAGGATCGATGCTGGCGGCCGAGCGCGCTTTCCACCTGATCGACGACCCGCTGGGCCATCCGCCGATAGGCGGTGAGCTTGCCGCCGGCGATGGAGAGAAGGCCGGTGGGGCCGGTCCACATCTCGTCGCGGCGGGAAATGTCGGAGGCCGCCTTGCCCGGTTCGCCGACCAGGGGGCGCACGCCAGCCCAGGCCGAGACGACGTCGGCGCGGGCAAGCGGCGGGGTGCGAAAGCGCGCCGCCGCCGCGGCCAGCAGATAGTCGGCGTCCGCGCCGGTGATCGCCGGCCAGGCGCTCGCGGCGGCCTCGAAGGTGTCGGTGGTGCCGATGTAGGTCACCGGGCCCCGAGGCACGGCGAAGACGCCGCGCCGGTCTGCGGCGGTCAGGATAATCGTGCGCTCGATCGGCAGCGATTCTCGACGAACGACCAGATGAATGCCCCGCGTCAGGCGCAGGCGCGGGGCGGCGCCCGGGCTCTCCATCCCCCGCACCGCGTCCACCCACGGCCCGGCGGCGTTGACGATGACCCGGGCGGCGAGGCGGACGCGCCGCTCGGGGGCGCCCGGCAGGGTCTCGGTCACATCCAGGCCGACCGCGCGCCCGCCTTCGACGACGACGCCCTCGACGGCGGCATAGTTGACCGCCAGGGCGCCGTGCGCGCCGGCGCCGCGCACATTGGCGAGGGTCAGGCGCGCGTCGTCGGTGAGGTATTCGGGATAGACCACCGCGCCGGCCAGATCGCCCGCGGCGATGGCCGGTTCGCGCGCCTCGACCTGCGCTTTCGACCACACCGCGTGGCGGCGGCTTTTGGGAACGCCGCCGAGCTTCTCGAAGGTCCACAGGCCGGCGCGCAGCCTGGCGATGGCGGCGGCGCTCCTGGCCGGAATGACGAAGGGCGTCTGCCGGGCCAGGTGCGGGGCGATGGCCTCGACGATCTTGCGCTCCGAGGCCGCCTCGCGGACCAGGGCGATGTCGCCCTGGGCCAGGTATCGAAGGCCCCCGTGGATCATCTTTGACGACCGGCTGCTGGTTCCGGCGGCGAAGTCGCGCGCCTCGACGAGGGCGACGGCGAGGCCCCGCATCGCCGCGTCTCGCGCCACGCCCGCCCCGGTGATCCCGCCGCCGATCACCGCCAGGTCGAAGACGCGGGCCTCCAGGGCGTCGAACAGGGCGTCGCGGCCCCGCAGATCGAGAGCGGCGTTTTTCACGCCGCGGACTCTACCGGCGCCGGCGTGGCGGCGTATAGGGGCTGCTCGACCAAGGCCGCCGCCATCGCCCCCCCTCTTGGAGCCGCCCGCGCGTGAAGATCGAACGCCTCGCCCCCATCGTCGCCTCCCTGGCGCCCAGCAACCATCCCTATCTCAACGGGCCCTGGACGCCGCTGCGCGAGGAAGTGAACGCCGAGGATCTGGATGTCGTCGAGGGCGCCATCCCGGCCGACCTCGACGGGGTCTATCTGCGCAACACCGAAAACCAGATCCACCAGCCGCTCGGCCGCTATCACCCCTTCGACGGCGACGGCATGATCCACCAGATCGATTTTCACGCCGGTCGGGCCAGCTACCGCAACCGCTTCGTGCGCACTCGCGGCTTCGCCGCCGAGCAGGAGGCCGGGGCTTCGCTGTGGGGCGGCCTGGTCGATCTGGTCTCGTTGGGCAAGCGACCCGGATATGGCGCGCACGGGGCCTTGAAGGATTCCTCCAGCACCGACGTGGTGGTCCACGCCGGCCTGGGCCTTTCGACCTTCTACCAGTGCGGCGAAGGCTATCGGTTCAATCCCCTGACCCTCGAGACCCTGGGCGTCGAAGCCTGGGTTCCCATCGACGGCATTTCCGCCCACCCCAAGGTGGACCCGGCGAGCGGAGAGCTGCTGTTCTTCAACTATTCCAAGCACGCCCCCTTCCTGCATTTCGGCATCGTCGATCGGGACAACCGGCTGGTGAGCTACCGGCCCGTTCCCACGCCCGGACCGCGCCTGCCGCACGACATGGCGTTCACCGAGCACTATGCGATCTTGGGCGACCTGCCGATGTTCTGGGACGCCGAGCTTCTGAAGCGAAACATCCACGCCGTCCGCTTGCGCGAGGGCCTGCCGTCCCGGCTCGCGCTCGTGCCACGGGGCGCGGGCGACGTCCGCTGGTTCGAGGCCGCGCCCACCTATGTGCTGCACTGGCTGAACGCCTATGAGGACGGCGTGGAGGTGATCCTCGACGGCTATTTCCAGGAAGAGCCCATGCCGGCCCCGCGCGCCGACGCGCCGGCCGGCTTTGGGCCGATGATGGCCTATCTCGACGCCCACGCCTTCCGCCCCCGGCTGCATCGCTGGCGGTTCAACCTCGCCGACGGATCGACCCGCGAGGAGCGGCTCGACGATCGGGTGCTGGAATTCGGCGTCATCGATGCGCGCCGCGCCGGGCGGCCGTACCGCTACGCCTATTCGACCACGCTCGCTCCCGGCTGGTTCCTGTTCACCGGCTGGGTGAAGAGCGACCTCCTCACCGGCCAGAGCTGGACCTATGAGCTGGCCCCCGGCCGCTACGGCGGCGAATCGCCCTTCGCGCCGCGCATCGGCTCGGCCGCCGAGGACGACGGCTATCTGGTCAGCTTCGTCACCGACGAGAATACCGGGACCTCGGAGTGCGTCCTGATCGACGCGGCCCGCCTCGAGGACGGGCCGGTCTGCCGCATCGCCCTGCCGCACAAGCTGTGCAGCGGAACCCACGCCTGCTGGGCGCGCCGCGAGCAACTGCGGGCCCCCGCCCTATTCTGATAGTGGAGTCGCGGCGGCGTTAACGGACGAATCGCATGCTTTCCAGCTTGAGCAGGATCTGCTGGGCGGCGAGCTCGGCCGACAGTTGCCCGGTGTCGATCACCATTTCGGGCGCTTCCGGGATCTCGTAGGGGTCGTCGATGCCGGTGAACTCCTTGATCAGCCCTTTGCGCGCCTGAGCGTAGAGCCCCTTGCGGTCGCGCTGTTCGCAAACCTCGATCGCGGTCGAGACGTGGATCTCGATGAATCCACCGTAGGCTTGCACCATGTCGCGAACCCAGCGTCGCGTCGCCCGGTAGGGCGCGATCGGCGCGCAGATCGCCACGCCGCCGGCCTTGGTGATCTCGGAGGCCACATAGCCGATGCGCTGAATGTTGAGGTCGCGGTGTTCCTTGGAAAATCCCAGCTCGCTGGAAAGATGCTTGCGAACCAGGTCCCCGTCGAGCAGCGTCACGCGCCGGCCGCCCGTTTCGAGGAGCTTGACCAAAAGAATATTGGCGATGGTGGATTTCCCCGAGCCTGACAGACCGGTGAAGAACACGGTGAAACCCTGGGTCGACCGCTGGGGGTACCGCTTGCGCAGTTCGTCGAGCACTTCGGGATAGGAAAACCAGCTCGGTATTTCGAGTCCTTCTTGCAGTCGGCGGCGGAACTCCGTTCCGCTGATATTCTTGACCTCCATGCCCGGCTTGACTTCGTCCGTCGGCATGTATTGCGCGAGATCTTCGACGTAGACCATCTCCTGGAACGGGACCATGGTGATGTCGAGTTCCTTCTGGTGCTTAGTCAATAATTCCTGGGCCTCGTAGGGTCCGTAGAAAGGCTTGCCGGCGGAATCCTTCCCGGGCCCGGCGTGGTCGCGGCCGACAATGAAATGCGTACAACCGTAGTTCTTGCGGATGAGGGCGTGCCATAGCGCCTCGCGCGGTCCGCCCATGCGCATGGCGAGGTTGAGAAGGCTCAGGGTCGTGGTCTGCTCTGGATATTGCTTCAGCAACAGTTCGTAACAGCGCACCCGCGTGTAGTGGTCCACGTCGCCGGGCTTGGACATGCCGACGATGGGCTGGATCAACAGGTTGGCTTCGTTTTCCCGCGCGGCGCGGAAGGTCAACTCCTGGTGGGCGCGGTGCATCGGATTGCGCGTCTGAAAGGCCACGATCCGCCGCCAGCCAAGCTCCTCGAACTTAGCTCGCAGTTCCGCCGGCGTGTGCCGCAGCAGCTTGAAATCGTAGTGAAGATGCGGCTCGATCCCCTTGAGCTTGCCGCCGAGATAGACGGCGCCAGCCTGGTTCATCAGATAGTTGACGCCCGGGTGGGTCTGGTCCGTCGTGCCGAAGACCTTCTTGGCCTCGTGCTCCTTGTCGGGCGTCCAAATATCCGACACCCGCATGGTCGCGATGATGACGCCCTCTGGATTGCGCAGCGCGATATTTTCACCGTCGCTCACCGTCTCGGCGAATTTTTGCGACACATCGAGCGTGATGGGCATGGGCCAGAGCACGCCCGACGGCAGGCGCATGTTATCCACGACGCCGTCGTACTCGTCTCGGGTCAGGAACCCTTCGAGCGGCGAAAAAGCTCCGTTCAACAACAGTTCCAGATCGCACAGCTGGCGCTCGGTGAGATTCCACGATTTGTAGTCGCGCGCATTGACCTTTTCTTCATCGACGGCCGAACCGTGCAGATACAAATCTTTAAGCACGCCACCATGTGCTTTCTTGAATACACCCATCTTTCTTCAGGCTCCTTGATTCAATATTTGAGTTAACTTCAGACAGATCTTGATCGCGACGAAAGCGCCATATTACGAATAACGGCTTGGCTCGATAATTCGCGGGGCATCACGCTGATCGGTGTTTCGCGGACGCCAGGGAGGCGCCCTGGTCCCCACCAGTTCCGCCTCATCGAGCGCGAACTTCCGCGCCTTGTCCCAAACGGCCGCGGCAAGCGGGGCGCTTTCGAGCCCGTCCAGACGATCGGTTCCGAGCGCCGCCAGCCGGAAATGGTAGTGGTGGGTTCCATGGTCGCGCGTGGGCGCCGGCCCGTCGTAGCCGCGATTGCCGAAATCGTTGACGCCGAGCCCATAGCCGGAAACGTCCTCTCCCTCATGAAGGGTGATCCGGTCGCCCGGAATGTCATAGACCGCCCAGTGCCAGAATGAGCCGCCCGGGGCGTCGGGATCCTCGACCACCAGCACGAAGCTGCGGGTTCCCTCGGGCGCCCCGGTCCATTCAAGCGGCGGCGAGATATTGTGGCCGTCCCGCGCGTACTCGTCGGGAATCCGCCTGCCATGATCGAACACCGGACTGATGAGCTTGAGCGCCATCTTCTCCTCCCGTTCCGGCCGACACCAATGCGGCAAGTGCCCATGCATCGGCTTTGACAAGGCGCCTTCGATGTCATGGACGCCCAGATTGCGGGGACATAGGCGTCAAAGGCGCGGCGCCGACACTTTGAATCCCCTATCATCACAACGCGGCCGCGACGTCCAGCCGATCATCGACGGCCCCGCATCTGCGCCCCGCGAAGCCGCGTCGAGCGCGGCTTCCCAAAACACAAGCACAGTCGACGCGTGGCCACCCGCCACGATAATACCGCCGACAGCTTCATCGGCTTCGCGCACCTCGCCTCAATCGGTCCGTGGGTCAGGCGCTCAGTCAACGGAACCCAGGAGACCGCCGACCCATGCCGAACACCGACACCGACATCGACTACGCCACGGCCACCGCCGGCGGCCTCGCCGCGGCGCTGGCCAAGCGGCGGGTGAGCGCGGTCGAACTCGCCGACGCGGCCATAGAGCGCATCGAGACCCTGGACGGGCCGATCAACGCCGTGGTGGTGCGCGATTTCGAGCGGGCGCGGCAGGCGGCGAAAGCCGCCGACGCCGCCCTGGCGCGGGGCGAGCGGCGCCCGCTGCTGGGCGTGCCGATGACGGTCAAGGAGGCGATGAACGTCGCCGGTCTGGTAACCACGTGGGGACTTCCCGAGGCCAAGGATTTTGTCGCCACGCAAGACGCGGTCGGGGTCGCGCGGTTGAAGGGCGCCGGAGCGGTGATCCTCGGCAAGACCAATGTGCCGCCGCGCCTGGGCGACTGGCAGAGCGCCAATCCGGTCTATGGCCGCACCAATCACCCGCTTGATGAAACCCGCACGCCGGGCGGATCGTCCGGGGGCGGCGCCGCCGCGCTGGCGGCCGGGATGGTCCCCCTGGAGTTCGGCTCCGATATCGGCGGCTCGATCCGGGTGCCATCCTCCTTTTGCGGCGTGTTCGGCCACAAGCCGAGCTGGGGGCTGGTTCCCCAGCGCGGCCACGCTCCGCCGCGGTTCGATGGCGTCGATCCGAATCTGAATGTCGTCGGACCCATGGCCCGCACGGCGAGCGATCTGGCGCTGGCCCTCGATGTCCTCGCCGGGCCCGACGGCGACGAAGCCAAGGGCTATCGCCTCTGCCTGCCCAAGGCTCGACATAAGCGCCTTGCCGACCACAAAGTCCTGGTCATTGGCGCCCACCCCATCGCTCGCCTCGACCCGGAGATCGCCACGGCGCTGGAGCGCCTCGCCGCGAACCTCGAGGCCGCCGGCGTGAAGGTGGCGCGCGAGAGTCCGCTCGTTCCCGACCTGGAAGCGGCGCACGCGGTCTACCTGACCTTGCTGGGAGCGATCATGTCGCGCGGCGCGCCGGCCATGGCGGCCGTCCTGCCGTCCAGCACCGCCCACGCCTGGATGGACGCCCTCGACGCCCAGCTCGCGGTTCGCCGGCAATGGGCGGCCCTGTTCGATGCCTTCGATGTGGTGATCGCCCCGGCGTTCGGCGTCGTCGCCTTTGCCCATGACGACACCGATTTCAACAGCCGTATCCATGTCATCGACGGCCTGGAGACGCCCTACGGCGCCCAGCTCGCCTGGCCCGGCATGGCGACTCTCGCCAATCTTCCGGCCACCGCCGTTCCGATCGGCAAGACCAAGGCGGGCCTGCCGATCGGCGTCCAGATCGTCGGTCCGTATCTGGAAGACCGCACCACCGTCGCCTTCGCCGGCTTGGTGGAGCGGGAATTTGGTCGGTCGGGCTGAATCCGGCGAGGCGCGATCAACGCTGGCCGCTGGAGCCCATGGCGTCGAACGCCCTTTGCTGACCGGGCGTGAGCTGGGCGTAGAACCGCTTGGTGGCGGCCATCCGCGTCACCATCAGGGCGCGCATCTCATCCATCCGGGCCAGCATGAAATCCAGGCGCTGGGGCGTGGGCAGGGAGACGGCGTTTTCCTCCTGCCGACGCATGCGATCCATCGCGCCTGGCGGCGGCGTATTGGCCCGGATGAAGGCCTGCAGCGCCGGATCCTGATCGGGGCGCAGACGCAGGCTCTGGCGCAGGCGCGCCGCCTGAGAGGCGGGCGTCAGGGGTGGCGGCGCGCCGTTTGGTCCCGGCGGCCCCGGAGGAGGTCCATATTGGTCCTGGGCCAAGCCGGCGCCGGCCGACGAGAGCAGAATCGCCACGCCGGCGATGAGGGCAAGGCGCATGGAAGATGAGGGCATGAAAGGCTCCGTTGATTGCCCCATCCTATCGGCCGCCGCACGTGAATGTCGCCTGAATGGCGAGCGCGCTCACGAGACCGCGTTGCGGCAGGCGCCGGCCATGGCCAAAGGGGTCAGGGCCGCCGCGGCGAGGGCGTAGGCGGCCAGCAGGGCGAAGGGCGCCCGCCACGGCAAGCCGGCCTGAAAGGCGGCCACCGCCGCGCCGCCGAAAATCACCGGCGGGACGAGGAGCGGCAGGACGATCACCGCGATCAGCACCCCGCCGCGCCGGCTGGCCAGGGCCAGGGCCGCGCCGGCTCCGCCCACGAAGGCGAAGGCGATCCCGCCCAGGGTCGCGGCCCCCACGATCATCGGCGCCGCGGCGAGCGGCGCGCCGAGCGCGATGGCGGCCAGAGGCGCGGCCAGGGCCAGGGGCGCGCCGGTGGTCAGCCATTGGGCGAGGCACTTGACCGCGGCCACCCCCTCGAGAGGCAGGGGCCCGAGGATCAGCAGGTCCAGCGCACCGTCCTCGTAGTCGCGCTCGAACAGCCGGTCGAGGCTGAGGAGGTTGGCGAGGACCAGGCTGACCCAGGTGACCCCGCCGGCCATCGCCGCCAGATGCGCCGGCGAAGGCCCCATGGCCAGGGGCGCCATGGCGCTCGCCGCCGCGAAGAAGCCGAGCGCCAGCAGCGGGCCGCCGCCGCGCCCCCAGGCCAGGGCCAGTTCCCGTCGCCAGAGCACCGTCAGGGCGCTCAACCGCCGATCTCCACCACGCGGGCGGCGATCGGCAGCGGATCGTGCGCCGCCGCCAGGATCAGTCCGCCGCTTCGCAGGTGTTCGCCCATCGCCTCGCCGATCCGGGCGCGGCCGCGGCCGTCCAGCGGGGCCAGCGGCTCGTCGAGCAGCCACAGCGGCCTCTTCGCCGCGATCAGGCGGGCCAGGGCCAGGCTTCTGCGCTGGCCGGCCGACAGCATGCGCACCTCGAGGCCGAGGAGCCGGCCAAGGCCCAGGCGCTCGGCCGCCGCCAGGGCCGCCGCCTCGTCGCCCCCGCTCCACCGGGTCTGGAACACCAGTTCCTCGCCCGCCACGCGGTGGGTCTTGAGCCCGTCCTGGTGGCCGACGAGATGGCAGCCGCCCCGCCGCGCCGCCTCGGCCTCGATCTCGCCGTCGGCCCCGAAGAATCGCACTCGCCCGGCCAGCGGCCGGATCAGGCCGGCGGCGGCGCGCAGCAGGCTCGTCTTGCCCGCCCCGTTCGCCCCGGTCAGAGCCACCGCCTCGCCCGCCGCGACTTGGGCGTTCAGGCCCTCGAACAGCACCCGCTCGCCGCGCTGGATGGCCAGGGACTCGATGTCCAGCCGCTCGATCATCGCGCCGGCCGCGCATGGACGGCGCCCGTCGGCGGGTCTATGACAGGTTCGGCCGCACGGGGACGATGCCGCGCGGGGCGGAACCTGTGTGTCCGCTCCGATTCGCGCACGATCCTCCGAACCGATTTTCGGACGGCCTTGAACACGCGAAGGACTTCCCTCCCATGCCTTCCCTCGACAGCCTGAACACCCGGCGGCAATTGACCGTCGGCGAGCGATCCTATGCCTATTACAGCCTTTCCGCCGCCGAGGCGGCCGGCCTTTCCGGCATTTCGCGCCTGCCGGTCTGCATGAAGGTGCTCCTCGAAAACCTGCTGCGCAACGAGGACGGCGCGGCCACCAACAAGGCGGACCTGGAAGCCTTCGCGGCCTGGATCGACAACAAGGGCGCGGCCCGGCACGAGATCAGCTTTCGCCCCGCCCGGGTGCTGATGCAGGATTTTACTGGCGTCCCGGCGGTGGTCGACCTGGCCGCCATGCGCGACGCCCTGGCGGCCCTCGGAGGTGATCCGCGGCGGATCAACCCGCTCAACCCGGTCGATCTGGTGATCGATCACTCGGTGATGGTGGACTATTTCGGCACCCCCAAGGCCTTCGCCGAGAACGTGGAGAAGGAATACGACCGCAACATCGAGCGCTACCGCTTTCTGCGCTGGGGATCGTCGGCCTTCAACAACTTCCGCGTCGTGCCCCCCGGCACCGGCATCTGCCACCAGGTGAATCTGGAGAACCTCGCCCAGACCGTGTGGACCGACGAGGCGGGCGAAGGAACTGGCGGCGAGACCCTGGCCTATCCCGACACCGTGGTCGGCACTGACAGCCACACCACCATGGTCAACGGCCTCTCGGTCCTGGGCTGGGGCGTCGGCGGCATCGAGGCGGAGGCGGCCATGCTGGGCCAGCCCATCCCCATGCTGATCCCCGAGGTGATCGGCTTCCATATGACCGGCGCCCTGCCCGAAGGCGCCACGGCCACCGATCTGGTGCTCACCGTCACCCAGATGCTGCGCGCCAAGGGCGTGGTCGGCAAGTTCGTGGAGTATTTCGGCCCCGGCCTCGCCAGCCTCACCGTCGAGGACCAGGCCACCTTGGCCAACATGGCCCCCGAATACGGCGCCACCTGCGGCTTCTTCCCGGTCACGGCGGCCACCATCGACTATCTGCGCGCCACCGGCCGCGCCCCCGAGCGCGTCGCCCTGGTCGAAGCCTACGCCCGCGAACAGGGCCTGTGGGTCGAGCCCGGCGCGGCCGATCCGGTGTTCAGCGACACCCTGGAGCTGGATCTCGGAGCCGTCCTGCCGTCCCTGGCCGGCCCCAAGCGGCCGCAGGACCGCGTGCTTCTCTCCGCCGCCGCCGCCGCCTTCCGCGAAGCGCTGCACGGCGAGTTCGGCAAGGACGCGGCCGGCGGCGCGGCGCGCCTCGCCGTCGAGGGCGAAGGCCACGATGTCGGCAATGGCGACGTGGTGATCGCCGCCATCACCTCCTGCACCAATACGTCCAACCCCAGCGTGCTGATCGCCGCCGGCCTCTTGGCCAAGAACGCCGTCGCCAAGGGCCTGAAGGTCAAGCCGTGGGTGAAAACCTCGCTCGCCCCCGGCTCCCAGGTGGTCACCGACTATCTGACCAAGGCCGGCCTCACCAAGCCGCTCGACACCCTGGGCTTCAACCTGGTGGGCTACGGCTGCACCACCTGCATCGGCAATTCCGGGCCGCTTTCGGTCCCCATCGCCAAGGCGGTTCAGGACGGCGATCTGGTGGCCGTCTCGGTGCTGTCGGGCAACCGCAACTTCGAGGGCCGCGTCAATCCGGACGTGCGCGCCAACTATCTGGCCTCGCCCCCCCTGGTGGTGGCCTACGCCCTGGCCGGCTCGATGCTCATCGACCTGACCACCGAGCCGCTCGGCCAGGGCAAGGGCGGCAAGGACGTTTTCCTGAAGGACATCTGGCCCACCAATCAGCAGATCGCCGATATTCAGCGCAAGGTGGTGGGCGCCGAGATGTTCGCCGCCCGCTACAAGGATGTCTTCAAGGGCGACGAGAACTGGCGGGCCATCGAGGTCTCGGGTGGCCAGACCTATGCCTGGGAGACGGGCTCGACCTATGTTCAGAACCCGCCCTATTTCGAGGGCCTCACCATGACCCCCGAGCCGGTCGCCGATATCGTCGAGGCGCGCATCCTGGGCATCTTCGGCGACTCGATCACCACCGACCACATCAGCCCGGCCGGCAACATCGCCAAGGCCTCGCCGGCCGGCGCCTATCTCTCCGGCCATCAGGTCAGCCAGGGCGATTTCAACTCCTACGGCGCGCGGCGGGGCAACCACGAGGTGATGATGCGCGGAACCTTCGCCAACATCCGCATCCGCAACAAGATCACCCCCGAGATCGAAGGGGGCGTGACCCGTCACTTCCCGTCCGGCGACCAGATGGCGATCTTCGACGCGGCCATGCGCTACAAGGCCGAGGGCAGGTCCATGGTCGTCTTCGCCGGCAAGGAATATGGCACCGGGTCGTCGCGCGACTGGGCGGCCAAGGGCGCTCGGCTGCTCGGCGTGCGCGCGGTGATCGCCGAAAGTTTCGAGCGTATCCACCGCTCCAACCTGGTCGGCATGGGCGTCCTGCCGCTGCAGTTCATCGCCGATGGCTGGCAGCGCCTGGGCCTCACCGGCGAGGAGATCGTCACCATCCGCGATCTGGCCGACATCCATCCCCGCCGCCAGCTGATGGTCGAGCTCTACCGCCCCATCGACGGCAAGATCGCCCGATTCCCGGTCCGCTGCCGGATCGATACGCCGACCGAACTGACCTATTTCAAGAACGGCGGGGTGCTGAATTTCGTGCTGCGCAACCTGGCCAGGGAGGCGGCCTAGGCGCCGACCGCCGCGTCTCACACTTTCGTGAACGCCTGCCCGCGCAAACTCCGCTTAATTGCCGACCATGAAGCGCGCCGCCCTGCTGATGACGATCTGCGCCGGGTGGCTGGCGGCCGGCCAGGCGTGGGCGAGCGGGCCGGTGCTGGTCGAACTTTTCACCGCCCAGGGATGCTCTTCCTGCGTCGAGGCCAACGCCATGATCGCCCACCTCGCCGACCGGCCAGGGGTCGTCGCGCTCACCTGGTCGGTGGACTATTGGGATTATCTCGGCTGGAAGGACACCTTCGCCCAGCCAGAGTTCGCCGACCGCCAGCGCGCCTATGACAAGCGCTTCGGCCTGCGCGATGTCTATACTCCGCAGGTGATCGTCGATGGCGCGGCCCAGAACTCGGGAGACCCGGCGGCGGTGGACAGGCTCATCCGCGCGGCGCGGCGCGCCCCCCGCAAACACCTGGACATGGAGATGCGCGAGGATGGACGGATCGCCGTGGGCTCCGGCGATCGGCCGCCCGGCGGCGGCGAGGTCTGGCTGATCCGCTTCGATCCGCGCGAACAGGACGTGGTGGTCAAGGCCGGCGACAATCGCGGCGCGACCATACCGCACCGCGATGTGGTGCGCCAACTGACCCGCCTGGGTGGCTGGTCGGGTCGGCCGGTGAGCTTCAAACTTCCGGAGCCCAGCGAGGACGGCCTGACCACCCTCATCGTGGTCCAGGGCGATCACGGCGGCCGGGTCCTGGGTCTTCTGGAAACCGACCCGTCCGCAGCCAAGGCCGCGGCTCAAAACCGATAGGCCGGCGCAACAAAAACCCCCGCGGCCGGAGGGGGCGGGCCGCGGGGGCGTCTGGATGGCTGAAGCGCCGGCCGACCAGAGCCCACGAATCCAGGGGGCTGGGGGGGCTGTTCAGGTTCCGGACCCGCGGGTGTTCCGATCAGCCGACACCCTCAAGATCGGGGTCCAAACGGGCGTCGGCGGGACGGAAATAAGGTGATTTCAGGGCGCGAAATGAAGCTTGGTTAATGTTTTCGGCCGCCGTGACGTCCAGGCCACGCCGACCCTTCGGAAAATGCAAAAGCCCCGCGACCGGAGGGGAGGGCCGCGGGGCGATTGGGAGGCTTATCGCCGGCTGACCGAAACCCCGCGATCCCAGGGGGCTGGGGGGGCTGTTCAGAACCGGAACCGCTCAAGTCCCGATCAACCGACGCCGCCAACATCGGCGGCCAAGCCGGCGCGCACTGGGCCGAAACAAGGTCATTTCGCGGCGCCGCACAATTTGCCTGACCCCCCGCTCCAGGCTAGGTTTCGATTCGCATGGCCCTCGACCTCGCGCAGCAGCCGCCCCCGCCGGGGTCACAGGCCGGCGTCGTCTTTTTCGACCGCCGTGAACTCAACCAACTCCTTGGCCTCTATGGCCGGATGGTCGCGGCCGGCCATTGGCGGGACTACGCCATCGACGGGTTGAAGGACGCGGCGGTGTTCTCGGTGTTTCGCCACGCCAGCGAAATGCCCCTCTACCGGATCGAAAAGCACCCGGCCCTGGCGCGGCGCCAGGGCGCCTGGCGCATCCTCGCCCACGGCGGTCTGGTGGTGAAGCGCGGCCACGAACTGGCGCATGTGCTGCGGCTTTTCGATCGGGCGCGATTCGCCCTGGTAAAGTAGCCGAGTTCCAAGAAAAAAGCCCCGGCGAGCGCGCCGGGGCTTTTCAAGGGTTCGAATTCGCTTAAGATTCTAGCGCCGACCGCCCATGAAGAAGAGCAGGAAGCGGAACAAGTTGACGAAGTCCAGGTAGAGGCTGAGCGCGCCCCAGCTGGTGGCGACATTCATGCCCGCCGTATCGCCGCCCAGTTGGTAATAGGTCATCTTCAGGCGCTGGGTGTCGGCGGCGACCAGGCCGGCGAAGATGCCCACGCCCAGGAGGTTGATCACGAAGGCCATCATGCCCGAATGGAAGAACATCGACACGACCATGGCGACGATCAGTCCGATGAGGCCCATGATCAGGAAGCTTCCCATGCCTGAAAGGTCGCGCTTGGTCGTGTAACCCACCAGCGACAGGCCGCCGAAGGCAATGGCGGTGACCAGGAAAGTCTGAAAGATCCCGACCCCGCTGTAGAGCAGGAAGACCATGCCCAGTGACGCGCCGATCAGAGAGACGACCGCCCAGTAGGTAATGCCGGCGGTCCGCGGGGACTGCCGCCGCGCGAATCCTTGGAAAAGCAGAATGGCCAACGGCGCGAAGGCGATCACGTAGCCGAGCGGCTGATAGCCCCGCACATAGCCCGCGCTATCGGTGCGGAACAAAACCTGTTGGACGGCGGGAACGGTGCCCGTCACCCAGGCTAGAATCGCCGACAGAACCAGCCCCAGCGCCACCTTGTTGTAGACGCCGAGCATGAAGGCCCGAAGGCCCGCATCCACGGCCATGTCCGGCGCGGCGGCCGTTTGTGGCCGGACCAGTCCGCGGTCAAAGTCGCTCATTTGAGAGGAACCCTTTTCTCTGACGTCCCGGTTGGACGCTCGGGGGTGAATATCGCCCTCGCCGCCCGCCCATGCAAGGCGATCGTGCATTACAGCCCCTTAATGTCGCGCGAGGAGTCATTCGGTTCGCAGCATCGCGGCCGGGGCCTTGCCGAGCGCCCGCAGGGCGGCCAGCACCCCGCCTAGCCCGGCCAGGGCCGCCGCGCCGCCGACGAGCGCCGCCACCCCGGTCCAATCGACGCTCCAGGTCGTTTCGAACACCAGGGCCACCACCGGCCACGCCGCGACGTAGCCGAGCGCCACGCCCGCTAGGCCGGCGACCGCGCCGACGGCGCCGTATTCCATGGCGTAGAGGCCGAGGATCTGGCCGCGGGCGGCCCCTAGCACCTTGAGGGTGGCCGCCTCCTTGGCCCGGGCGCTGGCTCCGGCGGCGATCGCTCCGGCCAGGACCAGCAGGCCGGCCAGGGCGGCCACCGCCGCGGCGCCGCGCACGGCCAGGGCCAGGCGGTCGAAGAGGTCGGAGGCCGCTTCAAGCGCGTCGCGTACGCTGATCACGTTGACCAGGGGAAACGGCCCGCCGAGGGCCAGGGTGGCGCGGCGCTCCTCGCCTCGCGTGGCCCTGGCGATGGCGACATCGCCGAGGTTGGCCCCGGCCAGGGCGGCCGGGTCAAGGACGATCGGGAAGTTCGCCCCGAAGCCGGCGAAATCGACCTTGCGCAGAACGGCGACATGGGCCTCGATCTGGCGGCCGAGCACGGCCAGGCTCACTTCGTCGCCGACCTTCACGTGGGCGCCCTTGGCGGCGTCGGTGGAAAGGGCGATCAGCGGCGCGCCATCATAGTCCGGCCTCCACCAGGCGCCTTTGACGACACCGGCGTTCAGCGGCTCTCGGCCCAGGGCCGAAAGATCGATGTCGTTGTCGTAGGCCCAGCGGTCGGCGCGGTCGATCCGGGAGCGGTCCACCGCCGCGCCGCGCACCGCGACGATCCGCCCGGTGGCGAAGGGCGCGCGCAGATAGTCACCCGGCCGAAGCGGCCGGCCGAAGGCGGCGGCGAGGGCCTGGTCGAAGGCGCGCCCCCGGCCGGCCGGAATATCGGTGAACACCAGGGAGGGCGCGCTGCGCGGCGCGACCTGCGTCACCTCGGCCAGCAGGCTGGACTGGATCAGAACCACGGCCGTCAGCAGGGCCACCCCAAGGCCGATGGCTGGCGCCGCCGTCCTGGCCGCCGACCTCGGGCCGGCGAGGTTGGCCAGGCCGATCCTCAACGGCCCCCGCGCCCCTGCCCTCAGCCGCCCGGCCATGAAGGCCGCGCCGGTCCCCAGGGCCCAGAGGGCGGCGAAGGCGACGGCGAGGCCGCCGATCATCACCCCGGCCGCCAGCGGCGTGGGGGCGGTGACGAGGGCCAGGGCCGCCAGGGCGAGGCCGGCGGCCGCCGCGCCCAGCATCTCCACGCCGAAGGCGGGTCGCGCGGCCAGATCGCGGCGCAGCAGCGCCGCCGGCGGCGTGGCGCGGGCGCGGCCCAGCGGCGTGAGGCAAAAGGCGGCGACCGACAGCAGGCCAAAGGCGCCGGCCTTGGCCAGCGGCCAGGGATAGAGGGCGAACAGGGCCGGAACGGGAAGCTGGTCTTTGATCAGCGCGCCCAGCAGCAGGGGCGTCGCCGCGCCGGCGGCGAGACCGATAACCACGCCAAGCCCGGCCAGGGCGCCGACCTGGATCAAGTAGACGTTGCGCACCATGGCGCCCTCGGCCCCCAGCGCCTTGAGCACGGCGATGGCGCCGGTCCTGGCTTCCAGGAAGGCCGACACCGCGACGCCGACGCCCAGCCCCCCGGCGACCAGGGAGGCCAGGCCGATGAAGCCCAGGAAGTATTCGAGCTGATCGAGCAGGCGGCGGATGCCCGGCGCGGCGTTGCGCCGGTCGCGGATGCGAACGCCGCTCGAGGGACCTGGGCGAAGGGCCTTCTTCAGCGCCGCCCTGGCCGCCTCCGGCCGCTCGCCGGCCGGCAGGGCGATGCGCACCGTCTCTCCGAACGGCAGGCCGGGGACCAGAAAGCCGCCGCCTTCCACGGTGGCCAGGCGGGTGAGGACGCGCGGCCCCAGGGCGAAGCCCCGCGACAGCCGGTCGGGCTCGCTGATCAGCACCGCCCGCGCCACCATCGGCACATTGCCGACCAGGAAGCGGTCGCCGAGCTTGAGGCCCAGGCGGTCCAGCAGCGGCTTTTCGACCGCCGCGCCCGCCGCGCCGCCTTCCGGCCGCAAAGCCTCGGCGAGGCTCCCGGCGCCCGCCAGTTCGACCGCGCCGGCCAGGGGATAGTCGGCGCTCACCCCGCGCAATTCCACCAGCCGCCGCTCACCCGACGGCGCCTGGGCCATGGCCTGGACGGCGACGGCGTCGTCGACCGCCCCGGCGCGCCGCATGGCCGCCCGCTCGGCGTTCGAGAACCGCCGCTCGCCGATGCTGACGGCGATGTCGCCGCCCAATATCTGGCGCGCCTGGGAGTCGAGGCCGGCGCGGAATGCCTGGGCGGTCGATCCGGCCGCCGCGATGGCCGCCACGCCCAGGGCTAGGCAGGCGAGAAGGATGCGGAAGCCGCTTAAGCCCGCGCGCAGCTCGCGCAGCGCCAGGCGCAGGGAAAGGGGCACGCTCTAGAAGCCTTCGATCATGCGGCCGTCGGCCATGCGGGCCCGGCGGTCGGCCCGCCCGGCCAGGGCCTCGTCGTGGGTGACCAGCACCAGAGCCGCCCCGGTTTCCGCCGTCAGGGCGAACATCAGATCGGTGACGGCGGCGGCGTTGGCGGCGTCGAGATTGCCGGTCGGCTCGTCGGCGAACAGCAGGCGCGGCCGCGGCGCCAAGGCGCGGGCCAGCGCCACCCGCTGCTGCTCGCCGCCGGAAAGCTGATGGGGATAGTGGCGAGCCCGCGGGCCCAGACCGACCCGCTCCAGCCAGGCGCGGGCGCTGGCCATGGCCCCGCGGTGGCCGGCGATCTCCAGGGGGGTGGCGACATTCTCTTCTGCGGTCATGTTGGCCAGCAGATGAAAGGCCTGAAAGACCAGCGACACCCGCCCGCGCCGCAATCTGGCGCGGCCGTCCTCGTCGAGGCTGGCCAGATCCTCGCCCAGCAGCCGCACCGCGCCGGCGGTCGGCCGCTCCAGGCCGGCGGCCACCGCGATCAGCGAGGACTTGCCGCAGCCGGAGGGTCCGACCACGGCGACCCGTTCGCCCGCCTCCACGGCGAAATCGACGCCGCGCAGAATATCCACCGGCCCGGCTCCCGAGGTCAGGGTGAGCGACACCCCTTCCAGGCGCAGCGGCGCGCCTTCGTCGAGGCGAGGCGAATCGTCTGGGTTGAGGCGGGCCACGACCCGCCTACATAGGGCCGAGCCATGCCCGCGCCACCCCGCCCTTCGCCAAGCCGCCGCCTGTTGCTGGCCGCCGGCCTGACCGCACTCCTGGCCGGGGGCGCGTGGCCGGCCCTCGCGGCCCGGCCCAAGGTGGTCACCATCCTGGGCGATTCGATCACCGCCGGCTACGGCCTGCCCGCCGCCTCGGCCCTGCCGGCCAGATTGCAGGCCGCCCTGGCCCGCATCGGCGCGCCCGCCCTGGTGCGCGGGGCGGGGGTGAGCGGCGACACCACCGCCGGCGGCCTGGCGCGCCTCGACTTCTCCGTTCAGGCCGACACCGACGTCTGCGTCATCGCCCTGGGCGGCAACGACCTCCTGCAGGGGCTCGATCCGAAGGTCACCCGCGCCAACCTCACCGCCATCGTCGCGCGCCTGAAGGCGCGCCGGATCAGCGTGGTTCTGGCCGGCATCGCCGCCCCGGCCGCCATCGGGCGCGCCTACGCCGGCGAGTTCAACGCCGTCTTCGCCGGCGTGGCGCGCGCCGGGCGAGTGGCCTTCTACCCCGATCTGCTGGCCGGCGTCGCGGCGCGCCCCACCCTCAACCAGCGCGACGGCATCCATCCCGACGCGGCGGGGGTGAACGTCATCGCCGCCCGCCTCGCCCCGGTGGTGGCCGGAGCGCTCAAGTCGCGCCGATGATCCGCCTGTTCGCCGCCGTGGCCATTCCCGGCGACATCGCCGAGGTTCTGGCGCGCCGCCAGCAGGACCTCGCCGGCGCCCGCTGGCGGCCGGCGGAAAGCCTGCACATCACCTTGCGCTTCGTGGGCGATATCGCGGAGAACCAGGCCGACGATCTGGACGCCGAGCTGGCGATCATCGGCGGCGCGCCGTTCGAGATCGTTCTTTCGGGAGCCGGAAGCTTCGGCGATGGGCCGGACATCCGGGGGGTCTGGGCGGGAGTGGAGGAAAACCAGGCCCTCCGGCGCCTCGCCGCGGCGTGCGAAACCGCCGCTCGCCGCGCCGGTCTGAAGAGCGCCGCGCGCGCCTGGCGCCCGCACCTCACCCTCGCCTACCTCCATCGCCCCGACCCGGCCCGCGTCGCCGCCTGGATTCAGGCTCACAACCTCCTGAAATCGCCACCGTTCATGGTGAGTGGGTTTGGTCTCTATTCCACCAGACGCACCGACCAAGGCTCGGTCTACCGCCTGGAGCGCGCCTATCGCCTAGCCTGAAACGGCATGCGCCCGCAGCACGCTCAACGGCGCGATGGCCAGCAGTTCCTCGTGGGTGGCTTCCAGCACCAGGGGCGGGGCGAAGCCGGCGTCGAGGGCTTCCTTCCAGCGCGGCGCGCACACGCACCAGCGGTCGCCGGGACGCAGGCCCGGAAAATCGAACTCCGGGCGCGGGGTGGAGAGATCGTTGCCGGCGCTCATCGAAAAGCGCAGGAACTCAGGCGTCATCACCGCGCAGACGGTGTGCATGCCCACATCGTCCGGGCCGGTTTCGCATCGGCCGTTGCGGTAGAAGCCGGCGACTGGGTTCGTCGAGCAGGGCGCCAGTTCCCCGCCCAGAACATTGCGCGCGGCCGTGTCGTAGCGGATGGTCATGGCCCCACCCTTATGGCCCAGGCGCGGGCCGCCGTCACGGAGCTTGCCTGAAATGAATCTGGAGGTCCGCCCTCGGCGAAGCGCCCTCTATATGCCGGCCTCCAATTCGCGGGCGGTGGAAAAGGCGCGCACGCTGGCCTGCGACGTGGTCATTCTCGATCTGGAAGACGCGGTCTTGCCCGATGCCAAGCTCGCCGCCCGCGAGGCCGCCGTGGCCGCCATCCGGGCCGGCGGGTTCGGTTCGCGCGAGGTGGTGGTGCGGGTGAACGCCCTGGAGACACACTGGGGCGCCGACGACCTGGCCGCCATCGCCGCCGCCGCCCCTGACGCCGTGCTGGTTCCCAAAATCTCCGGCCCGGCCGACATCGCCGCCTATCACCGGGCCCTTGACGCCGCGCCGGCGCGCACCCGCCTGTGGGCGATGATCGAGACCGCTCCGGCCGTTCTCGCCCTGGACGCCATCGCCGCCCAGGCGCCGGCGACCCGGCTTTGCGCCTTCGTCATGGGCGTCAACGACCTCGCCAGGGAAATGGGCGCGCGCCAGACGCCGGGTCGCGAGCCCTTCTGGGCGGCGCTATCGCTCGCCATCACCGCCGCGCGCGCCCACGGCCTAGCCGCCCTCGACGGCGTTCACAACGAAATCGACGATCTGGCCGCTCTCGAAGCGGTCTGCCGCCAGGGCGCCGACTTCGGTTTCGACGGCAAGACCCTGATCCACCCCAGCCATCTGGAAATCTGCAATCGCGCCTTCACGCCGGCGCCAGGCGAGGTCGCCTGGGCGCGCGCCGTGATCGCCGCCTTCGCCGACCCCGCCAACGCCGGCCACGGGGCGCTCAGAGTCGAGGGGCGGCTGGCGGAGCTTCTCCACCGCGACCAGGCGGTCCGTCTGGTCGCCCTGGCCGACGCCATAGCGGCGCTCAGCCAGGACGTGGGGCCATGACCGGCTCCTCCCTCCTGATCGCCCTGGCCGCCCTCCTGATCGCCTCGCCGCCGCCAGCGCCTCCCGATGTCGGCCCCCGCATCGCCGCCGCCCGGGCCGCCGCGCAAGGCCTGCAGGGGCCGCTGGACGGAAGCTGGCTGCTCCGCGACGCCGCCGGCCGGCCGCTCTACCGGTTCGAGATCGTCGATCCCGCCGGCGGTCGCGGTCCCCTGACCGGCGCGTGGCGCGACGCTAGGGACGCGGGGGCCGGATTTATCGCGACGATGCGGCGCGGGGGACAAAGCCTCCAGCTCGAGTTCTCGTCCGGCGGTGAGGCGGCCACGCGCCTTCGTCTCATCGAACGGTCGCCGGGCGTCTGGACCGGCCAGATGATGGAGAACGGCGCGCGCCGGTCGGTCGTCCTGCGGCGAAACTAGCGAGACAGCGCGAACGCGGCGCCGGCCTTGCGGCGCCCCGGCCGCCGGTCTAGACCCCGCGCCCATCGAACGCCGCTCACTTCCGGAGACATTGATGGCCCGCGCGAAGATCGCCCTCATCGGGGCCGGAATGATCGGCGGCACCTTGGCCCACATCGCCGCCCGCGAGGCGCTGGGCGACGTGATCCTGTTCGACATCGTTGATGGTGTCCCCCAGGGCAAGGCGCTGGATCTGAACGAAGCGACGCCGGTCATCGGCGCCGACGTGAGCCTCAAGGGGACCAGCGACTACGCCGATCTGGCCGGCGCCGATGTGTGCATCGTCACCGCCGGGGTGCCGCGCAAGCCCGGCATGAGCCGCGACGACCTGCTGGGCATCAACCTGAAGGTGATGAAGGCGGTGGGCGGAGGGATCAAGGCGCACGCGCCCGGCGCCTTCGTGATCTGCATCACCAATCCCCTCGACGCCATGGTCTGGGCGCTGAGGGAATTCTCCGGCCTGCCGCACAACAGGATCATCGGCATGGCCGGGGTCCTGGATTCGGCCCGTTTCCGGTATTTTCTGGCCGAGAAGCTGGGCGTGTCGGTCCAGGATATACACGCCTGGACCCTCGGCGGTCACGGCGACGACATGGTCCCCATGGTCCGCCATTCGACGGTCGGCGGCCTGCCCCTGCCCGAATGGGTGCGCCAGGGCCTGCTCGCCCAGGATGACCTGGACGGCATCGTCAAACGCACGCGGGGCGGCGGCGGCGAGATCGTCGCCCTCCTCAAGACCGGCTCGGCCTTCTACGCCCCGGCCGAAAGCGCCATCGCCATGGCCCGGAGCTACCTGAAGGACGAAAAGCGCGTGCTGCCCTGCGCCGCCTGGCTCACCGGCCAATATGGGGTCACCGACGTCTATGCCGGCGCGCCGGTGGTGATCGGCGCGGGCGGGGCCGAACGGATCGTCGAATTTCCCCTCGACGAGGCCGAGAAGGCGATGTTCGCCAAGTCCGTGGCCTCGGTGCGCGGCCTGATCGCCGCCTGCAAGCAGATCGAGCCGTCGCTGGGGTAGAGACTTCGTACGCAGAAAAAGGGATCAGCGTGAGCGCTCCGCGCCTCTCACGTCCGCAACGGCGCCGACGCCATCTGAAATAAATTGAACGGCCCCTACTGCCCCCCTACAGCATCGGCCAGACCCAGAATACCACGCCGACCAGGGCGATGAAGGCGCCGCTGATCACTTCGCCGTAGCGCTCGAGGGGACCCAGGCTCACCCGCTCTAGGCCGGCCAGGGAGACCACGCAGAGGGTCACATAGGTGACAATGGTGGCGGCGGCGAAGACCAGCGACATCACGACGATCAGCGGCGCGCCATAGCGGCCGGCGGCGAAGAAGGCCGGTATCCCCTCGATCATCGGCGATGAGCCGAGGATGAGCAGAAGCGCGGTGCGCGAGCCCGCCTTGGCGCGGGGGCCCCCGTCTTCGTGGGCGTGATCGTGCCCATGATCGTCGGGGTCACCGTCGTGATGATGCTCGTGGCCGTGCTCGTGCCCGCCCTCGCGCCGCATCTCAAGCAGGGCCGAGATGGCGATCCAGGCGCCGAACGCCACCAGGGCGGCGCTGGTGATCGCATCGATCCAGTGGCCCAGGGTCTTGGCCGCCACCCTTCCGGCGATCCACACCACCACCGCGATGGCCAGGGTCGAAAGGACATGGCCGGTTCCCGCCAGCAGGGCGGCGCGCGCCGTCTGCCCCCGCGTCCAGCCGCGCTGGCGTCCGATCAGGGTGATCGGAACCCAGTGATCGGGCACCAGGGTGTGCAACACGCCCACAGCGGCGACCGCCCCGACCAGCAGCCATTCGGGCGCGGTGAAGATCATCGGCGCGTCCCTATCCGGGGGCGCGCGGCGGCGCCCAGCCAAGCTCTAAGCTTTAGTTGCTTGTTTGGGGAGCCGGCGCGACAGCCTTCACGAAATCCTCGTCAAACCGTCACGCAACTGTCGCCGCCGAAGCCTAGTCGTCGCGCCCAACCGAACTCACGCCCTTGGCGAGCGGCGCGAACCGCTGGGGACGATCCATGCCCACGAAATGCATGGTGCTGGCCTTGATGTCTGGGGCGAGCCTGTTGGCGCTGGCGCGCCCCGTCTGGGCGGCGGCGACCGCGGCCGACGCTTCCGCGGTGGACGAGCTGGTGATCACCGCGCCGCGCCAGGAGGCGCAGGGCCGCCGGGTGCAGCCCCTGCGCTATTACGAAGGCAGCCCCAATCGGCCGATCCAGCGCGAATTCTACGACATCGCCTACGAAGGCGGCGTGCGCGCCAGCTTCTAGAAGGCTAAGCAATTTCGATGAAGGCCAACCTCCGTCTCCTCGCCGCCCTTCTCCTCGGCGCCTCGATCGCGTCGGCCTGCCATGCGGATCCGGCGGCGAAGCCCTCCGGCGCGGTTCCCCGCTACGCCCACGTCTTCGTCATCGTCGAGGAGAACAAGTCCTATGGCCAGATCCTCGATCCGGCCAGCGCCCCCAACATCGCCGCCCTGGCCGCGAAATACGGCAACGCCACCCAATTCTTCGCCGAGGTCCATCCCAGCGAAGCCAACTATGTGGCCATCCTCGGCGGCGACACCTTCGGCATCCACGACGATGACGGCTTTAGCTGCCACGCCGGCTCGGCCGGCCCGTTCTGCGGCGGATCGGCGGCGCCGGGCTATGTCGATCACACGATCCACGCGCCCAATCTGGGCGGCCAGCTCGAAGCGGCGGGGCTGACCTGGAAGGGCTACTACGAAAATCTTCCCGCCCCCGGCTCTCTCGTCTTCACCGCCAGCGATCCGGCCTTCGACAACGGGACCCGGAAGACGGCCCTCTACGCCTCCAAGCATTCGGGCTTTCTTAATTTCGCTTCCGTCCAGACCGATCCGCGGAGGCCCGAGAAGATCGTCGATTTCCGCCAGTTGGACGCCGATCTGGCCTCGGGCGCCCTGCCCAACTTCGCCCTCGTCGTGCCCAACCAGTGCAACGAGATGCACGGCCTGCATGGCGCGAACATCCCGGCCGACTGCGACGGCGCCCACTTCGCGGCGCTGATCCGCCGGGGCGATGCGTTCACCGGCGCGCTGGTCAAGAAATTCCAGGCCACGGCGGCGTGGAAATCGGCCGCGAACTTCGCCATCGTCATCACTTTCGACGAGGGGTCCGGCAAGACCCGCGAGGGATGCTGCGCGGTGACGCCGGACGCGCCGTCCAATTTTGGCGGTGGCCACATCCCGACCATCGTCATCACCAACCATGGCCCGCGCGGCGTCCGGGACGCGACGGCCTACAACCACTATTCGCTGCTGCGCACCCTGGAGGACGCCTTCGGCGTCAAGACCCACCTGGCGCACGCCGCCGACACCGGCCAGGGCGTCGTCTCGATGACCACGCTGTTCGCCGCCAGCGATGGCGCGAATGGGCGTTGACCTCGCCACGCCCCGTTGACTTTGCCGCGTCGAAGCCTTGCTATTCGATCGGTAGACGGGGCGCCGGCGCGCGCCCGCTTCGAGCCAGCGGAGGTGGGCGGGTTGAACTTCAATCGCATCATCGCCGCCGCCGTCGCCCTGGTCGTCCTTCTAGCGATCCTCACCGGCCTCTTCGCCTACACCTATCTGGGCGCTGGCGAGCGCACCCGGTTCCAGGTCAGCCACACGCGCCGGGTCATCGAGCAGAATCAGGCCCTTTTTTCCCTGGTCCAGGACGCCGAAACCGGAGAGCGGGGCTATCTGATCGCCGAGGAGATTCAATATCTCCAGCCGTTCCGCGAAGCCGAGCGGAAGATTCCCCGGGCGGGCGCGAATCTCGCCGCCCTGGTGGCCGACAACGCCGCCGAGACGGCCCGCGTCGGCGAGTTGAACCGGGTCATCGCGCGGCGCCTGATGCGCCTGGATGCGACGGTCGCCCTGGGCGAATCGGGCCGTTTCGACGCCGCCCGCGCCATTCTGCGCACCGGGGAGGGGCGCCGGCTGATGGAGGCGATCCGCCAACGGTCGCGGGCGATCTCGAGCGCCGAACAGGCCCTGCTGGAGCGCCGCGCCGCGGCGGCGTCGCGCGCCGAGCTGAGCAATCTGGCCATCGGCGTCATTCTGGCCACCCTCGCTCTCCTGGGCCTTGTGGGTTCAGTCTTCTATCTGGCCCGCGCCAATCGCCGCCTGATCGCCGCGGTGGACGAGGCCGGCGCGGCGCGGGCGGCGCGCGAGGCGGGCGAGGCCCTAATCCACGCAGTGTTCGCCAACGCGCCGGACTATCTCTTCGTTCTGGAGGTCGTGGACGGCGAGCGATTCGTGGTCGGCGAGGTCAATCCCGCCTTCGAGCGGGCGCTGCGCGTGTCGGCCGCCGACATTCGCGGCCGATCCATCGCAGACCTTCTGCCGGCCTCGGCCGCCGAGCCGCTGCTGGCCCACTACCGGCGGGTGCTGGCGGCCGACAAGCCGGTGCTGACCCGGGACGTCCTGCCCGACACGCCGGCCGGACCGCGCACCTGGGAATCCATCCTCTCGCCGGTCAGGAACGCGGCTGGCCAGACCGACCGGATCGTGGGTTCGGTGCGCGACATCACCTCGCGGGTCAAGACCGAGGCGCGCCTGCGCGAGGCGCAGCGCATGGAGGCGGTCGGCCACCTGACCGGCGGCGTGGCCCACGATTTCAACAACCTGCTCCAGGTTATCCGCGGCAATCTGGAACTGCTGGAGCCGGCCGTCGAGGGCGACGCGGCGGCGCGCCGCCGGCTCGCCAACGCCGTCCACGGCGCGGACCGCGCCGCTCAGCTCACCCGCCAGCTTCTCGCCTTCGCCCGCCGCCAGCCGCTCGAACCCAAGGTGATCAATCTCTCACGCCTGGTCGGCGACATGACCGAGCTTCTGCGCCGCACCCTGGGCGAAGGGGTGCACGTGGAGACGGTCATCGGCGGGGGGTTGTGGAACACCCTGGCCGATCCGGCCCAGGTCGAAAGCGCCATCCTCAATCTCGCCATCAACGCCCGAGACGCCATGCCCAAGGGCGGGCGGCTGACGGTCGAGGTGACCAACGCCTCGCTCGATGAAGCCTATGCGCGAAAGACCGACGGCCTCGCGCCGGGCCAGTATGTGCTGATCGCGGTCTCCGACACCGGCGAGGGGATGGACGAGGAAACCCGCAAGCGGGTGTTCGAACCCTTCTTCACCACCAAGGCGGAGGGCAAGGGGAGCGGGCTGGGCCTGGCCATGGTCTATGGCTTCGCGCGCCAGTCGAACGGCCACATCCAGATCTATTCCGAGGTCGGGCAGGGCACGACGGTGAAGATCTATCTGCCCCGCTCGCGCGAAGCCGTCGAGGCGCCGGGCGGGGCCGCTCCCCTTCCCGCCCAGGGCGCCGACCAGACCATATTGGTCGTCGAGGACGAGGAGGACGTGCGCGCCGCCGCCGTCGGGGCCCTCGAGACGCTGGGCTACCGCTGCCTGGAGGCGTCCGACGCGCAAGGCGCCCTCGCGCTCCTGACCGCCGGCGAGAAGGTCGATATGGTGTTCTGCGACGTGGTCATGCCCGGCGCCGTGAAGACCCGCGAATTCGCCGAGCGCGTCCGGGCCATGGCCCCCGCGTTGCCGATCCTGTTCACCTCCGGCTACACCGAGAACGCCATCGTCCACCACGGGCGCCTGGACGACGGCGTCAGCCTGCTTTCAAAACCCTACGCCCGCGACGATCTGGCCAGGCGGGTGGCCCAACTCCTGCGCCGGCCCGGCCCGCCATAGACGCATCAGCCGCCGCCCAATCTCAGTCCCGGCCCAGACGGCGGCGCACGATCTCCGGCGTTCAGCGCCCTCTGCATCCACACCGTGTCCACCCAGCGGCCATGTTTGAAACCGACCGAGCAGCAGACGCCGGACGGGGTGAATCCCAGGGAACGGTGCAGGCCGATGGAGGCGGCGTTGCCGCCATCGCCGATCACCGCCATCATCTGGCGAAGGCCCAGCTCCTCGCACGCGTCGATCACGCGGCTCAGCAGGGCCTTGCCGACGCCGCGCCCCACCGCATCGGGAGCGACATAGACGCTGTCCTCGGCCGTATAGCGATAGGCGACGCGCGGCCGAAACGGCGCGGCGTAGGCGAATCCGATCAACCTCTGAGCCTCCTCGGCGATCAGATAGGGAAGGCCCAGCGCCGTCACCGCCGCGATCCGCCCGGCGATTTCGTCGGCGTCCGGGGGCGACCCCTCGAAGGTCCCGAACCCGTGCAGTACGTGACGCCCGTAGATCGCCGCGACGGCGCCCGCGTCGGCGGAGCTCGCCGGCCGCACGATCATCGCGCCGCCCCTTCGCCTTGCGTCGCCCAGATCGCGAAGGCGTAGTCGAGCGCCACCTCCTCGAGGTGATCGAAGCGCCCCGAGGCGCCGCCGTGGCCGGCTTCCAGGTTGATCTTCAGCAGCACCGCTCGCCCGCTGGTGGTCATTTCGCGCAGGCGCGCGGTCCACTTCTCCGGCTCCCACCATGTAACTCTGGGGTCGGTCAGGCCGCCATGCGCGAGGATGGCCGGGTAGGCCCGGGGCGCTACATTGTCGTAGGGACTGTAGCTGGCGATGTAGTCGTAAGCCTCCGGGTCCTCCAGCGGATTGCCCCACTCGGGCCACTCGGGCGGGGTGAGCGGCAGGCTCAAATCGCTCATGGTGTTCAGGACGTCCACGAACGGCACCGCCGCGATCACCGCGCTCCACAGATCGGGGCGCAGATTGGCCACGGCGCCGACCAGCATGCCGCCGGCCGAGCCGCCATAGGCCACGATCTTTCCGGCCCGCCCATAACCCTTGGCGATCAGATGCTCGGCGCAGGCGATGAAGTCGGTGAAGGTGTTCTTCTTGTTGAGCCCTCGTCCGCCCAGGAACCAGCCCCAACCCTTGTCCGAGCCGCCCCGCACATGGGCGCTGGCCCAGATCCAGCCGCGATCCACCAGGCTGAGCGCCTGAGTCGAAAAGGTCGCCGCCTGGGGATGGCCATAGGCGCCGTAACCGTAGAGCAACAGCGGCGCCGAGCCGTCCACGGGCGTATCCTTGCGCATCAGGACGGTGACCGGAACCTGCTCGCCGTCGGACGCTGGCGCGTAGAGCCGGCGGGTTTCGTAAAGCGCCGGATCGTGGCCGGACGGAATTTCCTGGGTCTTGCGCAGGGCGCGGACGCGGCTTGTCATATTGTAGTCGAACCATTGCCGAGGCGTCGTCGGCGACTGATAGATAAAACGCATGACCGTGGTGTCGTATTCGAAACCTGGACTGAGCGAGAGGGCGTAGGCCGCCTCGTCGAAGGCGATGGTGTGCTCGGCCCCGTCCCGCTCCATCACCACCAGCCGATCGCGGGCGTTCTCGCGCTCGTGCCGCACTAGGTGATTCTTGTAGGCCGCCACGCCGGCGATCAGCCGGCCGGGCCGGTGATCGATCCACTCCAGCCAGGTTTCGGCGCGGGGGTGCTCCGCCCGCGAAAGCATGAGTTTGAAGTCCACCGCCCCGTCCTGGTTGGTGCGGATCGCCCAGCGGTCGCCCCAGTGGTCGAGATCGTAGCGAACGCCGGGGCGGCGCGGTTCGGCGACCACCGGCGCGGCGGTGGGATCGCCGGCGCCGATCACCCACGCCTCGCTCGTCTCCTGATTTTGCGCGACGATCAGGATGTGGCTGTCGTCGGCGGTAACGGCGAGGCCGAGAAACATGCCCTCGTCGGCCTCTTCGTAGACGAGCCCGTCCTCGCCGCCCCGCGCCGGCCGGCGGAAAACCTTGGCCGGTCTGGCGTTTTCGTCGCGCCAGATCCAGAACAGCCAGCGCGAGTCGGGCGAGAAGGCGAAATCGCCGGTGGCGTTCTCCGGGCCGTCCGCCAGCACCTCGCCCGTGGCCAGGTCGCGCACCAGAATGCGGTGATATTCCGAACCCTGCTCGTCGAGCGCCCAGGCGTAGAGCGTGTGATCGGGCGAGTGCGCCGCCGCGTCCACCGAATAATGGGCCCTGCCCACCGCGTCCGCCGCCTCATCCAGAAGCACCGTCTCGCCGCTCGGCAAATCACGGCCTCGGCGGACATGGCGGGGGTGCTGTGCGCCCATCTCGTAGCGGCTGAAATAGTCGAAAGGTCCGTCGGGAGTCGGGACCGAGGCGTCGTCTTCCTTGATCCGCCCCTTCATCTCCGCAAACAGCTGGTCCCGCAACGCCCGCGTGGGGGCCAGAACCGCATCCAGGTAGGCGTTCTCCGCCTCCAGATGCTCGCGCACCTGCGCCTTCACCACCGAGGGATCGCGCAGCACGGCGCGCCAATTGTTGTCCTTCATCCAGGCGTAATCGTCGATCCGCCTCCGGCCGAGCTGGACGATGCGTTTTGGATCCTTGCGGGGGACGGGGGGCGTGGGGATGGTCACGCGCTCCATCCATAGTTGAAACTGAGGCTGATCCGCTCCCGCTTGGCTCGGTTGGCCAGCACCTCGTGCCGCAGCCAGCTTTCCCAGATGAACACCGCCCCCGGCGCGGGCGCCAGAGTGACGAAATGGCGGGCGTCCTGCTTGGCGTCGAAGCGCCGGGGCGGGGCGGCCATCATCAGCGGCAGGCGCGGATCCTCCAGCCGCAGGCCGCCGGCGCCCGGCGGTGTGGCGACGTAGATCGTGCCGGAAAGAACGCTGTGCGGATGGATGTGCCCCGAATGCGCCGCGCCGGGTTTCAGAGCGCTGACCCACAGGCTGTCGAGCTTCAGCCGCCCGCGCGGCCCCAGATCGAATGCGAGGGCCTCGCCGAACGCGGCCGCATGCCGATCCAGCCGCCGCTTCAGGACGGCGAACACCGTGGCCCGCGTCGGAAGGTCGTCCAGTGACGCATAGGAGGTGTAGCCGCCATAGGCATTGGCCTTGCACCATGCCCGGCCGGCCTTGTCCTGCGCCGCCAGCATCGCGCAGGCGTCCATCAGGTCGCCAAGGAGGGCGGCGAAACCGGGCTCGTCGGCAAGGGAGGCCTCATAGATCCGCGTGGCGAAGAGAGTCCGGATGCTCGGCATGGCGCGCGCGAGCCTAGAGCCTTCGATCATCGTCGAAAAGCCGCCCTGAGCGCCAAGGCGTTTCCGGCCGCCGCGCCCGAGGCTGTGTTGTCGAAAATGCACCAGACCGCCTTGGCGCCGTCCGCCGCCACCCGTTCTTTCAACACCGCCAATGTTTGCGCCTGATAGGCGGAATAGTAGACCCTCGGCGACCCATGCAGCCGGTAATAGGTCAAGCCCCGCCAACCGCCCGGCGCGCCGGCGCGGGGATGCGGCGCCGGATCGGCCGCCACCCGCGCGATCCTCCGCTCGGCCAGCCAGCCATCGACTTGGGGTTCGAACCAGCTCGCGTGACGCGGCTCGCAAGCGACGGCGTAGTCGCCGCGCGCGCGAAGGCGAGTACAGAAGTCCGCGAACACGGCCGCGTCGAAGACCAGACTGGGTGGAAGCTGGATCAGCAAGGGTCCAAGCTTGCGGCCCAAGGCGCCGACCGCCTCTAGAAACGCGCCCATGGGCGCCTCGACGCCAACCAGACGCGCCTGGTGGGTGATCGCCCTGGGAACCTTCACGGCGAACTGGAAGTCCGCATCGACCGAGCTTGCCCACCGCTGGAAGGTCTCACGTCGGTGAACGCGCTTGAAGGTGGTGTTGATTTCCACGGCGTCGAACACGCGCCCATATCGCTCCAGGACGCTGCCCTCGCCGGGAAAGGCGGCTGCGGCTTCGCGCGGAATTCCCCACCCCGCCGTCCCGATCCTCGTGGCCTGCACGGCCGACAATGAAGCCGAGCCGCCTTCGGGGGGTTCGGCCGCGTCCAACGCCGTGCTAGGAAGTTTTCCCATGGAGGTGGATATGGCGGTTATCGACGTTCAAAGCATCCCAGTATTGGAAAAACTGCCTGGCTGGCGCGGCCGGCTATTCCACTCGGCGAACATGACGTTCGGCCATTGGGACTTCGACGCGGGCGCCTCGATCCACGAGCATTTTCATCCTCAGGAAGAGGTCTGGGAGATTGTCGAGGGCGAAGTGGAGCTAACCATCGACGGAAAGACACGAATCGCCGGTCCTGGCATGGCCGCCATCGTGCCGGCCAACACCCCACACGCCGCCAGAGCGCTCCAGGATGGCAAGGCCATTGTCATCGACTATCCCCTGCGCACTGATTTTTGAATCACCAACACCAAGGCCGCTCCAGAGAAGCCGATGATCGAAGCGTCCTGCCATTGCGGCGCGGTGCGGCTCGAGATCGCGCGAGCGCCAGAAAGCGTCACCGACTGCAACTGTTCGATCTGCCGGCGATTGGGCGTCCTTTGGGCCTACTATCCGCCTGGCGAGGTAACGATCGCCGCCGCGCCGGACGCCACCACGGCCTACGCCTGGGGCGACAAGACCATCGCCTTCCATCACTGCAACCTCTGCGGCTGCGCGACCCACTGGGCGAGCCTCGCGGAGCCTCCTATCGACCGTATGGGCGTCAACGCGCGCCTGATGGATCCGGCGGTTCTGGCCGCCGCGAAGGTCCGCCGCCTCGACGGCGGGCGGACCGAGCGGTATCTCGACGAGTAGCGCCGATCACGTTCACCCACCCACCCCGCGACCACGC
>Ga0208717_1000156_pt1 | contig 32725 bp, 31 predicted proteins | sample NGESurF53shallow_FD_184489 | JGI IMG/M metagenome (GOLD analysis project Ga0208717, IMG submission 184489) | Arctic peat soil microbial communities from Barrow, Alaska - NGEE Surface sample F53-3 shallow (SPAdes) | ecosystem: Environmental > Terrestrial > Soil > Wetlands > Peat ... | reverse complement strand
GGCCGGGACGCTGCTGCAGACCGTGCTGGGGCCCACCCCGCGCTGGAACCCGTACCGGACGGCGATCCCCGGGGTCTACCTGTGCTCTAGTTCCACCCCGCCCGGCGGCGGCGTGCACGGCATGTGCGGCCAGAACGCCGCCCAGACGGCCCTCGCTGACCACTTCTCGTGACCGCGGGGTCTGCCCGGCAGGGCCTGACCAGGCCCGTTGCCTGCCACGCCGAACTCGGCACGCCGGACATAAGAGTCGCTCGTCGGGCAGCATCGAACGCTTTCGCCAGAAGGTCGCCGCTGGTCTTGTCTGCGCCGTGCCGTTCCGAACCGCCGCGACTTCCTCGTAGTAGCCGACCCGGCTGGTCGCGATGACCGTCAGCCTCCAGGCATGCAGGAGCCGCTGCAAATGCCGGTAGCCGGCCGGGTCATGCGCAGCGTCGACGGCTTCGCGGTACTGGCGGAGTTCCATGGCTGGGTCATCCTGAACCTGCTCGGCCGGGGCGGCAGCTCGCTGGGCGAGGAGGAGCTGACCGGGCAGATCGTGCACGGCCTCAAGATCGGCGAGGACGCGGTGCACGCGGCGGCGGCCGAACTCGCCTGGCATGGGCTGATTAGCCGGGTGACCCAGGCGGGCGAAGGGACGCGGCTGGCTCTCACGGCCGCCGGCGCCGCCCGTTTCGACCAGATCCAGGGCGGTATCAGCGAGGTCACCGCACGGCTGTACGGCGGGCTGCCCGAGACGGACCTGGCCATCGCGCACCGCGTGCTGGCCACCGTGACCGAGCGCGCCAACGCCGAACTCGCGCACACCGGACCGGCCACAGCCCGCTGATCTGCCCCGGCCAGAGCCGACCCGGCCCGCTGGCCGCCTACGGGATGAGCGCGATCTTGCCCTGGGTGTGACCCTCCATGATGGTCTGGTGCGCCTGCGCCACCTCGGCCAGCGGGAAGGTCCGGGACACGATCACCTGGAGCTTCCCGTCCTGGGCTAGCCGGGCCAGCTCCAGCCGGGCGGCCGCCCGGATCTCGGTGCCCGGGTCGGCACCGGGCGCCCCGCCCAGCACCTGGATGCCGGTGGCCAGCCCGCGCTCGAACGAGACGATGGTGGCGATCCTGGTCCGGTCGGGCACCAGCACGAACGACACATCCAGCGCCTCGTCCGAGCCGGTCAGGTCCAGCGCGACATCGACGCCGTCCGGCGCGATTCCCCGCACCCGGTCCATCAGGCCCAGGCCGTACTCGACCGGGATCGCGCCCAGACTGCGGAGCAGGTCGTGGTTCGCCGGCCTGGCTGTGGCGATCACGGTGGCGCCGCGGTCCACCGCGAGCTGCACCGCCATCACGCCCACTCCCCCGGCAGCCCCGTTGACCAGCACGGTGTCCCCTGGGCCCACCCCGGTGGCGGCCAGCAGATGCCAGGCAGTCACGCCGGTGAGCATCAGCCCGGAGGCCTGCGCCCAGTCCAGCGTGTCCGGTTTGGGTACCAGCGCGGAGGCCGGCACCACCAGCTGGGCGGCATAGGCGCCAGGGGCCCGGAAGGCGATCACCTTGTCTCCGACCTCGATCGGGCCGGCCGGGCCTGCCGCGTCGGGCCCGACCGCGGTGACCGCGCCGGAGGCCTCCGAGCCCAGCCGCAGCGGCAGCCGCTCAGGGTCGGTGCCGAAGTCCCCGCTGTAGACCTTGTAGTCGACGGGGTTGACGCCCGCCGCCCGGACCTGGATGAGCGCCTCACCCGGACCGGGCTCCCCCGGCCCCTGATCGGCGATCTCCAGAACATCGGGTCCGCCGAAGGCGGTCGCGATTACGACAGCTGACATGTCAGCCCGAGCCCCCCTTCGCTACCGCTTTCGTCCTCCCGGGGTCATTCCCTCCGGCGCGCCCGCGAACCGATGATCCCGGACGCCCGCCAGGCCAGAATCGACCGGCGCGAGAACGCGGAGAGAATCGACTGCGCACTTCCGGCCGAAGCGACCGAAAACAAGGACGCCACCGAGCCGACTGACCCGATAGACAAAAGCGAACCAGCCGACCCGATCGAGAGAATCGAGCCGGCCGATCCAATGGACAGGATCGAGCCGGTCGACCCGATACTCAGGATCGAGCCGACTGAGCCTGCAGCCGACGGGCTGGCCGGTGGTGAGCCAGCGGACAATGGGTTACGGATGCTCCGCATGATGGCATTCTCGCAGCCCCCGCAGATCACAACCGGAAGCGGGCCGCGCGAAACCGTCAGACGGGCCGGCCCGCCGCAGCCTCGAGGGATTCGGGGTGCACGCGGCGGTAATGCTCAGTCAGGACTTCACTGGCCTGGCCGGGCTTGTGGGCGATGGTGCGCTGGCATATCTCGCAGCGCAGTACCGGGAGCTGCGTCACGGTAACGGGATAACGGGGCTTACTCATCTCAGGCCCCATGATGCCAGACCCGGACGCTCCGATCACCCCGCAACGCCGTTAAATATGCAGCTCCCGGCCCCTTAGTCGGACAGGCACCCGAGAGCCGGACAACACGCAAGATGATCATTAACCACGCCTGTGGCTTGCAGGAAGCTGTACGTGATCGTCGATCCGACGAACGTGAAGCCGCGCCGTTTCAGGTCCTTGCTGATCCGGTCGGACAGCTCGGTCTTGGCGGGCAGTTCCGCCGTCGTGCGCGGGCGGTTGACCAGGGGCTGGCCGTCCACCCAGGCCCACAGGTAGCTGGCGAACGACCCGTGCTCCTCCTGGGCCGCCAGGAACGCCCGGGCGTTCCGCACCGTGCCCGCGACTTTCAGCCGGTTGCGCACGATGCCGGGGTCGGCCAGCAGCGCCGCCAGCTTGGCGTCCTCGTATCCGGCGATCCGCTCCGGGTCGAAACCGTCCAGCGCGCGGCGATAGTTCTCGCGCTTGCCGAGGATCGTGGACCAGGACAGACCGGCCTGGGCGCCCTCCAGGAGCAGCATCTCGAACAGGTAGCCGTCGTCCCGGGACGGGCGGCCCCACTCGTCGTCGTGGTAGGCGCGCATCGCGTCCGAGCTCTCGGCCCAGTCGCAGCGGTGCGGTGCGTCGGGTTCGTTCATCAGGGCCAGCGTCCCACGAGACACCGACACCCGCGGTCATCCCTCTGGCGGGGCTCCTTCATCCGACGCCGGCACCCCCAGCATCTCCGCGAACCGGGCCACCATCATGTCCCGGCCCTTGACCTGGGCCACCACCTCCGCCGGGAGGAGATCCTCGCTGCCGGGCCGCTGGCCCGAGCCGCCCTCGGGACCGATCGGCACGACGATCCCGGGCGGCGCCGGCTCGTACCGGCTCAGCCCGGCGTCAGGGTCACCGGTCCCGGCGGCGTCCGGTCCCGCCTCGATGAGCGACCGGATGTTCCCGGCCACGATCGCGGCCTGCCGGCTCGCCGCGCCCGCCACCTTGCGGTCCGCGGTGGACACGTCCCCCAGCGCGAACACCCGGTCCTGCCCCGCGACCTGCAGCGTGGGCGTGACCTCGATCATCCCGTCCGCGGTGCGGGCCCCGGCGAGGCCGCCAGCCAGATAGTCGCTGACCGGGATGACCCCGTAGCAGCGGAACCAGAGGTCGGCGGTCACCTCGCGGCCGGCCTGCGTGGCCACCGTGAACGTCCGCAGCTCCCCCGGCTCAGTGGGCGGGGCGGCCCGCAACGGGCTGCCCAGCAGCACCTGCACGCCCAGCTCTTCGAGCTGGCGGTGCAGTTCCGCCTTGAGGTCGGCGCGGAACGGGCCGCCGAGCACCTCGTCGGCCACGTCGACCAGCGTCACCTGCTTCGACGGCCAGACCGCCTTGATCTCCCCGGCAAGCTCGATGCCGACCGCGCCCGCGCCGACCAGCAGCACCCGGGCGGCTGCGGCTAGCGCCTCATGGGTGCCGAGCGTCTTCTCCTGCGCGTCCACGGTCCGGTCCAGGTCGCTCTTGGCCGGGAACGGGTAGCTCGACCCGGTGGCCAGCACGATGTAGTCCGCCGGGAGTTCCTCGCCGGAGGCCAGGGCCACCCGGCCGGCGTCCACCTTCACGGCCCGGTCCGCCGCGACCCGGCCGTGGCTGAGCAGTCCGCCGTAGGGCAGGTAGATCCGCGGCAGCCAGCTCGGGTCGACCAGCGCGCGCAGCGCGGCGACGTTGTGCACGAACGCGTCTTTCGGCTCGACCAGCACGACCGACGCGATGTCGTCGAGTTGCTTGGCCACACTGATCCCGGCGTAGCCGCCACCGATGACCACCACGGCCGGCCGGGCCGGGGAAGGCTCGCTCATCTGAACTCCCTGTCTGTCCGGCTCTGTCTGCCGGGACGGCGTCCCGGCGGCCGGCGCTAACTTCGCCGCCATCCGGTAACGCATCTAGTCTGTTCCACAGAACATCTGTCATGCAACTCATCAGTGATACAGCCGATCTACGCTAAGCTGCGGTTATGTCCGCGCGATCCGGGTCCCAGACTCGATCGAACCCTGCGCCGGAAAAAGCCGGGCCGGAAAAACCTGGGCCGGATGCGGACTCCTGCGCCCTCAGCGACGATCTGGGCTGGGCACTCGGCGTGGTCTTCCGCGGCTATCTCCGGGCCTCCCAGGACGCCCTGGCTGATCTGCCCGGGGGGCCGCGCGGATTTCAGGTGCTCGCTGCGGCCGCCCGCGATCAGCACGGCAGCCAGCTGGCCCTGGCTCACCGCCTGGGCGTGGACCGCACCGTCATGACCTACCTGCTGGACGACCTCGAGACCGCGGGCCTGATCGAGCGCCGGCCCGACCCGGCCGACCGCCGGGCCCGGCGCATCCTGGCCACCGCCCGCGGCCGCGAGACCCTGGCCGATGCCGCCCAGCGGCTGCGCGCCGCCGAGGAGCGGCTGCTGAGCGGCCTGGATGGCGAGCAGGACCCCCGGACTTTCCGGGCGTTGCTGCGCCAGCTGGCCCGGCACCTCAGCGAGGCCGACCCGGTGCGCGGCACCTGCGATGCCACCGCCGAGGTCATCGGGACGGACGGGAGCGGCGGCCCGGTCCTGCCCTGCTAGCCTCCGGGCGCATGACAGAGCAGATCTACCTGGGGAACGCGGCCGCCGACGCACCGGCCGGCCGCGGCTGGCTGCTCGGCCACTTCCAGCCGGACGGCGACCCTCGGCACAGTGACGACGTCGAGATCAAGTGGGCCATCCACCCCCTCGATGACCGGCGGCCGGAGTGGGTCACCGGGGAACAGCGCTCGGCGGCACTCATCCTGATCAGCGGCCGGTTCCGGGTCGAGTTCCCGGGCCGCAGCGTGCTGCTCGCCCAGCAGGGTGACTACGTGGTGTTCCACGGCGTGAACCACTCCTGGCACGCGGAGGAGGCCTCGGTGGTGGTGGCAGTCCGCTGGCCCTCAGTTCCCGGCTACGCGCTCCCCCGGCCCGACAATGGAACCGCCACCGTCACCTAGGAGGAACAGTGCGGGTACTGGAGCGTTTTGCGCTGGATGGCCGCAAGGCCGTGGTCACGGGCGGGAATCAGGGACTGGGCAAGGCGTTTGCCGCCGCCCTGGGGCAGGCGGGCGCCGAAGTCATGATCGTGGCCCGGGACACCGGCCGGAACGCGGCGGCCGTTGCGGAGATGAAAGACCAGGGCCTGGCCGTGTCCGCACTGGATGCGGACATCACCCGGGACGCGGACGCGGTCATCGACCAGGCCGCCGCCCAGCTCGGCGGGCTCGACGTCCTGGTCAACAACGCCGGCGTCTGCTACCACGGCGAGTCCTGGGAGGTCACCGACGCGGAGTGGGACGAAGTGTTCGACCTGAACGTCCGGGCGCTGTGGCGTTGCAGCCGGGCCGGCGGGCGGCACATGGCCGCCGCGGGCGGCGGCTCGATCATCAACGTCGGCTCGATCTCGGCGCTGATCGTGAACCGCCCGCAATGGCAGCCCGCCTACAACGCGTCCAAGGCCGCGGTGCACCAGCTGACCAAGTCGCTGGCGGCGGAGTGGGCCGGGGTGGGCATCCGGGTCAACGCCATCGCGCCCGGCTACGTGAAGACCGAGATGGCCCCCGTGGACCAGCCGGAGTTCCGGCGGCACTGGATCGAGGACACGCCGCAGCAACGCTACGCGCTGCCCGAGGAGATCGCCCCGACCGTGGTGTTCCTGGCCAGTCCCGCGTCCGCGTTCATGACCGGCTCGGTCCTCGTCATCGACGGTGGCTACACGCTCTACTGATCCTTTAAATTCGCCGCAACGAAAACGGCACCCGGCCCCGTCCTACCGGTACCGGGCCTGCCAGCGGGTGCGCTGCACGGCGTCGTCGACCTGGGTCCCGCTGAGCTGGGGTGCGACTCCGTCAGCCACCGCGGCCCGGCCCACGGCGCGCGCCACCGCGGTCGCCGTCTCGGGCAGATGCGCCCGGTCCGGCAGCAACATCCCGTGAGAGTCGCCGTGGATCGTCGCGGCGCCGCCGATGGCCGAGCCCGCGGCCGTCATCATCGCGTCGGTGATCCGGGTCGCCCGGACTGCGGTCACGGCCAGCCCCACCCCGGGGAACACGTACACGTTGTTGCACTGGGCCACGGGGACGGCGGTCTCACCGACCTTCATGGCCGGGAACGGCGACCCGGCCGCGACCAGCGCGCGCCCGCCGGTCCAGTCGGCCAGGTCCTGCGGCCGGGCCTCGCTGCGGCTGGTCGGGTTGGACAGCGGCATGATGATCGGCCGCGGCACGCGGGCGGCCATGGCCCGGACGACGTCCTCGGTGAACGCGCCGGTCGCGGTGGACAGCCCGATCAGCGCGGTCGGGTGGACCGCCTGGACCACGTCTATCAGCCCGGCCCGGCGGCCGGTGGTCGGGGCGGGCACGACCCCGGCCGGGTGGGCATAGCGGCGCTGCGCGGGGCTGATCCCCCGGCGGTCCTCGGTGAGCAGGCCGCCCACATCGACCACGTAGATCTGGGCCCGGGCCTCCTTGTCACTCAGCCCGTCAGCGATCATCGACCGGACGATCTGGTCGCAGACCCCGATCCCGGCCGAGCCCGCGCCCAGCATCACGATCCGCTGGTCCCGGGGCCGTGACCCGGTGGCCACCGCGGCCGCGGACAGCGCGGCGGTCACCACGGCCGCCGTGCCCTGGATGTCGTCGTTGAAGGTCAGCAGCTGGTCCCGGTAGCGGTCCAGGATCGGCAGCGCGTGCGGGGTGGCGAAGTCCTCCCACTGGAGCAGCACCTGCGGCAGCTCGGCCCGGACGGCCTGCACGAACCGGTCCACGAAGTCGTCGTAGTCCGGGCCGTCCTCCCGGCGGTGCCGCCAGCCCAGGTACATCGGGTCGTCCAGCAGCTCGGGGTTGTCGGTGCCCACGTCCAGCAGGACCGGCAGGGTCCGCGCCGGGTCGATGCCGCCCAGCGCGGTGTACAGGGAGAGCTTGCCGATGGGGATGCCCATCCCGCCGATGCCCTGGTCGCCCAGGCCGAGCACGCGCTGCCCGTCGGTGACTACGATGACGTCCACCTCGCGGCGCGGCCGGTTGCGGAGGATCTCGCCGATCCGGTCCCGGTCCGGGTAGGCGATGAACAACCCGCGGGGGCGCCGGTAGATCTCGCTGAAGCGCTGGCAGGCCTGCCCGACCGTGGGCGTGTAGAGGATCGGCAGCATCTCCTCGGCGTGGTCGGTGACCAGCCGGTAGAACAGCGTCTCGTTCGTGTCCTGCAGCGCGCGCAGGTTGATGTGCCGGGCGATGTCGCTGGGCTGCTCCCGGAACGCCTGGTAGGAGCGGGCCACCTGCTGCTCGAGGGTCTCCACCACGCTAGGCAGCAGCCCGCGCAGGCCCCGCGCAGACCGCTCCTCCTCGGTGAACGCGGTGCCCTTGTTGGCGAGCGGGTCCTCCAGGGCCCGCACGCTGGAACGCTGACTCTCGCTGCCGCTCATGCGCTCACGCCGCCTTCGCCGTCACGCTGCCCGTGCTGTCCCGGTGCCCGCACTGCCACCCGGGCCTTACCCCCTGATATGCCCACGATCGCCTGCGTAGGCTCACATCATGACCCAGCCCATGCTGGAGGTGACCGGCGCGGTCAAGGCGTTCGGGAAAGTGACGGCCCTCAGCGGGGTGGATCTCGCCGTGCCGCCGGGCCAGATTGCCGCGCTGCTGGGGCCGAACGGGGCCGGCAAGACCACGCTGGTCCGCATCGTGGCCACGCTGGTCCGCCCGGACGCGGGCGTGATCAGGGTGGACGGCTACGACGTGCTGGCGGATCCCTACGCGGTCCGCGCCCGGATCGGCCTGACCGGCCAGTACGCGGGGCTGGATGAGGCGCTGCCCGGCCGGGCGAACCTGATGCTCATCGGCCGGCTGGCCGGCCTGAGCCGCCGGACCGCCCGGGACCGCGCGGCCGAGCTTATCGACCGGTTCGACCTGGCCGCTGCGGCTGGCCGCCCGGTCGGCACCTACTCCGGTGGCATGCGCCGCCGCGCCGACCTGGCCGCCAGCCTGATGGCGCGGCCCCGGCTGCTGGTCCTGGACGAGCCCACCACCGGCCTGGACCCGGCCGGGCGGCTGGAGCTCTGGGAGTCGCTGGCCGCCCTGCGCGACGAGGGCACCGCCATGCTGCTCACCACCCAGTACCTGGAGGAAGCCGAGCGGCTTGCCGACCTGGTGCACATCCTGGACCAGGGCCGGATGGTGGCCAGCGGCACCCCGGCTCAGCTGCGCGCCCGGACCGGAACCCAGCTCGTCGAGGCCCGGTTCGAGCCGGCCAGCCTGGTCCCGGCCGCCGCCCGCGCCCTCGTCGCGCGGCTGGGCCTGCCACCAGACGGCGTGCACGCCGACCCGGCCGCCGGGCGGCTTACCCTGGTCGCCCGGGATGGGGTGGGCACGCTGCTCGAGGTGGCGCAGGCACTGGCCGCGGACGGATTGGCCGTGGCCGATCTGGGGCTGCGCGGGCCCACCCTGGACGAAGCCTTCCTGGCCCTGACCGGCCAGCGCGCCGCGGGGCGGGCAGCGCCTTGACCGGGGCGGCGGCGTACGTGACCGGCGTGGCGGCGCCGTGACCGGTGTGGCGGCGCCGTGACCAGCATGGCGGCGCCGTGACCAGCATGGCGGCGCCGCCGGGCCCGGTGTCTCGCCCCGGCCCCCGCCGTACCGCGTGGGAGGCCACGCTGATCTGCGGCCGCCAGCTCGCCATCCTTCGCGCCAACCCGAGCCGGCTGCTCTACCCGCTGATCCAGCCGATCGTGCTGCTGGTGCTGTTCCTGGCCATCTTCGCCGGGCTGGCCCGGGTCCCCGGCGCGACGTACCGCCAGTACCTGGTCCCCGGCATCATCGTGCAGAACGTGGCGCTGACCGCGCCGACCGTGGGGCTGGGCCTGGTGCTGGACGCGGCCAGCGGGATCACCGACCGGTTCCGGTCCCTGCCGATCGCCCGCAGCGCGGTGCTGCTCGGCCGGATGCTGGCCGAGGGCCTGATCTTCCTGGTCCAGGCGCTCCTGGTGCTGGGCGTCGCGTCGCTGCTGGGGTTCCGGGTCCGGACCGGACTGCCCGGAATGGTGGGCATCGTCGCGGTCGCGGTGGCCTTCGGCCTCGCGCTGGGGATCACGATGTGCTGGCTGGCGCTGCGGATCAATGACCCGGACACCGCGGGCCGGGCCCTGTTCCTGCCGATGGTGCCGCTCACGTTCATCAGCTCGACGTTCACCCCGATCGACCGGCTGGCCGGGTGGCTTCAGCCGCTGGCCCGGGCCAACCCGGTCACCGCCGCCGTTAACGTGATCCGCACCCTGGCCGACGGCGGCCCGCTCGGTCGCGAACCGCTCTACCTGGCGGTCTGGCTGCTCATCCTGTCCGTGCCGCCCGGCCTGCTCGCCGTCCGGCGCTGGCAGTCCGGCTAGCTCCTAACCCGCCGCCCGTCCAGCCAACTCCTTGACCATGAAGATGCGCCGGTAGCCGTGCTCGGTGGCCCGCCGCACCTCCCGGTAGCCGAGGCGGGCGTACACCGCCTGGCTCTCGGTCATCACCTCGTTCGTGTAGAGCGAGAGCTGGGCGAGCCGGCGCCGGGCGGCCTCCTGCTCGGCGAACTCCAGCAGCCGCCGCCCGAGGCCGGTGCCCTGGGCACTGGGATGCACGGCGATGTTCTCGATCAGCAGGCTGCCCGGCTCCGGGGTCAGTGAGATCAGGCCCATGACCGGCTCGCCGATCACCCAGACCAGCCCGACCCGGGCCGGCCTGGTGTAGTCCCGCAGCATCGGCGCTGGCGGCCGGTCCATCCGGGTCAGGTACTTCGTGTACGCGGCGGTCACCACCTCGCGGACCCGCGGCAGGTCCGCCGCCGTGGCCCGCCGGGGCACCACCGCCGCGTCCATGCCCCAAGTCTGCCGCCCCGCCCACCCCATGGTCACACCGCCCGGTCGGGGTCACGCGGCCCGGCCCCCGGTCCCAGCAGAACCTCCCGTCCTGTGCGACCCCACCTTCCTCAATGACCCCGTCCGTCTCGAGTCCCATTAGTCCCATCAGCCCCTCCCAGCCTCTTTTCCCGCGGAACGTGCGCCGAAAACGGGCCAAACACCCGCCAGAACGCACGTTTCGCGGGAAAAGTCAAGATCGACGTGACTCATGATGCTGGTGGGGCGAGCGAGGGCGGGCCGGGGCGAGGGTCGGCCGGGTGGGCCGGGCCGGGGCGAGGGTGGACGGCGGGGCCAGGGTCCTCGTGGGGCGGGGAGGTGGTCAGTTCCGGGGGGAGCCGCCGGTGCTGGGGCCGGGATTGACCGGCGACGGGTGGCCCGCGCGCTCCGGGTCCGCGGCGCCGTCACGGGCGGCACCGTCCGCGCCATCAGGGCCAGCCTCCGCGGGGGCGTTGGTGCTGACGGCCTGGCCGCCCGCGCCCGCCCCGTCAGCGGCGGCGCCGTCAGCCGCGTTCGCCGCCGTGTTGACCGCCTGGCCGACCGCGCCGGCCGCCGCGGCGAGGGGGTCCGTGGCCTGCCAGACCTCGCGCGCGATGACCTGGAGGGCCCCGGCCGCCGGGATGGCCAGCAGCGCCCCCACGAACGCGCCGAATATCCCGCCGATCCAGCTGCCGATTTCCCCGCCGACCAGGATGGACAGCAGCACCAGCAGCGGGTTGACCCGGACCGTGCGGCTCATCACGATCGGGTTCAGCACGTGGTTCTCGAGCTGGGTGTAGATGAGGAACACGACCAGCGTGACGATCCCGGCGGTCAGCGAGTGGGCCGCGGCGAACAGCACGGTGGGAATCCCGGCCAGCGCCCCGCCGATCATCGGCAGGAAGTCCACCAGCGCCACCCACAGTGCCCACAGGAAGGGGAACGGCACGCCCAGCACCAGCAGCGTGACGTACACGACCGCGCCCGCGATCACCGAGGTGAGGACGTTGCCGAGCATGTACCCGGTGACCGAGCGGTTGACTTCGTGCGCGACCCGCCGGTACCGCTCAGCCCGCTCCGGGGCCATCGAGCCCAGCAGGGCGGTCCGCATCTTCGGGCCTTCCAGCAGCAGGAGCAGCACCAGCACGAAGATGGTGAACAGCTCGAGCAGCAGGGTCAGCGCGCCCTTGCCGAGGCTCAGCGCCGGCTTGGCCAGCCCTTCACCGAAGCTCACCAGCTTGGGCGCGTTCTTATTCACCCACGCCTGCACGTGATACTTGGTGACGAGATGGCCGATCCAGCCCGTGCCGTGGGTTGCCGCAGCCACGTAGCCCGGCAGCTTCAGGGCCAGGTGGTTGATCCCGTTGGCCAGCGGGTACCCGAAGGCGAAGGCGAGGCCGGCGAAGACGACCAGCCCCCACAGGGTCACCACCGCGACCGCCCAGCCCCGCCGCCGGATCTTCCAGTGCTGCAGGGCGACCACCAGCGGGTTCAGGATCACCGCGATGAACGCGGCCACGATGATCAGCAGCAGCACGTCGCGGAGCCGGTAGACCACCTTGGCCAGCATGTAGACCGCGATCACGACCAGCGCGACGGCCAGGATGGTCCGCAGCGGGACCCCCCGCGCCTCCGCGGCCGCCCATAGCCGGGCCCGCCGGGTCAGCGGTCGTGACGCGTTGTTGGTCATGTCGCCATCATCGCAGCACTGCCTGGCGACCGGGATGAGGCTCCGCCTCAGGGGTACCACTTCGCAGTCCGCCAGTTTCCGGAGCGCGCCGGCCATGGCGGCCAGCGCGGTTTACCGGAAGACTTGATTACCGAAGGAGAGGAGCCCACCGTGCCGGTGAACGAGCGGGCCGGGCAGCCGGCCAGCCAGGCGGATCTGGTGGACGTGGCCAAGCTGGTCACGTCCTACTACGCACTGCACCCGGATCCAGCAGTCACCGAGCAGAGAGTCAGCTTCGGCACGTCGGGACATCGCGGCTCGGCGCTGCGCACGTCGTTCAACGAGGATCACATCGCCGCCACCGCCCAGGCCATCTGTGACTACCGGGCCCGGGCGGGCACCACCGGCCCGCTCTTCCTCGGCCGGGATACCCACGCGCTGTCCGAGCCCGCGTTCGTGACCGCACTGGAGGTGCTCGCCGCGAACGAGGTGACCGTCCTGGTGGACAGCCGGGACGGGTACACCCCGACACCCGCCCTGTCCCGGGCCATCCTGGCCTACAACGACGGGCGCACGGACGGCCTGGCCGACGGGATCGTGATCACCCCGTCGCACAACCCGCCGGAGGACGGCGGGTTCAAGTACAACCCGCCCGACGGCGGCCCGGCCGGGTCGCAGATCACCTCGGTCATCCAGGACCGGGCCAACGAGCTGCTGGCGGGCGGGCTGCGCGAGGTGCGGCGCGTGCGCTACACACGGGCCAGGAGCGCGCTCACGACAGCAACATTTGACTTCCTGGGCGAGTACGTGGACCAGTTGCCGGCCGTGGTGGACCTGGACGTGATCCGCAGCGCGGGCATCCGGATCGGCGCCGACCCGCTGGGCGGCGCCAGCGTCGCGTACTGGGGGGAGATCGCCGAGCGCTACGGGCTGGACCTGACCGTGGTCAACCCGGACGTGGACGCCACGTTCCGGTTCATGACCCTGGACTGGGACGGCCGAATCCGGATGGACTGCTCCTCGCCCTACGCGATGGCCTCGCTGATCGACCGGGCCGCCGAGTTCGCCATCGCGACCGGCAACGACACCGACTCCGACCGGCACGGCATCGTCACACCCGACGCGGGCCTGCTGGACCCCAACCACTACCTGGCCGTGGCCATCGACTACCTGTACCGGCACCGGGCGGACTGGCCCTCCGACGCCGCGGTGGGCAAGACCATGGTCAGTTCCTCGATCATCGACCGGGTGGCCGAGGCCGCCGGGCGCGCGCTGACCGAGGTGCCGGTGGGGTTCAAGTGGTTCGTGCCGGGGCTGCTGGACGGCTCCATCGCCTTCGGCGGCGAGGAGAGCGCCGGAGCCTCCTTCCTGTGCACCGACGGCCAGGTCTGGACCACCGACAAGGACGGCATCATCCTGGCCCTGCTGGCCTCGGAGATCGCGGCGGTGACCGGGCAGTCCCCGGGTGAGCGGTACCGGGACCTGGCCAGCCAGCTGGGCGACCCGGCCTACGCCCGGATCGACGCGCCCGCGACCAGGGCGCAGAAAGCGCTGCTGGCCAAGCTCTCCCCCGAGCAGGTCAGTGTCGGCGAGCTCGCGGGTGAGCGGGTGGTCGACCGGCTGACCCGGGCCCCGGGCAACGGCGAGCCGCTCGGCGGCATCAAGGTGATCACCGAGAATGGCTGGTTCGCCGCACGACCCTCGGGCACAGAAGACGTCTACAAGCTGTACGCGGAGTCGTTCGCCGGCCCCGGGCAGCTGGCCCGCATCCAGGAAGAAGCACAGCAGATCCTGGATGGCGTGCTGAAAGTAGCAGATGGCACGTGAGGGGTGGGAGATGGCAGATCAGCGGGTTCTGGGCATCGTGCTGGCCGGCGGGGCGGGCAAGCGGCTGGCGCCGCTGACCGCGGACCGGGCCAAGCCGGCCGTGCCGTTCGGCGGCGTGTACCGCCTGGTTGACTTCGCGCTGTCCAACCTGGTCAACGCCGGGATCTTGCGGATCGCCGTGCTCACCCAGTACAAGAGCCACAGCCTGGACCGGCACATCTCCACCACGTGGCGGATGAGCACGTTGCTCGGCAACTACGTCACGCCCGTCCCCGCCCAGCAGCGGCTCGGCCCGCACTGGTACACCGGGTCGGCCGACGCGATCTACCAGTCGCTGAACCTGATCTACGACGAGAAGCCCGACCTGGTCATCGTGTTCGGCGCGGATCACGTGTACCGGATGGACCCGCGGCAGATGATCCAGGAGCACTGCGACCAGGGGGCCGGCGTCACCGTCGCGGCCATCCCGGTGCCGCGGGAGGAGGCGACCGCGTTCGGCGTGATCCAGGCCGGTGCGGACGGGCACACGCTCGAGGCGTTCCTGGAGAAGCCAGCCGACCCGCCCTCGCTGCCTGGCCGGCCTGATGAGGCCTACGCCTCGATGGGCAACTACCTGTTCTCCACCGACGTGCTGATCGAGGCGCTGCGTAAGGACGCGGCCAACCCGAACAGCCGTCACGACATGGGCGGCGACATCATCCCCCTGCTCGTGGACGAGGGCGCCGCGCACGTCTACGACTTCATGACCAACAAGGTGCCCGGGGCGAGCGAGCGTGACGCCGGCTACTGGCGTGACGTCGGCACGCTGGAGTCCTACTTCGAGGCGCACATGGACCTGTGCGCTATCCACCCCGTGTTCAACCTCTACAACGACCGGTGGCCAATCCTGACCAACGTGCCCAGCCTGCCGCCCGCCAAGTTCGTGCACGACAACGGCGACCGGGTCGGCCGGGCCATCGATAGCCTGGTCAGCAACGGCGTCATCGTGTCTGGCGGGCTGGTCCGCGAGTCCGTTCTCTCCCCCGGCGTGCGGGTCAACAGCTGGTCGAGCGTCGAGAGGTCGGTGATCCTGCACAACACGATCATCGGCCGGCACGCGGTGATCAGGAACGCCATCCTGGACAAGAACGTGACGGTGCCCGAGGGAGTCACGATCGGCGTGGACAAGGATCACGACCGGGAACGCGGCTTCCTGGTGTCCGACGGCATCACGGTGGTGGGCAAGAGCCAGAAGGTGACGGTATGACCGTGGCCGGTGATCCCTCCGCACCGGCCCGCGCAGACCGGCTCAAGGTGGCCCTGCTCACCCGGGAGTACCCCCCCGAGGTGTACGGCGGCGCGGGGGTGCACGTCACTTACCTGGCCCGGGAGCTGACCGGGCTGGTCGACCTGACCGTCCACTGCGAGGGCGGTGACCGGCCAGGGGCGGTGGCTCACCGGCCGTGGGAACTGCTCGCCGGAGCGAACCAGGCGCTGGCCACCATCTCCACCGACCTGTCCATGACCGCGGCGGTGGGCGGGGCGGACCTGGTGCACTCGCACACCTGGTACGCGAACCTCGCGGGGCACCTGGCCTCGATGCTGTACGGGGTGCCGCACGTGATGACGGTGCACTCGCTGGAGCCGCTGCGACCGTGGAAGGCGGAGCAGCTCGGCGGCGGGTACGCCCTGTCCAGCTGGTGCGAGCGGGTGGCGGTCGAGTCCGCGGCCGCGGTGATCGCGGTGTCCGAGGGGATGCGGGAGGACGTGCTGGCCGCCTACCCGGCGGTGGACGCCGGCCGGATCCGGGTCATCCGGAACGGGATCGACACGCGGGAGTACGCGCCGGACGCCGGGACTGCGGTCCTGGAGCGGTTCGGGGTGGATCCGTCGCGGCCGCTGGTCATCTTCGTCGGGCGGATCACCCGGCAGAAGGGGGTCCCGGTACTGCTCCGGGCGGCGGCCGGCCTGCCGCCGGAGGCGCAGCTGGTCCTGTGCGCCGGCCAGCCGGACACCCCCGAACTGGCCGCCGAGGTGGCCGGGCTGGTGGCGAGCCTGCAGGCGGCCCGCACCGGGGTGATCTGGATCCCGGAGATGCTGACTAAGCCTGAGGTCATCCAGCTGCTCAGCCACGCCACGGTGTTCGCCTGCCCGTCGCTGTACGAGCCGCTCGGCATCGTCAACCTGGAGGCGATGGCCTGCGGCACCGCGGTGGTGGCGTCCCGGGTCGGCGGCATCCCCGAGGTGGTCAGCGACGGGGAGACCGGGCTGCTCGTCCCGCCGGACGACCCGGCTGCCCTGGCGCAGTCGCTGAACGCGCTGATCGGCGACCCGGTGCGGGCGGGCGCCATGGGTGCGGCGGGCCGCAAGCGCGCCGCGGCCGAGTTCGGCTGGGACGCCATCGCCGCGCAGACCACGGCGCTGTACGCGGAGCTCACCAGCTGATCTGCAGCGCGCCCACGGGCCGCCGCCTTTCTTCGCCGCACGTCGGACTCTGGCGTGACCGGGCCCACGCTGCTAGTTTGCGCCGCCTGTCGCAAAGTGAGACCTCGCCGCCTTGCCAATGAACAAGTATCGGACAAGTCCTGCCGGTGCCACAACGTAACGGGAGAAGCCGTGGGCGACGAAGCACCGACTTCCGGCACACCAACGTCCAGCACGGAGAGCACCTTCCGGCTGATGTACCGCAGCCGGAACATGATTCCCGCGGACCAGCGCAAGACCGAGCTCGGCACGTTGTTCTCTGTCGCGCGGTCGAATAACAAGAAGCAGCAGATCACCGGGGCTCTGCTGATCTACGGCGACTGGTTCGCCCAGGTGCTCGAGGGTGCGGAGGCCCCGATCCGGGCGCTGTTCACCACCATCGAGCAGGATCCGCGGCACGAGAACATCTCGGTTATCCAGTCCGGCCCGGCTGATGGGCGGGTGTTCTCCCGCTGGGCCATGGCCCGGATCTCGGTGGAAGGCGAGCCGGATATCCGGCTCATCGCGCACACAGACGGGATCGCCCCGGCCATGGACCGCGGCAGCACCCCGGGGCAGGAAGCGGTGCTGGACGTTATGCGCGCGGCCACCCGCGGTGACGCGCACGCGCACTGAAAGCAGAGCGGCCAGTACACGCTGAACGGCGCCGTCAGCGCGGACCGGCGCGACACAGACGCGCGCTGACCGGCGTGGCGGGCCAGCTTCCGCCGGTCAGCGCGTCCCAGGGCCGGTCAGGGCCGCCCGCTGCTGCGGGGCGTCCCAGTCCAGGATCGGCCCGGCCGGCACGATCCGCAGCGGGTTGAGCTGCGGATGCGTCCCGTAGTAGTGCCGCTTGATGTGGTCGAAGTCCGTGGTGGTGCGGAACGCCGGCATCGAGTACAGATCACGCGCATACGGCCACAGATGCGGATAGTCGGCCAGGCGCCGCAGGTTGGCCCGGAAGTGGGTGACGTACACCGCGTCGAACCGGGCCAGGGTCACCCACAGCCGCACGTCAGCTTCGGTAAGCAAGTCCCCGAACAGGTACCGCCGGGTGGCCAGCCGCTGGTCGAGATCATCCAGGGTGGCGAACAGGCTGGCCACCGCGCTGTCGTAGGCCTGCTGCGAGGTGGCGAACCCGCACCGGTAGACGCCGTTATTGACCGTCGTGTACACCCGCTCGTTGAGCGAATCGATCTCCGGGCGCAGCGGGGCCGGGTAAAGGTCGAAGGCCGGGTTCGCCCAGCGGCCGAACTGCGTACCCAGGTCGATGGTGATGTCGGGGAAGTTGTTGGAGACGATCCGGCCGGTCTCCTTGTCCCAGAGCACCGGCACCGAGACGTGCCCGTCGTAGCCCGGTTCGGTGGCCTGGTAGGCGTCCCTCAGGAGGGTGAAGCCGTTGACTGGATCTGGCGTGTAGCCGGGGCCGTCCCGGAACGCCCAGCCGCGCCCGTCCCGGATCGGGTCGACCACCGACATCGATATCACGTCCTCGAGGCCCAGCAGTGCCCGGACGATCGCCGAGCGGTGCGCCCACGGGCAGGCGAGGGAGATGTAGAGGTGGTAGCGGCCGGCCTCGGCACGGTAGCCGGTGGATCCGTCCGCGCTCACTCGCCCCTGGAACTGGTAGAGCGGGCGGACGAAGGCGCCGTCCGCACGGGGCGGAGCCTTCACCTGGTAGTCACCGTAGGTCTCGAAGTCGATTGGGCTGGCCACGGCGGCGGCGGTGGTCATAACCTCATCCCTCGGTGGTCAAGCCGGGGTGATCACATCCGGCGCATCTTGATGTAGCGCACTATGTCATCCCGGTTGATGATGTTGATGACGATGAAGCCCACCAGGCCCACCGCGACCACCCCCGTCAGCACTTTCATGGCAATCTCCCAGTTCCGCGCGCCACTGGCGCGGGCGGATGCTTGTCCAGGCGGCCGGGTTAGACAGCCTCGAAGCTGACATACCCGCCGCGGGAAGATCGAAAGGCCCGGACCGGGTCAGACCGCGGCGGTGCCGATCAGCCCGTTCCTGGTGACCAGGGCGGCCAGTTCCTCCTCGGCCAGGGTGGCCGTCCCCGCCGGGCGGGCGGGCAGGACCAGGAAGCGGTTCTCGGCGCTGGCGTCCCAGACCACGATCTGGGTGTCCGGCGGAAGCAGCAACCCGAACTCGGCCAGGACCTCGCGCGGCTCGCGGACCGCACGTGAGCGGTAAGCCAGGCTCTTGTACCAGCTGGGCGAGGGGCCGAGCAGCGACACCGGGTAGCACGAGCACAGCGTGCAGACGATCATGTTGTGGGTGCCCGCAGTGTTCGCCACGACCTTGAGCCGGTACCCGCTCCCCGCGTGCGCGGTGTCGAAGCCCAGCTCGGCCGCGGCCGCGTTCCCGTCCGCGAGGAGCCGGCCAGCGTAACCAGGATCGGACCAGGCCCGGGCCACGATCCGGGCTCCGTTCAGCGGCGAGGCCCCCGCGTACAGCCGGGCCAGCACGGCGTCCAGTTCCGCGTCGGTGGCCAGCCCGGCGGCGAGCACCCGCTCCTCCAGCTGGCGCAGCCGGACGGCCGCCGGCTGCTCGGCGTGCCCCGCTCCCATCAGCCGACCTCCTCCAGATAGGACTCCCACAGGTCCACGACGACCGAGTGCGTCCCGCTGCCCCACAGCCCGGCGGCGGGGAATCGCACCGCGTAGACGGTCTCGACCCGGGGCGGAGCGATGCCCCGGGCCCGGTCATCAGGTAGCGGCCACTGCCCCGCCACCTCGACCACTTCCCCGGTCTGCCCACGCACGTAGCCAGGCAGCCGGGTGTGGTGATCTGGATCGGCCAGCCGGGCCCGGACCCGGGTACCGGGGCTCAGCGTCACCCGTCGTCCGTGACAGCCAGCGGGCCATCGTCAGGGAGCAGATCATCAGGGAGCAGGGCCTTCTCCGCCAGGAGTGTCTCGATGGCGCGCAGCCAGCGTTCGTAGTAGCCCAGCCGGAGGTAATCCTGGGGCGGGATCCGCTCGATGGCGTCCCGGAACTCATCCCCGCTGTAGAGGCCCCGGGCGCGGAGCACGCCGTTCAGCGCGTAGACCCGGGCCTCCCAGTCATGGTCGAAGGGGAGGCCGTCCTCGCCCAGCGGGACCGGGCCGAACCCGGTCTGGCCGCCAATGTCGTGCGCCCGGCTCACGCCCTGCCTGCCCATCCCTGCCATCGTGGTCCTTCCGCACAGCGCGGGCCGTGCGGAGAGCTGGCGGGTCCCGGGGGGTGACGAGGAGGGAACGTCTTCGCGGCCAAGGCCAACCTGCGCGGCCACCTTCACACCCTCTGCAGTGGCTCTTCGGTGGGTCAACGGCCCGGGACCCGCTTGAACGTTACCTCGGCCAACGGCCCGCTGGAAGGTTCCGGAGGGCAACAGTTGCCCAGCGTCCGCGGCGCCGGGTGGCGCCGTCCCCGGCTGCCCTGACGCGGTCCTTCCGGGAAGGCATCCGCGCGCCCGGCCGTTGTAGCAATCCTGGGACAGTCGAAACCTGGAGGGGTGCGATGCAGGTTGAGGTGTGGGCGGACGTCATCTGCCCCTGGTGCGGTCTGGGCACCCACCGGCTGGAGGCGGCGCTGGAGCGTTTCCCGCACCGCGACGAGGTTCAGGTGACCCATCATTCCTTCCAGCTGGACCCGGCCGCGCCAGCGGGATCGAGTGAGCCGGTCCGGGACATGCTCAGGAAGAAGGGCCTGGACGATGGGCAGATTGACGCGATGACCCGGCGGGTCGAGGACCTGGCGGATAGTGAGGGCCTGCGGCCGTACCATGTCCTGGACAACAGGGTGGGCAGCACCGCCCTGGCGCATGAACTGCTCGCGTACGCGGCCGATCACGGCCAGCAGGCCCAGGCCTGGAACCGCCTGTTCACCGCCTACTTCGGTGAGGCGCGGCCCATCTTCACGGAAGAGGACCTGGTGAGCCAGGCCGGCGAGATCGGGCTGGACCCGGAGGACGCACGGGAGGCGCTGCAGTCCCACCGGTACGCGGACCGGGTGGCCGACGAAGGGCGCGAAGCGGCCGAACTGGGCGCGACCGGCGTCCCCTTCTTCGTGATCGACCGCCGGTACGGCGTGGCCGGCGCCCAGCCGGTGGACACGCTCCTCGCGGCCTTGCAGCAAGCCTGGGACGAGCGGCTGGTGCCCGGCCGGTCCTGACCGATGACCGGGCCGGCCTGGTCCCGTTCGGCGGCCCCTACCCCCCACCGCTCGCCGAACGGGACCAGGACGGTGTCCCCACGCCCGCGCCAGGCGTGGGGACGTTCGTACCCCCCTCACCTGGGGCCACCCGCACACTGGAGCGGGCCCAGGGCCCGTTGCCCAGTCTCTGGGCCGCCCCGGGCTGCGCGCAGCGGCGCGGATAACCCTCGGACAAGGTCGGACAGCCCGGCCATCGCCCGCCGACCTGACTAATTCACCCGTTGATGTCAACTCACGGCGTCCCCCAGGAGTCATGCAGACACAGGACGGCGCGCGCCGCCGCCCTGTGGCCGTTGATCTCGAGGGGGGATGTCATGGCCACTGAGGGGGGACCCGGGGCTGCTGGCCCGCGTGACGAAGAGCCGCAACCCGCGGCACCAGAGGATGATCCCAGGCAGCCAGACCCGCGGCGTATCGCTTCCCAGCCGGACTTCGGGCGGGAACTGACGCTCGCCCGGCAGCGGGCCGGGCTGACCGTGCGGGAGGTGGCCCGGACGGTGGGCATCCCGGCCAGCACCGCCGGGGACTACTTCGCGGGCCGCCATCTGCCCCCGCCGAGCCAGCCCGCGTTGCTCGCGAGGATCCTCCGGGCCTGCGGCGAGACGGACGCGGCCCGGCTGACCGAGTGGACGAGTGCTCTCAACCGGGTCCGCCGCGGGCCCGGACGCCGGCCCGGGGCCACCGCGGCGCCCTACCGCGGCCTGGCCAGTTTCCAGTCTGAGGACGCCCCGTGGTTTTTCGGCCGGGAGGAGCTCACCGCCCGCCTGGTCCGGCTGGCCACCGCGGCTCCCGCGCCTGGGGTGCCGCTGGCGGTGGTCGGGCCGTCCGGCTCGGGCAAGACGTCGCTGCTGCGGGCCGGTCTGATCCCGGCGCTGCCGGACTGGTCCCGGCGAAAATTAGCGCTCTTCACCCCGGGGGCCACACCGCTTCGCGAGCTGGCCCGGCAGCTGGCCGGGCTCAACCACGAGGTGCCGGACGAGGCCGGGCTGCCTCCGGCTGACCCGGGCGAGCCCGCGGAGATCAGCGGCATCGAGGCGGCCCTGCGCCGCGACCCAGGCGAGGCGCCCCGGTTCCTGCCCGGCCGCACCGGCCCCGGCGATACGTCCTGGCTCATCCCCGGTGGCGGCGAACCTGGGCTGCTCATCGTGGTGGATCAGTTTGAGGAAATCTTCACGGCCTGCCGGGACGAGGTGGAGCAGCACTGCTTTATCGCAGCGATCTGCGCGCTGGCCGGACCCGCCGTGGTGGTGCTGGCGCTGCGGGCCGACTTCTACGATCGCGCGCTCCGGCACCCGGAGCTGGCCCGGGCGCTCCAGGAGCACCAGGTCGTGGTGGTGCCGATGACCCGGCACGAGGTACGCCGCGCGATCGTCGAGCCGGCCCGCCTGGCCCACCTCGAGCTGACCGACGGCCTCGTTGAACTGCTGCTGAGCGACCTCGCACCGCGTTCCCCGGTCGGCAGCCCGCCCGGCGCCGGCCACGAGGCCGGCGCCCTGCCGCTGCTCTCCCACGCCCTGCGCACCACCTGGTCACGCAGCCACGACGGCCGGCTCACCGTCGCTGACTACCAGGCCAGTGGGGGCATCCGGCACGCGATCTCGCAGACCGCCGACCACGTCTACGGGTCCCTCGATGAGGAGCAGCGGGACATCGCCCGGCGGCTCTTCCTGCGCCTGGTGTACGTGGCCGACGACGCGCCGGAGACGCGCAGCTCAGTGCCGCTGGCCGAGCTAAGCGACTGGCCCGGCCAGGCCGCGTCGCCCGGCGAGGTGCTCGACCGGTTCGTCGCGGAGCGGCTGATCACCGTGGACGCGGACCGGGCGCAGATCACCCACGAAGCCCTGCTCACCGCCTGGCCGCTGCTGCGCAGCTGGATCGACGGCAACCGGGAGGGCCTGCGGATCCGGCGGCGGCTCAGCGATGCCGCGCGGGCCTGGGACGAGGCCGGGCGGGATCCCGCGGCCGTGCTCCGTGGCGGCCAGCTGGCGATGGCCCGGGAATGGGCCGACGATCCGCTGAACCGGGACAGCCTGGGCACGCTGACCCGGGCGTTCGTGGATGCGGGCATCGTGCAGGAACGGCTGCAGCAGGCCACGGAGCGCCGCCACACGCGGCGGCTGCGCCGCCTGGTCGCGGCGCTCACCGTGCTGGTCCTGGTGACGGTCGCGCTGGCCGGGTACGCGTTCCAGCAGCGCCACGAGGCGACCAGCGCGCGGGACACCGCGACGACCGCCAAGAACACCGCGCAGTCACGCGAGGTGGCCATCGAGGCCGACCAGGTCCGCGGGCAGAGCGCCGGGCTGGCCGCCCAGCTGAGCCTGGCCGCGTACCGGATCGCGCCGACCGCCGACGCCCGGGCCAGCTTGCTCGAGTCGTCCGGCAGCCCGGCCGAGGCCGGGCTGATCGACTCGGCCGGGGTAGTGGAGGCGGTCAGCCTCAGCCCCGATCACCGGGTGCTGGCCGTGGCCGGCGCCGACGGCAGCCTGCGGCTCTGGGACGTGGCCCGGCCCGCTCACCCGGTCGCCATGGGCGCCCCGCTGCTGCCCGTGAACCGGAAGGCTCCGCTGTACGCGGCGGCGTTCAGCCCGGACGGCCGCATTCTGGCCGTCGCGGGCGCGGGGCAGACCGTGCTGCTCTGGGACATGCGGAACCCGGCTCGTCCCGTCCGGCTCGGCGCGCCCCTGACCGGCCCGGCGGGCACCGTGTACTCACTGGCCTTCAGCGACCGCGGGTCGCTGCTCGCCGCGGGCAGCGCCGATGACACGGTGAGGCTCTGGAGCGTGGCCGATCCAGAGCATCCGGCCGCCGTGGGCCGGCCACTGACCGGGCCCGCCAGCTTCGTGCAGTCGGTGGCGTTCAGCCCGGACGGCGCCATACTGGCCGCGGGCAGCGCGGACAAGACCGTCCGGCTGTGGAAGGTGTCGAACCCGGCCCACCCGGTAGCGCTGGGCAAGCCGCTGACGGGACCTACCGATGTGGTCGATGCGGTGGCGTTCAGCCCGGATGGCCGGACGCTGGCCGCCGGGAGCCGGGACAAGAAGGTCTGGCTGTGGAACGTGACCACGCCCTCCCGGCCGGTCCGGGAGCGCACCCTGACCGGGGCCACCGACTGGGTGAACGCGGTCGCGTTCAGCCCGGACGGGCGCAGCCTGGCCGCCGGCGGCAGCGATGACCGGGTGCTGATCTGGAACCTGGCCACCCAGGCGCTGACGGCCACACTGCCGCAGCCGCAGCCGGTCACGTCGCTGGCCTGGGACGCCGCCGGCCGCCTGGTGGCCGGGGACGCGGACGGCCATGTCCGCGACTGGATGCTGCCCACCCCGGTGCTGCGCACGGGCGGCCCGGCTTACAGCGTCGCGTACAGCCACAGTGGCCATCTGCTGGCGGTCGGCGGCCTCGATCTCCAGCTGTGGGACCCCATGACTCACACCCTGCTGGCGGCCGCCCGGGTGCCAGCGAACACCGACGTCAATCCGGTGGCCTTCTCCCCCGGCGGGACCACCCTGGCGGCCGGGTACAGCGATGGGAAGATGCAGCTCTTCGGGATCACCCACGGCCGGTCGCTGGCTCCCCTGAGCCAGCCGGTCCTGGCCTCTGCGAAAGGCATGGTCGAATCCGCCGAGTTCAGCCCGGATGGCACGCTGCTGGCCACCAGTGGCGACGATGGGACCGTGCGGCTGTGGAACGTCGCCGACCCCGCACATCCCCGGCCGGTGGCCACCGTGCACGACTCGGGCACCTACGTGTTCTCGGTGGCGTTCAGCCCGGATGGCCGCACGCTCGCGGCGGCGAGCGCAGACGACCTCACCAGCCTGTGGAACATCAGCCAGCCGGGCCACCCCACGAGGATCGGGAAGCCGCTGACGGGCCCGGCGAGCTACGCCATCTCGGTCGCGTTCAGCCCCGATGGCCGCACCCTGGCCGTGGGGAGTGCCGACAAGACGGTGCGGCTGTGGAACGTCACCGACCTGGCCCGGCCGGTCGCGCTGGGGCGGCCGCTCACCGGACCGGCCGGCTACGTCTACTCGGTGGCCTTCAGCCCGGACGGGCAGACGCTGGCCAGCGGGGCGACGGACGGCACCGTGTGGCTGTGGCACGTCAGCGACCCCGCCCGGCCCCGCCTGCTGGCCACCCTGACCGGCCCGGCGGAACAGGTGTGGTCGGTGGCGTTCTCGCCGGCCGGCAGCACCCTGGCCGCCGCCAGCAACGACGGCACGGTCCGGCTCTGGGACACCCAGGTCCGCGCGGCCGCCGCAGGCGTGTGCGGCACCGGAGGGCAGCCGCTCAGCGAGGCCGAGTGGGCCGCCTACGTTCCCGGTCGCCGGTACGCGCCGCCGTGCCGGTGAGCATCAGCCTGGACGTCCGCCGGTGACCGGCCCAGGGGGCCCGTGCCCTCCTGCTGAGTGCGGCGGCCCGGATAACCTGGGCCGTGCGCACTAACGACGAGGTCGCAGCGCTGCTCGCCGAGTACGCCGACCTGCTCGCCATCACCGGCGGCGACGGGTTCCGGATCAGGTCCTACGAGAAGGCGGCGCGTTCGGTCGCGGGCTACCCCCAGGACCTGGCCCGGGTCGATCCCGCGGAGCTGGACCGGATCCCGAACGTCGGGCGGGCCATCGCCGCCAAGATCCGCGACTACCTGAGTACGGGGCACATCCGCCAGCTGGACGCGCTGCGCGCCAAGGTCCCGGACGGGGTGCGCCGGCTGACCGAGATACCCGGGCTGGGGCCCAAGCGGGCCATGAGCCTGTACACCGAGCGCGGCATCGACTCCGCGGATGAGCTCTCCGCCTCTATCGCCGCGGGCCGCCTGGAGGGGCTGCCCGGCTTCGGCCCCAAGTCCGAGGGGAACCTGCTCCGCGGTATCGAGCTGATCCGCAAGTCCGCGGGCCGGGTCCGGATCGACACCGCGATGGACCTGGCCGCGGAGCTCATCGCCAGGCTGTCCGCCGTGCCCGGCTGTACCCGGTGCACGTACGCGGGGTCCCTGCGGCGGATGCGGGACACGATCGGGGACGTGGACATCCTCGCGGTGACCGCGGACCCGCCCGCGCTGATGACCGCGTTCCGGGAGCTGCCGCTGGTGGCCGAGGTCATCGCCAGCGGCGACGCCAAGACCTCGATCCGGACCGCCGACGGCATCCAGGCCGACCTGCGGGTCGTCCCGGAGGGCAGCTGGGGCGCGGCGCTGCTGTACTTCACCGGGTCGCAGGCGCACAACGTCCGGCTCCGGGAGATGGCCATCCACCGCAGGCTGAAGCTGTCCGAGTACGGCCTGTTCGACTCCGAGACCGGAGCCTGCCTGGCCGCCGCGACCGAGGAAGAGCTGTACGAGCGGCTAGGGCTGCCCTGGATCCCCCCGCCGCTGCGCGAGGACAGCGGGGAGATCGAGGCCGCACAGCGCGGCGAGCTTCCCGTCCTGGTCACCGAGGCGGACCTGCGCGGTGACCTGCACACCCACACCAACCTCACCGACGGCGTCGCGTCGCTGGCCGGCATGCTGGAGGCGGCGGCGGCCCGCGGCTACGCCTACTACGCGGTCACCGACCATGCCCCGAACCTGTTCATGCAGCGCATGACGGACGAGAAGATGCTGGCCCAGCGGGCCGAGGTGCGCCGCCTGGACGGGCAGTACGGCGGGATGCGGCTGCTGCACGGCACCGAGCTCAACATCGGCCCGGACGGCGAGGTGGACTGGCCCGCGGAGTTCCTCGCCGGCTTCGACCTGTGCGTGGCCTCGGTGCATTCGCACTTCACCCAGCCGCGCGAGGAGATGACCCGGCGCATGCTGCGGGCCATCGAGAACCCGTACGTGGCCATCCTGGGCCATCCCACCACCCGGATGATCGGCCGGCGCCCGCCGGTGGACGCGGACCTCGACGCGGTGTACGAGGCCTGCGCGCGCACCGGCACCGCGATCGAGATCGACGCGTTCCCGGACCGGCTGGACCTGTCGGCCGAGCACGTCCGGCTGGCCCGGCGGCACGGGGTGGCGTTCAGTATCGACAGCGACGCGCACGCGGTCGGCCACCTGGACGTGATGCGGTACGGGGTCGGCACCGCGCAGCGCGGCTGGCTCAGCCCGGATGAAGTGATCAACACCTGGCCGCTGGAGCGGCTCACCGCGTTCCTGCACGCCAAGCGCCAGGCGTCCTGACCGGCCCGCTCAGCCGGGCGGCGCCGCGCGCAGGTAATGCGCGAACCAGTCGCGAGCCAGCGACGCAGCCTGCTCCAGCGTCCCGGGCTCGGCGAACAGATGGCCGGCGCCGGGGATCACCACGAGCTGGCTCTCGGCGCGCAGCTGCGCCCGGGCGGCCTGGTTCAGCTCGAGCACCCGGTCGTCCAGGCCGCCGACGAGGAACAGGGTGGGGGCGCGGACCGCGCCCAGCGCTGTCCCGGCCAGGTCGGGCCGACCGCCGCGGGAGACCACGGCCGCGATCCCGCTGCCCGGTTCCGCGGCGGCACGCAGCGCCGCGGCGGCCCCGGTGCTGGCCCCGAAGTAGCCCACCCGGGCCTCCTGCAGGCCGGGCTGCCCGCGGAGCCAGGTGGTAGCCGCGGCCAGCCGGCTGGCCAGCAGGCCGATGTCGAACACGTTGGCCCGGTCCGCTTCCTCCTCCGGGGTGAGCAGGTCAAACAGCAGGCTGCCCAGGCCGACCACGTGCAGGGCCCCGGCCACGAACATGTTGCGCGGGCTGCTGCGGCTGCTCCCGGAACCGTGCGCGAACACCACCACCCCGCGCGCGCCGGCCGGGATGGCCAGCCGTCCCGGCAGCGGGACCGACCCAGCCAGCACGATCACGTCCCGGTCGGCGGGAGCCCGGTCTTCCGCACCGGCCTGGGCTTTCCCGGACTCCGCTCTCCCGGACTGGCGCAGCAGGTCGACCACTTCCTCGTCGCCGGTCTGCGCGAAGTCCTGGTACCACTGGCCGATGGCCAGGAACGGCTCGGGCTCTTCCACGCAGACCACCTCGTCCGCCACGCTGGCCAGCGCGCCGATCGAGGCCGGCGGGGCGACCGGGACGGCCAGCACCACCCGGGCCGCCCCGTGCGCCCGGGCCACCTGGCAGGCCGCCCGCGCGGTGGAGCCCGTCGCGATCCCGTCGTCCACCACGATCGCGGTCTTGCCGGTCAGCGGGACCCGCGGAAGGCCAGCCCGGTAGCGCTCCGCCCGCCGCCCGAGCTCAGCCCGCTCACGCTCCTCGACCGCGGCGAACTGCAGGTCGCTGATGTGTTCCGCGTCGACCACGTCGTCGTTGACGACCCGGACACCGTCCTCGCCGATCGCCCCCATGGCCAGCTCAGGCTGGGCAGGCAGGCCGATCTTGCGGACCAGGATGACGTCAAGCGGCGCGCCTAGCGCCCGGGCGATCTCATAAGCGACCGGGATGCCGCCCCGGGGCAGGCCGAGCACGACGGTGCCTGCGCCCCGCTCGATCATCAGCTGGCCGGTCAGCAGGCTGGCCAGCCGCTTCCCGGCCTCGGCACGATCGAGGAAGGGCACTGGGTCCACCCCCGCTCACGTCTCGACCAGCGACGTGAGCAACCGCCGGGTCCGCACGGCGTCCTCCCCGCGGCCGAATTCCCCGGCCACGAAGTCGGTCACCCCGGCGTCGGCCAGGTCGGCGAGCTGCGCCTCGACGGACGCCTCGTCCCCGACCAGCGCCACGTCCGCCGGACCGGCTGCCCCCTCCCGGTCCAGCATGGCCCGGTACGACGGCAGCTGGCCGTAGATGGCGAAGACCTTGGCCGCCCCGGCCCGGGCCGCGTCCGGGTCGCTGGTCACGCAGATCGGCAGGATGCACACCACCCGCGGCCTGGGCCGGCCGGCGGCCTCCGCCGCGGCGGTGATGGTCGGCACGATGTGCGACCGGACCGTGGCCGGGCCGGTCATCCAGAGCACGGTGCCGTCCGCGAGCTCGGCGGCCAGCCGCAGCATCCGGGGCCCGAGCGCCGCGAGCAGCAGCGGGACCGGCGTGGGCCCGGGAGTGGTCAGCGTGACGTCGGCGCTGAGCTGATTGCCCGCCACCTTGGCGGGCTCCCCGTGCAGCAGCGGCCGCAGGATCGACAGGTACTCCCGGGTGTGCTCGACGGGCTTGCTGAAGTCGTAGCCGAACATGTGCCTGATGACGATCTCGTGGGAGGTGCCGACACCCAGGGTCAGCCGCCCGTCCGTGGCCGCGGCCACAGTCAGCGCCTGCTGGGCCAGAGCCGCCGGATGCCGCGGGTAAGTGGGAACGACGGCCGTGCCCAGTTCGATGCCGGGCACCTGGCTGCCGGCCACCGCGAGCGCGGTCAGCGCGTCGAGCCCGAAGATGTTGTTCAGCCACGCGGACGTGAAGCCGTCGTCCGCCGCGCGGCGCAGTGCGTCGCGCACCTGGACCAGTGGTGGCCGGCCTTGTGGGTCGGTTCCGGACGGGTCCGGCACTGACACGCCAATCCGCATGAGGGTTCTCCGCTCCGTCTCAAGCACGCTCAGCTTTGAGTACGCGTTCAGTCCTGCCCCGCATAAGCCACGGCTACCTCCGCCGCCAGGCCCGCGTTGTCGGCGATTAGCTGCCGGTTGACCTCGATACTGCGCCCCCCGCTCAGCTCGTGCACCAGTTCCAGCACCGCGGGAGTCACCGCCTGCCCGCGGATCCCCTGCTCGCGGACGCGTTCGACAGCGTCGGCCAGGATCGGCTCGATGTCCAGCGCAGGATCCGGTGGCCTGGTCAGCAGCACTCCGGACGGTCCGTTGAGGAGCCAATGTGCAGCGGTGAGGCGAGCGGCCTCCGCGGCGCCGGTCACCACCGCGGACACTGGTGGACCACCGTGGGCGCTGTAGAACATCGGGAGCGTGCGGATGCGCCAGCCCAGCACCGGCACGCCGAGGGTCTCCAGCAGTTCGGTGGTGGCCGCCACGTCAAGGATGGATTTGACCCCGGACGACACCACCAGGGCCTGAGTCCGGGCGATCTGCTGCAGGTCGGCCGAGACGTCCGGGACCGTGGCGAAGCCCCGGTGCACCCCGCCGGTGCCGCCAGTGGCCATGAACCGGATCCCGGCCAGCCGGCAGACGGCCAGCGTGCCACCGACCGTGGTTGCCCCGAGCGCACCCTGGACCAGGCAGGCGGCCAGGTCGCGGGCCCCGGTCTTGCGAGCCGCGTCGCCGGCGCTGGCGAACCGCTTCAGGTCGGGCTCGGCCAGCCCGACCCGCAGCGTGCCGTCCACGATGCCGATCGTGGCGGGCACCGCGCCCGCGTCCCGGACCCGGGCCTCGGAGGCCAGCGCCACCTGGACGCCCTCGCCGCCGGGGAAGCCATGCGAGATCAGGGTGGTCTCCAGCGCGACCACGGGCCGGCCGTCATCCAGGGCGTCCTGGACTTCTTCCGTCACCAGCGGGTCGATTCTCATGGCATCGCTCCCATCTTGGCCACCGCCCGCGCGGCCGCAGCCAGGCCCAGGCTGATCCCGCCGACCAGGTACCCGGCGGCGAACGCGTCGCCCGCTCCGGTCGAGTCCACCGCATCGACCAGATGTGCCGGGTGCTCGGTGCCTGCGGCGCGCGCGCCCCGGGCGCCCAGCTTCACCACCAGATCGGTGCCCGGCAGGTCCCCAATGAGGTCCGCCTCGGCCTCGTTGCCGAACACGACCTCGGGCCGGAGCCGGCCGAGCAGCGCCCGGAACCGCGCCGCACCGTACTCATTCAGCACGGCCGTCGACGATAGGTCAACGCTGAGCCGGGGCACGCGGGCGGCCGCGGCCAGCGCGGCCCCGCTGACCGGCGCCCGGGTCAGGCTGTAGGCCGGGAGGTGCAGCAGGCCGCAGCCCGCGAGCCAGCCGTCGTCGAGGGCGTCCGCGCTGAGCAGCGGGCCCACGCCCCGGTCGGTCAGCATGGACCGGCTGACGCCGTCGTGCGACAGCGAGACCACTACCCCGGTGGGGCCGTCCAGCACCGGACCGTGCAGGTCAACGCCCCGCCGGTGCAGTTCGCCGGCGACCAGCTGGGCGGCCAGGTCGCTGCCCCGTGCCGCGATGAGCCGGGCCTGGCCGCCCAGGGCCACGATCCACGCCGCCACGTTGGCGGCCTGGCCGCCGGCCCCGACCCAGGTCCGCGCGGAGGTGTCGGTCTCCTCCGCCACCGGCCCGTCCGGGCACACCACGACGTCGAGGTGCGCGTCGCCCAGCACGCAGAAGAGTGTCACTCGGTGCTGGTGTCCCATTCTGTGGGTGAACGATGTGCAATTGATCATCTCACCAGGCTGGACGGCCACTACGCTGAGCCCCGGCGACTTGCGGCACAGCAGAGCCGCGGTTTGCGTGTAATTGGTCTGCCTGTAGTTGGTCTGTGTGAAATCGGTCTGGGCGAAGGAGAATCAGATGCCCCTGTTCGGGAGCGGATCGGGCGACACGCCGTCGACCTGGGAACCACGGGCTGCAGACAGCCGCCTGGCGCAGACCGCGGGAGCCCAGCCGGGCGGCGTGTTCACCTCGGATCTGTCGGTCTCGGAGTACGTGCTGCTCGGCGAGGCGGGCTTCGAGCCGCTGGGGTTCGTGGTCGGCTCATCGATCTACCACATCGGCCTGCAGGTCGGCCGCTGGTCGCAGAACGCCGAGCTGGACGTCCTGACCCAGGCCATGTACAACGCCCGTGAGCTAGCCATGACCCGGATGCGCTCCGAAGCTGACCACCTGGGCGCCGACGGCGTGGTCGGGGTCTCGCTGCGGATGCAGATGTATGTCTGGGGCCAGGAAGTGCTGGAGTTCGTGGCTACCGGCACCGCGGTCAGGGCGCTGGGCGGCGAGGGCGCGCACCGCGCGCCGGATGGACGGGCGTTCACCTCGGACCTGTCCGCCCAGGACTTCTTCCGGCTGCTGGCCGCCGGGGCCGTGCCGGTGGCGTTTGTGCTGGGCACCTGCGTGTACCACATCGCGCACCAGTCAGCGATGCAGGCGCTGCGGCAGTCCGGACGGAATCAGGAGATGCTCCAGTTCACCCAGGGGGTCTACGAGGCCCGCGAGCTGGCCCTGATCCGGATGCAGACGGAAGCGTCTGACGCCCGCGCATCCGGCATCGTCGGCGTGAACGTCGCGGTCTCCAACCACGTCTGGGGTGAGCACGCGACCGAGTTCCTGGCCACCGGGACCGCGATCCGGCGGCTCAGCGAGGAGCACCGGCTGCCCGCCACGACCCCCAAGCCCACGTTCACGCTAGGCCTGGACAACTGACTTAACTGGTGGGCTTACCGGCCCGCAGTCCCGCATGCTGGGCCCATGCGATCGGTCTGCGTGTTCTGCGGCTCCAACCCGGGGCGGCGCCCGGAGTACCTGGCGGGCGCCGCGGACCTGGGACGAACCCTGGCGGCCCGCGGGCTGAGGGTCGTCTACGGCGGCGCGCACGTCGGCACCATGGGCGCGCTGGCGGACGCGGTCCTGGCGGCGGGCGGCGAGATCGTCGGCGTGATCCCCGCCCTGCTGGTAGACGCTGAGGTCGCCCACCCGGGGCTGAGTGAGCTGCGGATTGTGGACGGCATGCACGAGCGCAAGGCGACGATGGCGGCGCTGTCCGACGGGTTCATCACGCTGCCCGGCGGGCTCGGCACCCTGGAGGAGTTCGCGGAGATCGTCACCTGGGCCCAGCTGGGACTGCACGCCAAGCCGACCGGGCTGCTGAACCTGCTGGGCTACTACGACGATCTGCTGGGGTTCCTGGACCACGCGACGGACGAACGCTTCGTCCGGCCGGATCACCGGGAGCAGATCCTGGCCCGGCCGTCGGCCAGGGAGTTGCTGGCGGCCATGGACAGCTGGACGGCGCCGCCCCGGACTCCGGCCAAGTGGATCGACGCCGACGGATCGGACATCGTCCCCGGCCCCCTGACCAGGACCGCGAAGTATCCATGACGGTTCAGCAAGGCCGTCGCGTCCAGTGCCGCGCCTCGCGCCAGCGACGTCGCCGGGGTCGGGCATCTCGTCGGCTACGACAGTCCGACACAGTTCAGCCGCGAGTACCGCCGCTTGTTCGGCGCCCCGCCTGGCCAGGATGCCGCCCGCCTACGTGCAGGCACCCTGCGGCCCGGATGTGCCTCATCTGCCGTGGCCGCGCCCCGCGCGACGGTCGGCCACGAAACGGTACCCACCGCGGCTCCCGGCAGCTTTTCTCCTGGCCCGTGAACCGGCCGCCGCAGATTGACCGGGCGGGCCGGGCATAACTGGGGGCCGGGGGTGGCTAGTACAGCCAGAGAGGTAGGACGGCGGGGACCGGGAATGACCTCCGGCCCGGCTCGGTTTAT
>Ga0208717_1000155_pt1 | contig 32727 bp, 14 predicted proteins | sample NGESurF53shallow_FD_184489 | JGI IMG/M metagenome (GOLD analysis project Ga0208717, IMG submission 184489) | Arctic peat soil microbial communities from Barrow, Alaska - NGEE Surface sample F53-3 shallow (SPAdes) | ecosystem: Environmental > Terrestrial > Soil > Wetlands > Peat ... | reverse complement strand
GCCGCCGGCACCGGGACAACCACCTTCACCGCCGCCGGCAGCGGGTACACCTCCGCTGTCGTCACCGCCACCGAGGTGCCGTCCACCACGACCGGCACGCCCAGCCTGATGGTGTCTCCCGCCTCCCAGAACATCACCCAGGGCGGCACGGGAACGGTCGGGATATCGCTGTCCTCGGCGCCGTCCTCGAACGTGACCGTGTCGGTGGCCAGGACCTCGGGGAACACCGGCCTGTCGGTGACCGCCGGGAGCTCGCTGACGTTCACTCCGTCTAACTTCGCGTCCGCGCAGAGCGTGACGATCACCGCGGACAGCTCGAGCAGCGGGGCGGCGACGTTCACGGTGAGCGCGTCCGGCCTTACCTCGGTGACGTTCGCCGCCACCGAGGCCGCCGCCTGCACCAGCAACTGCGCGACGCACGTGGCGGACCCGTTCACCGGGGCCAAGCCGTACCTGAACCCGGACTACGTCAAGGAGGTCCAGGCCCAGGTGTCGGCGGACGGCGGCAACGCGGCTGAGGCGGCGGTGGCGAACTCCCAGACCGCGATCTGGCTGGACACGATCGCCTCCATCGCCGGCGGCACCACCGCCACCGGCACCCGCACCGGCCTGCAGCAGCAGCTCACCAACGCGGCTGCGCAGGGCACCACGTCCACCCCGTCCGTGATCGAGATCGTGGTCTACGACCTGCCGGGCCGGGACTGCGCGGCGCTGGCGTCGAACGGCGAGATCCCGGCGACCGCGGCCGGGCTGACCCAGTACGAGTCGCAGTACATCGACCCGATCGCCTCGATCTTGACCCAGTTCGCCAGCTCGCCCATCCGGGTTGTCGCGATCATCGAGCCGGACTCGCTGCCGAACGTGGTCACCAACCAGTCCAAGCCGAACTGCGCGACCTCGACGCCGTTCTACGAGACTGGCACCACGTACGCGCTGAACAAGCTGCACGCGATCCCGAACGTGTACAACTACATGGACATCGCGCACTCAGCATGGCTCGGCTGGCCGAGCAACATGAGCGGCACGCCCGCCGTGTACAACAAGGTCGTCCAGGGCACCACGGCCGGGTACGCCAGCATAGACGGGTTCATCAGCGACACGGCGAACTACACCCCGACCCAGGAGCCGCTGCTGACCAACCCGACCCTGCAGGTCGGCGGCCAGAACGTCGACTCGGCGACGTTCTACCAGTTCAACCCGACGTTCGACGAGCTCTCCTACGACACCCAGATGTACAACACGCTGGTGTCGGCCGGGTTCCCGGCGAGCAAGAAGTTCCTGATCGACACCTCGCGCAACGGCTGGGGGCCCACGCACCCCACGACGATCACGAGCGCGTCCGACGTGAACACCTACGTCACCGACAACAAGATCGACAAGCGGCCGTTCCGCGGCGACTGGTGCAACCAGAACAACGCGGGCATCGGCGCGCGGCCGACCGACCAGCCGTTCGGCTCCTCGTCCCCGGTCCTGGCGTTCGTGTGGATCAAGCCGCCGGGTGAGTCCGACGGTGACTACCCGACCGCGACCCACACCCACGGTGACCCGCACTGCGACCCGAGCGGCACCAACACCGACGGCAACGGCGGCACCTACTCCACCGGCTCGATCCCGGGCTTTGACGTCCCGGCCGGCAATTGGTTCGCCGCCGAGTTCCAGATGCTGGTCAAGAACGCCTTCCCTGCTCTGTAACTTCAAGCAGCTATCGAGGGACGCCTACCCGGCGATCCCGTAGCAGCTCAGGCACAAGAGCCGCCCCCCTCCGTTCGGGATAATCCGGGCAGAGGGGGGCGGCTTCGTGTCCCGCGGCGCGGGCCTGGGCGGCGAAGCCGTCAGCAGGTCACCGTGAGGCTCGACGGTGCCGTTCCGTTGGCGGTGAACCCGATCGTGACCGAGCTCCCGGGCGCGATGCTCCCGTTGTAAGGCTCGCTGGTCACGGTGACCTTCGCGCCGGACTGGGTGAACACGCCGCTCCAGCCGCTGGCGACCTGCTGGCCGCCGGGGAACGTCCAGCTCGCCTTCCAGCTGCTGGTCGCGCCGCTGCCGGCGTTGCTGATCACCACCTGGGCCTGGAAGCCGCCGGACCAGGAGTTCGCCACCGAGTACGCGCACGACAGCGTCGCCGGGGGCGGGCTGCTCGGCGGCGGCGTGCCGTTGCCGGCCCCGGGCAGCGGGAACTGGATCCCCGCCAGCAGCGACTGCTTCAGCGCACTTACCGGGGTGGCGTCGTAGTTGTTATCCAGCAGGTCGTAGGAGTCCTCGCCGTTGAGCGCCCAGTAGGTCCAGCCCATCCACGGGTTGCTCTTGATGTAGGAGACCAGGCTCTGGAACCACTGGCCCTGCGAGCCCGCAGTGGTTGACTCGACGTCTGAGGCGGTGTTGTCGGTGCCGAACTCGCCGACCCACACCGGCGCGGTGCCCTGGGCGTAGATGTAGCCCCAGTACTTGTTCCACACGGCGTCCAGGCTGGCCGGCGTGGTGGCGGAATTGAACCAGGCCTGCTGGAACAGGCTCGGCCCGTAGTCGTGCGCGGAGTAGACGACGTGCCCGGATGAGCTCAGCACCACTGGGAACTGCGCGACGCCCTGCAGGTCGCCGCCCCACCAGGTGGTGTCGAAGCCGCCGGACGCCGACGCGTCCGGGAACTCGCTGATCCCCTCGCAGAAGATCAGCGCGCCCGGGTCCGCCGCGAGGATCGCGTTGCCGGCCTGCTCGTAGGCGAGCCGGACGTCGGTGGTCGCGCCGCCGGTTCCCCAGGTGGCGCCCTGTGCGTAGGTGTCACCGGCCGGGGTGTGCGGCTCGTTGCGCAGGTCGAACCCGATCACCGTCGGGTTGCCCGCGAACATCTTCGCGAGGGTCGTCCAGTCGTTGACCCAGCCCTGGCTGGTGTAGGTGCTGGTGTACCACAGGCCGTCCTGCTCCGCCGACTCGCCGGCCTCGGAGCGGTGGTCGTCGAGGATGACCTTCAGCCCGGCCTGCCCGGCGGCGGTGACGATCTTCTGCAGGTCCTGGAGGGAGTTCAGGCCCTTGAGGTCGGTGTTGATCGGGCCGGAATTGTTGGTGAACGCGAGGTTCTGCGGCACGATCGGCGTCTCCACCATCTGGTTGGAGAACGGGATGCGGATCGTGTTGTAGCCGAGCGCCGCGATGTCGTTGATGACCGTGTGGTAGTCCTGCGCCCACAGGCCGTGCGCGATCTCGTCCGGCGTCTCAAAGCCGTACCAGTTCAGGCCGGCGATGCGGACCGGGTCGCCGTTCGAGTCGAGGATCTGGTTACCGCTGGCATGCCAGTACCCCGCGCCAACGCCGGGCGTGGTGGCGGCCGCCGCGGGGCCAGCCGCCGTGCCCACCGCGAGCAAGCCTCCCGCTAGCGAGCCAGCCGCGGCGAGTGTCGCGGCGAGTGCCCCGGCCAGCGTCGCGGCTGGCCGACGCCGTGTTCCAAGCGTCATGTTGTGCTCCTTCCGGATAGAAGAGCCCGGCCAGGCGGGGTGCATCGCCTGGCCGGGCGGCACGCGGCAGGGCGCCGCGCGCGTGTGGGGGCTGGGCCCGGAACGGGCCTCAGCCGGCCGGCAGAGCCTGCAAGATGGCCTTGTAGGCCGCGCCGTAAGCGGTGGGCGTACCGGTGTAGTCGGTGATCAGCCCGGGGCCGCTTGAGCAGGCGAAGTCGGCGTTCCAGGCCCAGGCGAGGAAGCTGATGCCCACCGACTCCATCCATGTCGTGAGCGGGGTGATGTAGGTTCCGGCGCAGTCGTTCTCGCCGATCTCGCCGGCGACCACCGGAACCGACGCGGCGACCGGAGCCACCTGCGACGTCCAGCACGACTGCGAGTTGCACGTGTTGAAGTTGTAGGAGTGGAAGGACGCGACCAGGTTGTGATCCGGGTCGGTGGGCTCGTCCTGCAGCCAGCTGGTCAGGTCGTTGGCGTACTCCTCGCCGCCCAGCATGATCACGTTGTTCGCGCCGGCGGAGCGGACCGCCGTGATCATCTGCTGCATGCCGGCCACCGGGTAGGAGATCCCGGTGCAGGGGCTGCCGGTCTCCCAGCACTGCCACCCCTCGGCCGAATTGCTATTGTCCGCGCGGGACGCGTAGGGCTCGTTGAACAGGTCGAAGATCACCGCGTCGTTGCCCTTGAAGGTGTTCGCCACCGAGGTCCAGAACGGGATCGCCTGCGCCGCGTCCGGCATCGGCTTCTGGCAGGTCGCCTGCGCGGAGGAGCAGCCGGCCGACGAGCCCGTGTACAAGCCGTCCGTCCAGTGCAGGTCGAGGATCGCGACGATGCCGTTGGAGTTCAGCAGGCTGACGTAGCTCTTGATCGCGTTGATGTAGTTGGCGCCCGCGTCGGCGGAGATGACGTACGATTCGGCGTTCCAGCACGCCTCGTTCAGCGGCACGCGCACCGCGTTGACCGGCCCCCAGCTCTTTATCGCCGTGATGGACGCCTGGTCATTCGGGCCGTCGAAGATGCCGCCGCCCTGGACGCACTTGTACTCGGTGCCGGAACGGTCCACGCCGTGCAGCACGACCGTGTTGCCGTTGGCGTTGACCAGCCTGTTACCCGACACATGCAGCTGCGGAGCGGAACCCGTCCCCAGCGCGACCTCGGTGGCGGTGACGACAGCGGAGGTGTACCCGCTGCCGGCGGCGGTGAAGGTGGTTGTCCCGGTGCCGGCGGCGTTAGCGGTCACGGTGACCGTCTGCGCCGTGGCGAAGTTGGCCGGGGTGAACGTCAGGCTCGCCGGGGACTCGGTCAGCCCGGTGTTGCCGCTGGCGGCGATGGACACGGTCTCGCTAGCGGCCGGCGCCTGCGACAGCGCGAGGGTGAACGTGCCGGTGCTGCCCTGGGTCACGTTCAGGCTGGCCGGGGTCGCGGTAATCGAGCCGGTGGGCGGCGGTGTCGTTGACCCGGACGGCGTGCAGGTGACCGAGGTGGGTGCGGCGTTGGCGCCGGAGTAGTTGAAGTTGCCCCCGGCCGTGGTGGCCGCGCCGGCGGCCAGGCTGCCGTTGTAGGACGCGTTGGTGACGGTGACCGTCTTGCCGGCCTGGGTCCAGGTCCCGTTCCAGCCGTTGCCCAGGGTCTGGCTGCCGGCGTAGGAGTAGGTCACCGTCCAGCCGGTGATCGCCGCGGTGCCGTTGTTGGTGATGTTCAGGGACGCGGTGAACCCGCTGCCCCAGTCGCTTTGCACGCTGTAGGCGGCGGTGCACGACGAGGTGGCCGCCACCGCAGGGACGGCTCCCGCGCCGCTGGCCACGGCCAGGCCAAGCGCGGCCAGCAACGCCGCCCCAGCCACCGTGATCGCCCTGCACAAACGCCGCGTTGCGGGCTGCGCTCGCAGTCTCATGTCAGCACACCTCCAGGTGTCATGGCGCCCTTAACCACGGTGGTATCCGCGGTGGGCTGGACTGCCGAGACCATAGGCCTGAGTTGGCGAGGTGTACAGGCAACTTGCTGGCCATGCCGTTGCTGCCATCGTCAGCCTGCGGAAAGCCGCGTGGGCGGGCGAAACTTACATCGCGGGCTCCATCGCTCCCAAAGGCAGGCGGCCCCGGCTCACCATCGCTTTCGACGGGGTCTTCGCCGGGAACGGCACGCGGGTGATCAGGACGCCGGTCCGGTCGCCGCGGGTGAACGCATTCGCCGAGCGGTTCGTGGGAACCCTTCGCCGCGAGTGCCTGGACCACGTGTTGATCCTCGGCGAGGGGCATCTCCACCAGGTCCTGGCCGAATACGCCCGGCACTACAACGGCCATCGCCCGCACCAGGGCCTGCAGCAAGGGCCTCCGCTGGGTAAGTCCGGCCGGGTCGTCGATATCACCGCCCGAATCGAGCGCCGGCGTGTCGTGGGCGGCCTGATCGGCGAATACCGCAGGGCAGCCTAGCTAGTACCACGGCAACAGATTGAGATTTGGACTAGACCAATCACGAAATAGGTTTAGACCAATTGGTATAGTTGGGGCCGTCTCCGGCCGGGCGGCGCCGCCGCGCCGCCCAGTCGCGGCACCCGTTTTTCAGCTGAGCCGTTACGACATTTTGGAGCAGCACAAGGGCTGGACGTCAGGTAGCGTCCCCTGCGGGTTCATCGGGCATGATGACCGAAGGCCGGGCCGCGGCGTCCGCGCGCGGTCGGCCGGGCAGCACGACGGCCACAAGCACGAAGCCCGCCGCGGCCACACCGCCGGCGACCGTGCAGCCGTAGGCCAGGCCGTGCAGGAACGCCTGCACCGCGGCGGCATCCAGTCCTCGCGCCACGTTGTGCAGGCCGGCTGCGCGCAGCTGCCGCGCCGCGAGCGCGGCACCGCCCACCGACCCCTTCGCGGTGGCGACGGCGCTGGCCGGCAAGTCCGGCGGCAGCGTCGCAAGCAGCCTGCTCGCATACAGCGAAGAAGCCACGCTGCCGATGACCGCTACACCTAGCGTGCCGCCGAACAGCCGGGTCCATCCGTTGACAGCCGAGGCGAGGCCCGCCTTTTCCACCGGGACCGCGCCAAGCACTGCCTCTGCCGTTGGCGCCTGCGTCAGCCCGAGTCCGGCGCCGAGCACGATCTCCTGGGCCACCATGGTGGTGAATGAGGTGGCCTGCGATTCCCGCGATGCCCAGAACATAGCCAGCCCGAACAGGGCAAGGCCAGCGCCGACGATGACCTTGTTGCCCATGCGCACCGCGAGCCGGGTGCCCGCTACCGAGGTCACCGCGACAGCCGCAGCAAGCGGCAGCAACCGCACGCCAGTGCTCAGCGGGCTGTACGACTTCACGACCTGGAAGTACTGAGTCATCAGGAAGATGAAGCCGAGCAGCGTGAATAGCGCCATCGCCGCCGCTCCCGAGGCCGCGGTGAAACGAGGGTTGCGGAAGAAACTGACGTCGAGCATCGGGTGCGCCGACCGCGATTCGGCGACTGCCGTGATGGCCAGCACAGCGACGCCGCCGGCGATGACCAGGGCGGTGGAGGCCGAACCCCAGCCCCAGCTTGGCGCCTCGATCACGCCGAACACGAGCACGCCCATCCCGGCGGCGGACAGCACAAGACCGAGCCGGTCGACCGGCGGCGTGGCCGGATCGCGCGCGGTGGGCACGGCGGCCGCCACGCCCACCGCGACAACGGCGGCGAGCAGGGCCATGAGCACGAAGATGCTGCCCCACCAGAAACGCTCAAGCAACCAGCCACCCGCGATCGGACCGACCGCCACCCCGACCCCGGCGCAGGCACCCCACAGCCCGATCGCCCGGGCCCGTTCGCGGCGGCCGGTGAACACGCTCGAGATCAGCGACAACGTGGACGGGTATATCATCGCCGCGCCCACGCCCATCACGGCGCGCGCGCCGATTAGTCCGGCCGCCGAGCCCGCCTGCGATCCGGCCAGGCTGGCCGCGCTGAACACCGCGATTCCGGTAAGCAGCATGCCCTTGCGGCCCAGGCGGTCCGACAGGCTGCCCGCCACAAGTACGAGCGCGCCGAACGTGAGGCCGTAGGCATCTACCACCCACTGCAGGTCGGTCGTAGTCGCCCCGGTCTGCCGCACCAGGTCAGGCAGGGCAACGGTCACGATCGTGGTATCGACGTTGAGGATCAGCGCCCCAAGGCATAGTGCGGCAAGCGCCGCGTTCTTGCTCGTGGGGCTCCAGGGCGGGCGCTGCCTGGGGCTGGCGCCGGCGGGGCCGGTCACGGCCGTCTCCCGCCGGTGGCAGTCCGCACGGCGACCACGGTCTGCAGCCGGTACCGGTCGAGCTTGTCCCGGTGCCCCGGTCCGATCACGTCCGGTGGCCTGGCACCATGCCCCGCCTGCGGTAGGTCCGCACCCGCAGTTCCTTCGCCGCGCTGAGCGCGTCCGGCTCGCTGACGACAACGGCGCACAGGCCCGGGACCTCGGCGGCAAGCTGCCTGCAGTACCTTCAGGGTCTGCGTGATCACGCTGTGGCTCCCGTCGAGGTCTGGTCGCCCGGAACGACCCGCATGCCGAGGCCGGCCACGTGGTAGATGCGCCGGCCGTCGATCCAGAGCCAGCCGTCGGCGAGGGCATACCTGCCGAGGTCGTCCTGGCCTGCCGCGGTGATCTCAAGCTCGACGGTGAGCTGGCCATCGGTGGGCCGGACCTGGCCACGGTACTTCCAGGTCAGCGGCTGGCCGGTCATGATCGGCTCGAATCGCGCTCCGGCCAGGCCAGCCGTCGCGCCACGGTCGATCAGGTACCACTGGAGCAGCTGGCACATCGCCTCGACGCCGAGCGAGCCGGGCATGACCGGGTCCTGGAAGAAGTGCGCGCGGAAGAACCACTCGCCGGGGTCAATGTCCTTCTCGGCCCGCAGCCGTCCGAGACCGGCGGCCCCGCCCTCGGGCCTGTAGCCGGTGATCCGGTCGAGCATCATCAGCATGGGTCCGGCTTGGTGCGCGCGCTGAGCGGGGTCGGGGTAGTAGAGCGCGGGTGCGTGGTCGCACGGTTCGGTCAGGTGCTCGCGTTCGGCGGGTGACGGGGGCAGGCCGGGCTGCTGGTCGAAGGCCGTGGTGAGGAAGTACCCGAAGACGGCGGTGCCCGCCAGCAGCGGCACTCCGTCGGCGTGGCACTCGATCCGGAAGGTCTCGATGATCATTCCGCCGGCTCGGGACACGTTGGTGAGCTCGGCTCGGGTGCGCGCGACGCGCGTGCCCGGCCGCACTTCGCGAAGGACCCGCACGCCGCCGCCGAGATTGCGGAACAGCAGCTCCGCGTCGATCTGCACGGGGCTGCCGACGTAGCAGCCCAGCCATCCGCAGGGCTGCAGAGCGATCTCCATCAGAGCGGCGGTCGGCATGGTGCGCTCGGCGTTGTCGGCGAAATACCAGGCCTCGTCGGGCACGTCGTACTCCGCGGTGACCGCGCTGCCGACCGCCATGCCCTGGTACGGGCCCTCGACAGCGATGATCCTGCTCATGAAGTGGTACGGCGGCCCGGGCAGGCGCGGTCCACGCCGCGTGCTGGTGAACGCCTCGGCCATCGGTCCGAGCCCGTCGGTGGGCTTGCCCCAGGCGCAGGCCAGCAGCGAGGCGTAGCCGAGAGGCACTCCGCCGGCCTCGGCGATGGGCTCGGCGTCACGGTGTCCGGCGAGGCCGCCAAGCTGCCGAAGCGGTACGGGCTGGGCTGTGCGCTGGACAGTCGGCGGGCCGAGATGCCGCCAGTGCTCCAGAGGCCAGTCCGGCACCAGCCGCACGGCGCAGTCCGCCACGTGCAGGGCCTTGACGCCGTCGACGGTGACCAGCACATCGGCGATGACGGTCGGGAACGGGCTTGCCGATACCTCGGAGACGAAGACCTCGTAGGTCAGCTGCTTGCTGTCCGGGGTGACCTGACCGCGGCAGCGCATGCGTGCGGTGCGCCCCGGCACCGGTTCGAACCGCCAGCCGTCGCGGGCGATGGTGTACCCGAAGGCGGCGAGGTAGAACGAGGCGGCCTGCAAGCAGCCCTCGGACATGAGGGTGCCGGGCATGCACGGGTCGTTGTGGAAGTGGCCGTCGAAGTACCACTCGTCCGGACTGACGGCTGTCTCGGCCCTGAGATAGCCGTGTCCCCACGGTCCGCCGGACGGATCGAAGGCGGGGATCTCGTCGAGCAGGCGCAGCCGCCCCGATCCGATGAGCGGGGTACGCACGTGGGCGCGTGTCTCCTCCCACCCTGGACCGAAGCACGCGTCGGGGCGGCCCTGAGCGAAGGCGCCGATCGCGTCGGAGTCGAAGGCAGAGCGCGTGCACCGGACGGCGGGCGGATCCTGCGGCGCGCCCGGAGGCGGGCTCACGGCGGACGCGTCCCAGAGCACGCCGCCGGTATCGGCCAGTTCGCCGTCGCTGAAGAACCCCGCCTGGCCGTCCCGCACGGTGAGCACAAGCGTGTCCCCGGCGTGGCAGTCGTACTCGAAGAAGAACAGCCGGACCGGGCCGTGCACGACGTGCCCGGTGACGCGGATCTCGAAGGAGAGGGTCTGGCCGGGTCCTGGTGGCGCGGCGTGGAACGTCACGTTGCTGCCGAGCAGGCGGTAGACCCGCTCGCCCCGGTTGCGCAGGTCGGCCCCTAGCCAGCTGATCAGCAGCAGGTCGGCTTGGCCCGCTTCGACGACCAGGCCGGCGGGCATCCGGCCCGCGGGGTCGAGGTACCAGGCGCCGGCCTGCACGTCGGTCTCGGTCCAGATGGTGCCAGTGCCGAGCGAGCCCTGCGCGGCGTCCATCCCCGTCACCCGGTCGGTGAGCAGAAGGGGTGGCCCGGGCATCCGGGTCTGGCGTACGTCGGCGTCCTGGACGGCGAACATCGGCCCGAACAGGTCGGAGATCCGGCCAGAAGCGAGGTGTTCGAGCTGGGCGCGGTCGAAGCGAGGTCCGTGGTGCCCGGTCGCGTGCGGTGCGGTTGCCGGTGTGACCACGGGCCCGGCCACGGGTGTGGGGGCGGCGGCGTGGGTGAGCGCGCGGACGGTCGGCGATCCCTGGCCGGATGCTGCCGCGACAAGTTTCGCGGCCGAGGCGCGTCCGGCCAGGAAGCGGGTGTGCGCGGCGGCCTGGATGTCCAGGTACTGCTCGTGCGCGGCGGCGATGGATGCCCGCCAGGCCGACGCTGCGGCCGGCCCGGAGGCCGGTTGCGCCGGTTGCGGCGGCGGCGCCGGACGGTCGGCCGCGAGCGGCTGGCGGCCGACCGGCAGGGGAGCGAGGTCCGGGGCGCGCTCCATCACCGTGTACTCGGAGGCTGTGTGCCCGGAAGCTGAGTATTGCGGAGCCATTTGTTCGAGCACCGGCGCGGGAAGGCGCGCCGGCAGGGTGATCGTCGCGGCCCCGCCCGGCTCCGGCCCGGCGGGAGACGTCGCGAGATAGGCCGCCAGCGCGGCGTGCCGTACCGGGATGCCCGCGGCGGCCAGCTCCGCGACCGCTGCCGACAACGACCACACGCCTTGGTTCCGCACCGTGTCCAGGGCCACCGCGACGTGCTCGCGGTCGCCCAGGATGCGGTGAATCCAGTTCGTGCACTGCGCGGCAGGCCCGTGCTCGATGAACACCCGGATGCCGTCCTGCCACGCCCGCTCGATCACGTTGGGGAAGTCGACGGGTGAGAGCATCTGCTCGGTGATCGCGTCCGCGGCTGTCTGCTCGGTCGGGTGGTACCAGTCGCCGGTCGCACCACGGTAGAACCGGATTCCCGGCACGCTCGTCACCGGGCGGCGGTGCAGGGCGTGCCAGCGGTCGCGCACATCGGCCAGTTCGGGAGCGTGCGCCACCAGGTCGTACTGGATCCGGATGCGGGGGGCCGCGCCGAAGCGTTCGACAAAGGCCGCGCAGGCCTGCTCCTCCCCGGCGACCACGCAGGTTCCGGGGGCGCAGACCGCCGTCAGGTGGACGGCCCGCTCGCCGGCGACCATGGCCCGGACCTGTTCCGGATCTGCCGAGAGGATGTAGCCGGCCCACCGCTCGCCCGCGATGCCATTGCGTGCCCAGAAGCGGCGCACGGCCCGCAGTTCGCCGCCCAGGTCGCGGGTGAACAGCCCGCTGGCGCGCGCGTCGGCGGACATGGCCGTCACGTCGTTCCAGACGCCGAGGGAGACGAGGGCCGCCGATTCCCCAGACGAGTACCCGATCGCGGCCTGAGGCTCGATGCCCAGCACTTCGCGGGTGATCCTGGTGTGCAGGCGCGCGATGAAGCCAACGGCGATGATCTGGTCGAGGGAGTCGTTTGGCTTGTCGCGGCCCTGGTAGATCCAGGAGACCAGGGCGGCCTCGTCCATGCCGTCGGCCAGCGGGGCGAAGGCGAGCGTGAGGTCTGAGCCCATGCCCGGGTAGAAGGCCGAGCCCTTGGTGTAGACGAACGCTGTCTCACCGCTGACCGGGGTCTCGCGAAAGGCCGCACCGGGTGGACGCGGTGCGTCGCCGTCGAGCCAGGCGCGGGTGGCGGCGAGCTGGCCGGCCAGGTGCGCGGGGTCGCGGGCGAGGACGGCGAGGCGGGCCGGGCCGACGTCGCTCTCGCGGCCGGAGGCGGCGGCGGCGAGAACGTCGGATGGCGTGGCGCCCGAGTAGATGTGCAGCCGGGGCACGGGACCGGGTATCCAGGGGTCGGCGTCCGCGGCGCGCAGCCGGATATGGACGGGGGGAGCGCCGAGCACGGAGGTGACGACCTCGGCCGTGGTCGCGGCGAGGCGAGGCTGCGCGCGCTGTCCCGCGAGCGGCAGGGCTCGGTGCCGGAGCGCGAGTGCCGCGGCTGCCACGTTGAGCAGGCCGCGTGCGGCGTGCGGCGCGCCGAACAGGTCGGTGGGGAAGACTTCGGCGGGCGCGGATCTGCCTGGTTCCCGGTCGATCAGTGCGATGACCCGGTCGCCGTCGCGTCGCGCGTCGTCAAGGCGTTTGAGCACGAGGACGACGGCCCCGTCGGCTGGGTTCCCGGTGAGGCCGAGCTCCGTGACGGCGGCGCGGTGCACGGGCTCGTCGGAGAGGTCGACCGCGCCGACGAGCGCGGCATCGACTTCCCCGGTCCGCAGCGCTCGGGCGGCCAGTTCCAGTGCCGCGATCCCGGAGGCCTCCTCGGCGCACACGGCGAAGCCCGGTCCGGCCAGACCCAGCTGCCCGCCGATGCGGTTGGCGGCGATGTTCGCCATGGCGCCCAGGACACGGGCGGCGGTCAGCGGCGGGCTGAACCCGTCCCCCGCGGCGAGCCCCGGCGCACACTGCGGCAGCCAGGCGTCGAGGCGTCGGCGGGCGTGGACCCGGGCGATCTCCGGGTCGCAGCCCATTCCGATCAGGACGGCCGTGCGCTCCGGGGGTAGTTCAATCCCGGCTGCGGCTTCGCGCGCGGCTTCCAGCACGAGCACCTGCTGGCCCAGCGTCTCGCCCAGATCGCGCGGCGCGTAGCGCAGGCCGTTGAGCGTGACCTCGATGTCGGGCACGGGTTTGTCAGGGACCTGTCCGCTGAGAAGCGCGTCCCTGAGCGCGTCGGCTCCCATGCCGCCGACTCGAGCGCCGATGCCGACGATCGCGATTTCCGCCGGTGCAGGGTATCCGGGCACCGCGACGCTGAACGTCTCCGGTGCGCCGTCGAAAGCCTCGACGACGAGGTGGGCGTTGTTGCCGCCGAACCCGAAGGCACTGATCGCCGCGCGTCGCCGCGGCCCCGACCACGATTCGTTCGCCGTCAGGAGGCGCAGCGGGCCGGCGCGGAGTTCGCTGATGGGGTCGTCGATGTCGGCCGTCGCGGGGAACGTTCCATCGTGGATCGCGGACAGGAGTTTGAGCAGACCGGCCGCGCCGGAGGCGGTCAGCAGGTGGCCCACGTTCGACTTCGCCGAGCCGATGGGCAGTTGATCGCGTCGTCCGCCGAAGAGGCGGGCGGTCGACCGGGCCTCGACCGCATCGCCGAGCGGCGTACCCGTGGCGTGGCACTCCAGCAGCTCCACCGTTTCCGGGCCGAAACCCGCCTGCTCGTAAGCCGCGCGCATGGCGCGGACCTGGCCTTCCTCAGCGGGTGCGAGGAACCCGCCGGTCCGCCCGTCGTTCGATAGCCCGATGCCGCGCACGACGGCGAGGACCGGGACGTGCGCGGCCACCGCGTCGCGCAGTCGCATGAGCGCGAGGAGGGCCGCGCCCTCGGCGGGGACGAGCCCGTCGGCCCCGAGCTGGAACGGCCTGCTGCGGCCGGACGGGCTCAGCGCGCCAAGAACCTCGAATCCGGAATCGATGATCAGCCCATCGCAGCCGCTCACCGCACCGGCGAGCATGAGATCAGCCGTACCGTCGTGCAGCCGGTCGCATGCGATCTTGGTCGCGTACAGCGCGGAGGCGCACGCCGCGTCGAGGGCGAGCGACCCGGCCTGCAGGCCTAGGGCGTTCGCTGCGGTGTGTGCCCACATTCCCGAGCAGAAGCGGGCGCGGGGGTCGGCCGCGCTGGGCACGTCGGGGAAGGCGGCGTGCAGGTCCGGGTGGCCGGCCAGCCAGATCCGTTCGGCGTACGCCGCCAGGCTCCGGCTCGGATACCCGAGGTTGCCGAGGATAAGCCCGGTCCGTGCCGGACGCGCCTGGTCTCCTACCTCACGCAACGCGGCCCGACCCGCGTGCAGCACCCACTGAAGCGCCGGGTCGTACGCCGCGACCTGTTCGGCGTCCGCGGCGAAGCCTTCGGGATCGAAGACCGCTGCGAAGCCCCGGACGAGGCCGGCCGTCGCGATTCTGCCTGGGCCTGAACCTGCGCTGCCGCCGAACCCAGTCGGCGGCAGGCGCCAGTCCTCAGGCCGCACCGCATCCAGGCTGACCCGGCCGGCGGCGATGTTGTCCCAGAACTGGCCGGGACTCAGCGCTCCGGGCAGCACGCATCCGCGCCCGACGATCGCGATCGGTTCGAATCCCGGCGCGTCCGGGCCGGTCATGCGGGACCTGTCGGCGCGGCGGCGGCATCGGCGACCGCGCCCGACGCGCGTGCGCCGTGTTCTGACGTCATGTCGGGGCGGCGGATAAGGCTGACGCCGAGCAATTCGGTGCGGACCTCTCCGTCCTCGTCGAGTAGCGCGATATCGCAGCGGGTCTGGTCGGCGGCGATGGATGTAGCGCGCACAAGGCAGCGCAGCGTCCCCGGCGCCGGCCCTGCGCGATGGACGCGGAGCGCGTCCATGCCCATGGGCAGCGTTGCGTCGCCGGTGGCGTGCCTGGCCCAGAGCACGGCCGCCTGAAGAGCGCCGTCAATCGCGGCCGGGTCCGTCCGCCAGGGACCGCCGGACCAGTCGACTGCGCGCACCCCGACGACCCGCGCCTCGGTTCCGTCCCGGGACAGATCCATCACCTGTCGCAGAACGTGGAAATCGGGACCGTGGAACAGTACGGCGGCTTCGTAGATGGACTCGGTGACGGGTTTGCCCCTTGCGCCGAGCGTGGTCCAGAGTTGCGGCGGCGCGTTCGGCGCGATGAGGCGTGCCCGGTAGTGTGCGGCTCCGGCTGACGAGGTCAGCCGGAGGTCGAGTGCGTCTGGATCGCTGACCGACTCGGTGCCCTCGACGATGAACCGGTGGCCGCGGGCCGCCAGGTCGGGAAGTTCGATCCGGCTCAGCACCCGGATGTCGGACAGCGAGGTCGGGCGGTCGGGGTGGCGGATGCTTCCCGCGGCGGCGAACCACTCCATCGCCACCGCCAACGGGAGCACGGGTACGCCAGCCGGGGCGTGGTCGGTCAGGAAGCCATGAGTGTGTGCGTTGACCGAGGCCTCGACGACCAGCCTGGACGGCACCGGTGCGAGGAGGTCACCGTCAGCCTCGCCTGCGGCGGCGAGGAGCACGTGGGCCGTGTCGTCGGTGGTGCCCAGTTCCGCGACGAAGGCCCGTGCGCCCGCGGCGAGCGGGATGAGCGGTACGCCGAGGCTGGTGAAGTGCGCGGCATGTGACGCGGTGACCATGCCCGCTTCCCACGGGCCCCAGCCGAGTGCGCGGACCCGACAGGACGGTCGTCGCTGCCGCTCGGCATACGCCACCTGATTGAGGATCTCGTTCGCCATCGCGTAGTCGCACTGTCCGGGGTTGCCGTAGCGCGCCGCGACGGACGAGAAGACGCACAGAAGTTCCAGCGGGTCGGATGCGCATCCGTCGAGCAGGGCACCGAGTCCCGCGACCTTGGTGGCGTAGACGCGATCGAACTGCTCGTCGGTCTTATCCGCGATCCGCTTGTCCGCGAGGACTCCGGCCCCGTGTACGAGCCCCGTGATCGGTCCCCATTCCTGGCGCACGCGGGCAAGCTCGCGGCGCAAAGCCTCGCGGTCGGTGATGTCAAGCGCCGCGTAGCGCACGGTGGCTCCGGCCCGCTCGAGATCGGCGAGCGTCGCGCGCACCTCGCGCCGGGCGAGGACCGTGCGAGCCTGGGTGGCCAGTTGTGCCAGGGTGTCATCCGAATGCCGTCGTTCGGCCAGCACCCGGGTCAGAGCTTGCTCATCCCGGGCTGGTGCCAGGAACTCGGGTTCGTCGGCGAGCGCTGTGCGTCCGATGAGCAGCATGCGTGGCTGGCACGCCGACGCCAGCGCGAGCAGCGCGGCAGCGGTGATGCCGCGGGCGCCACCGGAGACTACGAGGACCGAGCCGGGGGTGATGGGCACCTCGGACGCGGGCACTGGTGCGGCCTCGCTGTCGGCGAGGGCCCATCGTGTGCCGTCGGCGCGCAGGCCCACGTCGAGTGCGCTCCCGCCGTTCAGGAGCTCGCCGACGATCGCCTCGGCTACGGTCGCGTCACTGCGGTGGCCGCGCTGACAGTCGATGGCCTTGACCGCGGCCAGCGGCCACTCCTTGGCCGCGGTCCTGGCGAGCGCCGCGAGACCGCCGAGCCAGGCGCGCTGCGGATCGGGGTCTTTCAGCCCGAAGCAGCCGCCGGTGTCCTGCACGGTCACGAACACACCGCCGCGCTCCTCCATGCTGGCGGCAACGGTACGAGCGGCCTGGAAAGCGGCTCGGTTCACCGATCCGGCCTGCTCCGGGCCTGACACGTGGGCCAGACCGCCAAGCAGGATCGCGCCCCACGCATCGCGCGCGGGCATGTCCCCGGCCGTGGCCGTGATGCCGTGCGCGTCGAGTCGCGCGACCACCGCGAGTGCGAGTCTGCTGCCGCCGTCGATGACCGTGATTGGTCCGTTTGCCAGGCCCGCCAGCGCAAGCCCGTACGGTGGAGCGACGATCGGCCTGACCTGTATCCGGCGTAGCGCCACAGTGGGGCCCTGCTCTCCGGCGTCGGCATCGGCGACGGCTGGCGCCGGGTTGTTGTCGGCGGCCAGGCCGCGCATGACCTCGTCCAGCGTGCGCGCCTGGAAGAGCGCGGCCATCTGCGGCGAGTCGGTCGGCGGCAGGCCCTCGGTGCGCTGGCGGGCCGCCGCGAAGATCTCGACCTTCTTGATCGAGTCGATGCCGAGGTCGGTTTCTAGATCCATGCCGCCGTTGAGCATGTCCACCGGGTAGCCGGTCTTGTCGGCGACGACGGACAGCAGCAGCGCGAGACTCACTGGCTCGGTAGTCGCAGCGGGCTCGGCCGGGTTCGGCTCGGGAATGTGCTGTAGGGGGACCGGCGTCTCAGGGACCGGTGGCGGGATCAGCCGAATTCGTTCGGGAGAATCGAGAACAGCAGCCCGAACGGACGCGTGCTCCGCCGCCACGGAACGATTCCTCGCCGACCGGGAGGCGGCCTGCGGCTCGGGTGCCGGGACCTGCTGCGGCAGCGGCTGTGGTTGCCCGGTGAACGCGGCGAACGTGTTCTCGGCCATCTGGAGGAAGGCTTGGTGAGAGTCTGCGAGTACGCGCTGGAAGTGCATGTGCGCCTCGGCGGTCTGGCGCTGCATCTCCTGCACGGCGGCCAGCCAATGGGCGGTGGGCTCGGGCTCGGTCATGGGGACGGGCTCCAGAAGATTCGGTGCGGGAAGGGCGTGCGTGAGAGACGCTGGCGGCGCTTGGACTGGCTTCGGCGCGGAAGCCGGCGCGGCAGGCGCGGTGTAGCCCGCTCCGCTGATGCGCACGGACATTCGGGGCAGGTCCGCGCGTGGCGCCGGCTTCGATGCAGCTGGATGCCAGTCACGCGACAGCTTCGCCGGGTCCATCGGCACGCCATGCACTGCGAGACGGCCGACTGCTTCGTGCCACGCGGTCACGCCGTCACGGCCGCGCTTGTCCAGGCTTACCGCCACGTGATCGCGGTTGCCGAGAATTTGCCCGATCAGCCCGGTGAGCGCGGACCCGGCGCCCACCTCGATGAACGTCCGCACGCCGTCGGCGTACATCGCCTCGATCTGGTCAGCGAACCTGACCGGCTCGGCGAGGTGCTCGGCGAGTGTACGGCGGATCGCGTCGGGTTCACCGCTGTATATCGCCGCGTCGGCGTTGCGGTAGACATCGATACGGGGCGCGGTCAGCTTGAGCTTTTCCAGGAATGCGCGCAGCGGCTCCACGGCGCTGCGCGTCGCAGGGCTGTGGAACGCGACCGACACCGCGAGGCGGCGCGCTGTGACGCCGGCCACGGACAGCCGCCCGTGCAGTGCCTCGATCGCACGCACGGTTCCCGAGACGACGGTCTGCCGTGGCGCGTTGATGTTCGCGAGCCAGAGGTCTGCGATGGCCGATTCCCTGATCGCTGACGCGACGGTGTCCGCATCAGCACCGACCGCGAGCATCGTGCCGGGCTCGTCGATCTGCGCCAGCAGTTCGCCCCGATGCCCGGCCAATCGCAGCAGACACTCCGCGTCCATGGCACCGGCAGCGTGCAGTGCGACCAGCTCACCGAGGCTGTGGCCTGCTGTGCAGTCGGGCTCGACGCCGATCGACGCGAGCAGCGCGAGCAGGGACAGGCTGTGTGCGGTCAGCGCCGGCTGCGCCCAGCGCGTGTCGGTGAGCCGAAGTTGCTGCGCCGCGCGCTGCTCATCGGAGAAGACAGGCACCGGGAACACGACGTCGCGCAGAGCGTGCTCGCCTAGGTGTATGCCCGCCGTGAAGTCCCACACGTTCTGCGCCGCCGGGAACGCCATGGCGATGTCGCCGCCCATCCCGGTGTACTGCGACCCCTGCCCGGGGAAGACAAACGCGATCCGGCCCGGGTCGGCGGGTCCGCGGTCGTAGCAGACGCCACCGGGAAGGACGAATGGCGCTTCGGGCTGTCGGCTAACCATCGCGGCGGCGCGGTCGAGCTTCTCGCGCAGATCGTCCGCATCGGTGGCGACCACCGCCAGCCGGCAGGGCTTGCCGGGGTCGAAATCCCGCTGCGATTCGGCCGCCAGTTCGGCCAGGGTTGGGGCCTTGTGTTCGCGGTCGCCGCCCTTGAGGAGGCGTGCGGTCAAATCCCGGGGCGAATCGTCGCTGACGAGTACGAGTTCGCTTGCGACGGCTCGGACGCGCGCGGCAGAGCGACCTCGTGACGGATCGCCCTCGCTATACTCCTCGAGCGCGACGTGGTAGTTCGCGCCACCGAAACCGAAGCTCGAGACCGACGACCGGCGTGGGTGACCCGGGTGGCGGGTCCACGGGCGCACCGCGGTGTTCAGGTAGAAGGGGCTGCTCTCGATTCCGAGGCCGGGATTGGGTTCCCGTACCTTGATGGTCGGGGGAAGCACCCGCTGATGCAATGCCAGCGCGACCTTGATCAGTCCGGCGGCTCCCGCCGCGGACTTTGTGTGGCCGATCTGGGATTTGACGGTACCCAGCGCGCACCATCCGCTGTCCGTCCGTTCGGTCTCGCCGAAGACCTGCCGTAGGGACTCGAATTCGGCGGCGTCTCCGGCGCGGGTCGCCGTACCGTGCGCCTCCACTAGCTCCACCGTGTCAGGTCCGTACCCGGCGCCCTCGTACGCCCGACGCAGAGCTCGCGCCTGGCCTGCGGCCATCGGCGCGTAGATGGCGCCGCCCCTGCCGTCGGAGGAGGTTCCGAGCCCGCGGATCACCGCGTAGATCCGGTCGCCGTCCCGCTCGGCGGCGTCTAGGCGCTTGAGCCCCAGCATCGCCAGGCCCTCGCCGAGCATCGTGCCATCGGCGTCCTCGGAGAACGGGCGGGCGTCGCCGGTCGGGGACAGAGCCGGAGTCTTGCTGAAGCACACGTACATCAGGGGGTTGTTCGTCACGTCCACACCGCCGGTGACGACCAGGTCCGCCTTGCCCAGTGCCAGCTCGTTCATTGCTGACGACACCGCCGCGAGTGAGCTGGCACAGGCGGCGTCGACGGTGCAGTTAGTGCCGTGCAGGTCGAGGCGGTTCGCGATCCGGCCGGCGACCACGTTGGACAACAGGCCCGGGAACGAATCCTCCTGCCATGGCACGTACTGCCCGGCGATCCGGTCGCAGACCTCTTGCGCCTGGGCCTCCTCGATCCCCTGCTCGCGAAGGGCTCTGAGCCACATCGGACGCTGGATGCGCGCGTCCATCGTGCCGACGCGGCTAAGCGTGGAGCTGCCGAGGATGACGCTGACGCGTTCACGATCCAGCGGCGCGGCCAAGTTCCTGTCGAGGTCGGCCAGCAGCGCGTCGGCGACGGTCAGGCCCAGCAGTTGCGCGGGGTCGATGGCCGCGAGTGTAGACGGCGGCAGCCCGTGGGCGAGGGGATCGAACTCGATTTCGGGCAGGAATGCGCCGCGGTGGCTGTAGGTCGTGTCAGGCGTCGAAGGGTCGGGGTCGTAGAACTCCTCAGCGGGCCAGCGGCCGGGTGGCACCTCGGTGATCAGGTCGCGGCCGGTGACGATGTTGTGCCAGAACTCGGCCGTGTCGCGAGCGCCGGGCATCAGGGCGGCGAGCCCCACCACGGCGATCGGCACCTGGCCCTGAAGCTCGTCTGATGCCATGTCGCTCCTCTTCGCGGTGCCGGGGTATGAACGCGGGCTGTCAGTGCAGTCGGCGCGGAACGAACGTGAAAGCCTGCGCTGGGACCGGGATCCCGTAGGTGCGTGCCTGGTGCGCCCGGGTGACAACGGCGGCGCCCTCCAGCAGGTTGAGCGCGATCTGCGTGACGTTGCGTTCACCCGGTTCGGCGAGGAAGCTGCCGGCGGTCCATCGGTTGAACGCGCCCACCGCGGGCCCGGCCCAGAGCTGGTAGTCGGCCCGCCGCGAGGTGTCACCCTCGACCGCCCAGCGGCTAGAGTTTCCCAGGTACCAGCGGAAGATCAGCGCCATCCGGTGCCTGGCATCCTCTGCCGCCCGCGCAAGCTGAGCCGGGTCCCGCCGCTGCCAGAAGCTGACTGTCTGCTCCCAGACCTCATCCAGCCCGGCGTGCAGGACCTCGCGTTCCAGCGCACCGCGCACGTCCACGGGAAGCTCTTCGATCGAGGGGTACTCGCGGTAGGCCTCGTACAGCCGGCGGGCCCGCGGGCCGAACATGGTTCCCCGGCGCAGCACCTGGACCTGGACGCCCATCTCGAACATGTCTGCGGCGGGCGCCATCATCACGTCGGCGATGTCCGCCTGCGCCAGTAGCGCGCGGGCGTCGTCCGACACGCCTGATTCAACGGCGAGCTGGTTCACCGATCCAGTCAGGACGTACGCGGCCCCGAGCGCGAACGCCCCCGCCACGGACTGCGGGCTGCCGAGGCCGCCGGCCGCGCCGACCCGGATCCGGCGCTGGTACCCGTACCGGGCGGCGGCCACGTCGCGCAGCGCCAGGATTACCGGCAGCATCGCGCCGAGGGGCTGGTTGTCGGTGTGGCCGCCGCTGTCCGCCTCGACCGTCACGTCCTCGGCGACGGGCACCTGCGCGGCCAGCCGGGCCTCGTCCTGCCCGAGCTGGCCACGGGCGACGAGCGCGGCCAGCAGCCCGGCCGGCGCGGGAGACATGAACTTCTCCGCCACTTCCGGCCGCGACACCTTCGCGAAGATCCGCACCGGCCGCACAATGCGGCCTGCCGGATCGAGCCGCAGCCCGGCCGCCGCGCACCTGGCGAGCGGCGGGGTGATGTCCATGAACGCCGATGCCGAGATGATCGGGACGCCGCTGCGGAGCAGCAGCTCGGCCGTGCGTTCCTCCAGCGCGGGCTCGGCCGGCGAGTGGATCAGGTTGACGCCCCACGGGTGCTCCCGGCCGAGCGCGGCGCTGAGCTCATCGACCGCGCGCTCGATGGCCTGGACATCCAGCCCGGCCGCGCCGAAGACGCCCATCATCTCGGCGCGGGCCATAGCGATCACCATCCGCGTGGTGGCGATGCCCCGCGCCATCTCGCCGGCCACGTACGGGAAGCGCACCCCGTGCACCTCGGCGAAGTCGCGGTCGCCGAGCCATTCCGGATAGAGCGCCGGTAGCGTGCCCAGCTGAGTGGGGCCGGAGGTGCCGGCCCCGGCGGCCTGGCTGGCAAGCGCGAGGCCACGGGGGCCGCCATCGGGCGTGCCGACGATGCGCACAGGCTCGCGCACCTGACGCAGGCACGCGGCGATGTGGTCTGCCGTTTCAAGCGCGCTTCTCGACGACATACCCACCACTCTCCAGGCTCCCGGGCAACGGAGACGTTACACAGTCCCGATTAAGCTTCGGTTAGGGACGCCTATGCGCGCGTCGGCATTGCCGCTGGAGGGATTAATGAGGATCTGGCAGTAGCAAGGCAATGCACTTGAACAGCCTTTTCTGGGAAAGGTCACGATTTGGTACATTCCCTATGGCGCCCCGCGCCGGGCTCCACGGCGTCGGGCAGGGGAGAACCTCGTACTGCGTCATGAGGTTGCGGTGCTGCGTCGGCAGGTCGTCCGTCCGAGGCCGGGCTGGCCTCCACCTGGACCAGTTCCGGGTCCAGCGGCGTGACCGCACCGTAGGCGTGATTCACGAATATCGCCTGGTGGCATAGGTTGTCGGCACCTACAGCCGCTCATCCTGCATGCCCTAGTGTGTGGTGACTCGTCGGCGGCGGGGGAGCGGGCCCTCGCGCCGCCACTTCGAGCCGGGGCGCGATGGCAGGACCAGCGCCACCAGGAGGCCGGCCACGGTGAGGATCAGGCCGAGCATCAGGCCGGCCCGCTCGCCATAGCCCTTCCGCTCGGTCAGCCAGGCACCGGCCGCCGCCGAGATCAGCCAGGCGAACAGCAGGTACAGCGCGAGCGCGCCAATCGTCCCGTTCCCGCTCACCGGGCACCTCCGCAAGTCACTGGGAAATTCGTCATGCGCCTAGGTACGCTTCCCGCACCCGGGGGTCGTTCCGCAGCGACACGGTGTCGTTGGCGAGCACAACCCGGCCCGTCTCAAGTACGTAGCCGCGTCCGGCGGCGTCGAGTGCCCGGCTGGCGTTCTGCTCGACGAGCAGGATCGCGACGCCGGAGCTGTGGATCTCGCCGATCGTCTCGTAAATCCGGTCCACTAGGACCGGAGCGATACCGAGCGACGGCTCGTCGAGTAGCAGCATCCTAGGGCTCGCCATTAGCGCACGGCCGATCGCGAGCATCTGCTGCTCGCCGCCGGACATGGTGCCCGCCTTCTGGCCGGCCCGTTCCTTCAGCCTCGGGAACAGCGTGAAGACCCGCTCCATGTCCGAAGCGATCGACGAGGCGTCACGCCGCCGGTAGGCGCCGAGGTCAAGGTTTTCCCGCACGGTCATCCGGGCGAAGCATCGTCGGCCCTCGGGGGACAGGGCAATTCCCCGGGTGACGATCTCGTCGGCCGGCACACCGGTGATGTCTTCCCCGTCGAAGGTGATACGGCCGGTGAACGCGGGGGTAAGCCCGGCGATGGACCGCAGCGTGGTGGACTTGCCGGCCCCGTTCGACCCGATCAGGGTGACCACCTCACCCTCGCCGACGGTCAGGGACACGCCCTTGAGCGCCTCGATGGCGCCGTACCTGGCGCGGACGGCGGAGACTTCGAGCAGCGGCATGACTCAGCCTTCCTTTCCGAGGTAGGCCTCGATGACGGCTGGGTCCGCGCGGACGGAGGCGGGGGGCCCCTCGGCGATCTTCGCACCGTAGTTGAGCACGGTGACCCGCTGGGAGACGCCCATGACCACCTTCATGTCGTGCTCGATCAGCAGGATCGTCAGGTCCAGGTCGTCCCGCAGCCTGCGCATGAAGGCGGCCAGTTCCGCCGATTCCCTGGGATTCATCCCAGCGGTCGGCTCGTCGAGCAGTAGCAGCGCCGGCTCGGTCGCCAGGGCGCGGGCGATCTCGACCCGCCGCTGGTCGCCGTAGGGAAGCTGCGACGCGAAGCGGTCGAAGGACCCGGTGGGCAACCCAACGTACGCCAGCAACTCGCGGGCGCGCTCGCGTGCCGCGCGTTCCTCGGCGCCGACCCAGGGCGGGCGGATAACCGCTCCGACCAGGCCTGCCCGCATTCGCGCGTGCCGCCCGACCATCACGTTCTCGATGGCGGTCATCGCGCCGAACAGCCGTATGTTCTGGAAGGTGCGCGCCACGCCGCGGCGGGTGATGACGTCGGGCCTGGCGCGGGTGATGTTCCTGCCGTTAAGCGTGATCCGCCCCGACGTGGGGCGGATCAGCCCGGTAAGCATGTTAAAGAAGGTGGTCTTGCCCGCGCCGTTCGGTCCGATCACGGAGACGATGGAGCGCGCCGGGATGTCGAACGACACGTCGTTGACCGCGGTGAGCCCGCCGAACTGCTTGATGATCCGCTCCGCCCGCAGGATCGGCGGCGCAGGGACCGGCGGGGCGCCCGACGGCGCGGTCAGGTCCGCGCTCACGTTGTCCCCTCCGGCTCGTTGCCGAGCTGTGCATCGTCGGCCGGGATCGCCGACGTGAGCTCCAGCTGCCGCCGTCGCTCGGGTATCAGCCCCTGCGGCCGCAGCAGCATGGTGATCACGAGCAGGAACCCGAAGATTCCGAATTCCACCTGGGTGAGCTGGAAGCGGAACCCGAAGGTCGACGGCAGGTTGTTGAGCACGTCGGGGATCAGCCAGTTGTTGATGTAGCCGAGCACAAGACCACCGGTAACCGCGCCCCAGATCGATCCGAGCCCGCCGATGATCACCATGGCGAGGATGAAGATCGAGAACCCGAACTGGAACTGGCTGGCGTTCACCTGGGTGGTGTAGGTCGCGAGGAACGCCCCGGACATCCCGCCGAAGGCGGCGCCCATCGCGTACGCGAGCAGCTTGGTGCGGACTAGCGGGATGCCCATCGACACCGCCGCGACCTCGTCCTCGCGCAGCGCGATCCAAGCCCGGCCGAGCCGGGAGTCCCGCGCCCGCAGGTTGATGAAGACCGCGACGAGCAGGATCGCGAAGATCAGCCAGTACCAGGGCTTCAGGTCGAGCAAGCCGAACTGGGCGATGCCGGGGAAGTACGGCGAGTCGACCGCGCTGATGCCGAGGTTGCCCGCGGTCAGCGTCATCCCGCCGCCGATATTGATGTTCGCCCCGTTGACGGCGATCACGTAGATGATCTCGCCGAACGCGAGGGTGACGATCGCGATGTAGTCACCGCGCAGCCGCAGTGTGGGCAGCCCGATGACCACGCCTGCCAGGGCGCAGATCGCCGCCGCCGCCACCAGGATGAGCAGGAAGTTGAGGTGGACGCCAGGCAGTGTGGAGACCACCGAGTTGACCAGCACGTGGACCTGGGCCTTGGCGAAGAACTCAGAGCCGAACCAGCCGACTGAGTACGCGCCGAGCGCGTAGAACGCGACGTAACCGAGGTCGAGCAGCCCGGCGATGCCTACCACGATGTTCAGGCCCAGGGACATGACCGCGTAGGCGAACGCGATGATCGTCGCGTTCATGAACCCGCCGTTGCCGCCGAAGAGGAACGGCACCGCCACGCCGACGACGATGAGCGCCGCCGCGAGGACCCGGGACCACCACACGGGAAGCCGCCCGGCCAATGCCCGCAGGGTGGCGATGGGCGTCATGAGCGGCCCGCTCATCCTGCCTCCCTGGTCTGCTCGCCGAGCAGCCCCTTGGGCCGCAGCACCATGATCGCGATCAGGTAGCCGAACACGACCGCCTCGGTCCACTCCGGTCCGATCCGCGAGTCCGACAAGGCCTGGATCATGCCGATGATCAGCCCGCCAAGGACGGCGCCGCGGACGTTGCCGATGCCGCCCATCACGGCGGCGGTGAACGCCAGGAGCCCAGCCTGGAACCCCTGGAAGTACCAGACGTTCGTCTCGTACAGCGCGTACACGAGGCCGCCGGCGCCGGCCAGGGCGCCGCCGAGCAGGAATGTCAGCGAGATCGTGTTATTGACGTTGATGCCCATGAGCCTGGCCGCCTCCGGGTCCTGGGCGGTTGCGCGCATCGCCTTGCCCGCCCGCGTCGAGCCGATGAACCAGGTCGTGGCGAAGACCAGCGGGATCATCACCGCGAACGCGACCAGGTACCCGCGCAGGATCGGTACCCCGCCGATGGTGAACACCGGGTGCTGCGCGCCGATCAGGTCGGCGACCGACTGGGGGTTGCCGCCGCGCCAGAGTAGGCCGACGTTCTGCAGGATGAAGGAGAACCCGACCGCGGTAATCAGGGGCGCGAGTTTGGGGGCGTTCCGCAGCGGCCGGTAGGCGACGCGCTCGATGAGCACGTTGAGCGACCCGGTTGTCAGCATCGTCACGATTAGCGTGACCAGCAGCCCGCCCGCCAGGCCGAGCGCGGAGGTGGTCAGCCCGAGTCCGAGGGGTCCCCACAGGCCGACGGCGGTGAATGAGCCGATCATGAAGACATCGCCGTGGGCGAAGTTGATCAGTTCGATAATGCCGTAGACGAGCGTGTACCCGATCGCGATCAGTGCCCAGATCGCGCCGTCGGATAGCCCCTCGGCGAAGTTGAAGCCCAGCTTGGACAGGTCGTGATGGACCACCGGGTGACCCGCGACGATGCCCGCCTGGTAGCCGGCGGTCAGGTCATGGATGCCGTAGTAGACGGGGAGCGCGGCGAGGGCCGCGATGAGGACCCACTGGCCGGAGTGCCGCACTGCGGCCAGCACACCGGAGCGCGCCCCGAGCGCGCCGAGTCGGCCAAGCAGGTCCGTCGGCGGCCCTGGCGGGATTATTGTCGTATTCACCATGCCCCACGCTGAAGAATGCGTTCTCGAGGGTGTAGAGACGCGGAGGGAGCGCATCGAAGCGCCCCCTCCGCGTCCACTCAAAACGTCCGCCGGAAACTAGCTGACGACCTTGGTCGGCGTGACCGTCTCGTAGAAGACCGGCACGCCCCCGGCGACCTTGTAGACGCCGTAAGACTTGAGCGTCGTGTCGCCGTTCTTGTCGAACCCGTAGTCGCCCAGCACCGACGTGGTGGACTTGGTTGCGAACAGGGCCTTGATGACGTCCGCCTTGTTGTCGCCGTTGGCACCGAGGCCGGTGATCGTCTTCAGGGCGAGCTGCATGACCGCGTAGCCGTAGATCGCGTACGGGTCGGGGTCGGCGGTCCCGTATGCCGCCTTGTACGCGGCCAGGAACGACTTCCCGCCCGGGTAGGCGTTCAGGTCCTGGGTAGCGACCGTGCACTCCATCAGCGGGTCGATCGACGCGGGGACGCCGCCCGCCGAGGCCTCGGTCCAGGAGCTCGAGCAGACGCCGTCGCCACCGAAGATCTTGGCCTTCGGCAGCGCCGCGTTCACGTCCTTGACGATCTGCGTCGCGCCGTTGGAGGTGATGCCCGCGAAGAAGAAGCAGTCCGCGCCCTGCGACTTGATTGTGGCGGCGTAGGAGCGGAAGTTCGCCGCGGTCGGGTCGATCCCGGTGTCGGAGACGACGTTGACGCCGTAGAAGCCCTTCTCAAGCCCGATGAGCTTCGCCAGGCCCGCGCCGTAGGCCTCCTGGTCGTTGGCGACCGCGACCTTGGTGCAGCCCGCCTTCTTCATCGCCATCAGGTCTGAGGCCGCCTGGATCGAGTCGATCGGCACGATCCGCAGGTAGTTTCGCGTCCCGCTCGGATAGTACTTCTGCGGCTCGCCGGCGGCGCTGCCTGGCAGGTCGGTGGTCAGGCCGACGTAGGTGTTGGCCGGGGAGACCTGGGCGAGCCCCGCCTGGTTGGTGATCGGGATCGACACCTCGCTCGCTCCCGAATTGAACTCCCCGATGTAGAAGACCGCCTTCGAGTCGCCGGCAGCCTGGCGGGCGTCCGCCCCGGTCTGGGTTGGGTCCCACTTGCCGGCAGCGGCTGTTGAGTCGTCAAGCTCGATGTACTTGACGGTGAACTTCCCTGCCTTGTTGTTGGCCTGAGCGAGCGCCAACTTGATGCCGTTGACCAGCGGGATCGTCTGCGCATTCGAGGAACCCTGCATTGGCAGGCTCGAATAGATGTCGACCGTGCTCCCCGACGATGAAGCGCTTGTGGACCCACTGCTTGATGATGAACTGCTTGAGCAGCCAGCCGCCGTGAGGGCGGCGACTGCCACCATCGCGAGCGCGGGCGCCAGCTTCCGTGAGTTCAAATCGGCTTCCCCTTGTTCATTGGCTTACGTTCGGTCTGTCGATCATGCGCTGCATGCCGACATCGCCGGCCATTTCCTGTCCCGTCGCGCTGGCCGGTTAAAGAAGCAAAGAAACGCCAATTGCTCAAGGTGATACGACATCCGCAGCGCGCGGCCCGCCACGCTGCGGCTACTCGAAGGCGTGCGTCGCCGACGTTACAGACGGCCGCTGTCTGCTTGCCTTCATGTCCTGCCTTGGAGTTCTTGGCGTGGTGAAATCCTAGCGTATCGAGCGGACGCCCAGGCGGCATTCAGACTGTGGTGCTTCAAGCTTTATTCGGCGGTCGCCTGATTGACTTCTTAGAAGCCGCGGAAAGGGGCAAGTTGGACGATTGCCCCTTCGCTGAAGTCCCAATTGAGGTGTGGAGAAGCTGCGGTTCCGTTCCGGATAAAGTCTTATTAATTCCCTCGAACGGACCCGAGGTCCCGCGCCCGCCTTCCCCGGAAAACCATCTCTGTTCCTTCTCAGTTCACTGACGGCCGGGCGTCAGCTGTAGGTGTAGTACGCGGTGTTGCTGGTGCCGCCGGCGGCGGTGATGGCCACTTTGACCTTGGTGCCTTTGGTGCCCTTGGGCGCGATGACGGTGAGGGACGTGGTGCCGGTCACCGTTACCCTGCCGCCGGGGCTCCCGCCGAACGTCACCGACGTGACGCCGATGAGGCTGGTGCCCTTGATGACGACCTTCGTGCCGCCGTTATGGGTGCCCGAGGTCGGCGAGAGCGCGGTGATGTGCGGGGTGCCGGCGTAGGTATAGCGATCCGGCGGGGCCGCGGCCGTGTAGGCGCTGTCCTCGACGGAAACCCGCAGGTCGACGGTGCGGGCAGCCTCGGCGGGCAGCGTCACGGTGCACGCCGTGATGGTGCAGGACGGGGTGAGGGTGGCGAGCAGGGTCGCGCCGGAGTACTCCCGAACGAGGTCCGCGCCGGCGATGGGCAGGAACCCGGTGCCGTGAATGGTGACCGTGGCGGCGGCGCCGGCCTTGCCCGCGGCGGGTGAGACGCCCTTGACGTTGAGGGTGCGGGTCGCGAGTTGCTGGCAGATCATCGCGGTGTACCCGGGGTAGTAGGTGCTGTAAGCGGTCCCGCTGGGGCTGAGCCCGGTCACGTACGGGGTGCCGAGGCCGGTGGCCATGTCGTAGCCGGGCGTCGCCGGGTACCGGCCGCCGGAGTAGCCCGAGGGCGTGTAGTCGTTGTCCCCGCCGGTGACGTCGTACAGGGCTTCCTGCGGTCCCCCCGAGTAGATGTAGGAGCGCTCCCGGGCGGCCGCCGCGTACAGCGCCTGGGGCAGGACGCCGGCGTTGCCGGACCCGTAGCCCGAGCAGTAGGGCGACTGGTCGGTCAGCGCCGCGACGGCTGCCCACATCGGGGCCGACGCGCTGGTACCGCCGGCGGAGATCCACCCGCCGTAGGCGCCGATGTAGACCCCCCATCCCGAGCCGGGGTCGGCGTCGGCGGAGACGTCGGGGACCTGCCGCATGTAACCGGTGGCACAGGCCCGGCTGGCCTGAGAATCGGCGCTGATGAGGCCGGGGATCGCCGTCTGGTCCTGGTAGGAGGGCATGCACCAGCCGGTGTACCCGCCCTTCCCGTCGGGGACGGTGCCGGAGGTGCCGCCGCCGCCGGCGCCGGCGTCGAGGGCCGAGTCGTTCCACGCGGTCTCGCCGGCCGCGCCGATCGTGGTCCCGCCCACGGCGGTGACGTAGGGGGCGCCGGCCGGCGCATTGACGCTCAGGGCCGCGTTGGGGTCGGTCACGGTCCCGGCGCCATTGTCGCTGTAGCAGCCGGTCGACCCGTCGTCGCCGGCCGAGGCGACGATGGTCTGGCCCTGCGCGTTCGCCTTCTCGAAGAGCGTCTCCTGCGCCTGAAGCGTAGCCAGGGCGCTCTCGTTCTCGCACCTCCCCCACGAGACCGACATCACCTGGTCGGTGTCCGACGTCACGAACTGCTGGAAGATGTCGTACATCCCGGTGCCGGGGCCGCCGGAGCTGTTGGGGGCCTGGTAGACGTCGATCGCCGCCCGGGGGGCGAGGGCGGCGGCGATCTCGGTGTCCAGCACGGCCTCTCCGGAGGACTGCCCGGACGGGCCGCCGTCGACGTCGATGTAGCTGACCGGCGTGGAGATGCCGTAGCAGCTCTCGAAGGCGCCGATGTCGGACGGCGTAGACGGCTCGAGCTCGAGCAGCGCGATGCGCGCGCCCTGACCGAAGTCGCCGAGGCCGTAGAGGCCGCCGAGGCCGTAGGCGTCGGCCAACTCGTCCATCGTGTAGCCGTTGCCGGCCAGGGACGACGCCGTCGCCAAGGGGCACGGCTGGGGGCCGGCCGCGTCGGCGTCGGCCTGGCCCAGCGGGCGGCCCGCCCGCCCGCCGGCCAGGGGCTCGGCCGCCGAGCGGCCGGGAGGCGGCCCGGCCTCGGCCGGGTACAGGTCGTCCAGGCCGAGGATGCCCTGGAGGTCCGGGGCGATGGCCGCGGGGACCTTGGGGGCGGTGGTGTTGGCGTAGGCAGCCCGGCCGCCGCGCAGCCGGTAGGCGGCCAGCGTGATCCCGAAGGCATGCTCGAGCGCCCCGGCGCTGGCCGTGACTGGGACGGACAGGCGGTCGGCGCTAGCCCGGCCGGGAGTCAGCCCGGCTGCCCGCAGCGCGGCATCGACGGCGTCGACCTGCGCGGCCGTCGGGCTGAAGTCCGCGTCGAACTGCGCCGGGCTCAGGAAGCGGTGGAAGTACGGCGAACTCCGGTCGGCCAGGCCAGCCAGCAGCGCGCTCAGCCCGGACTGATCGCGGACGTTGAGCGTCACCTCAACGGTCAGTCGCGTCCCGGACGCGAGCGCCCCGGACCGGACGGCACCCGCCGGGACCTTTGGGGCGGCGCTGGCCGTCAGCACGGCCGACCTGCTCCCGCCTGGGAATGCGGAAGCCGCAAAACCCGGCGCGGGCACCGCCGCCAGCACGCCGAGCGCGGCCGCGGCGACGACAACAGGAACGGCAAGCACGCGTTTCCGGCGCATTCTAGCCAGACCCTGCATGGATAGCATCATGTCCGCCCCTTTGTCATCGCCCCGCTTTCCGGGAACGTTTACAGGTAGTCAAATTACCGCCAGGGAAAGTGGCTGTCCGGGTTTCAACACAGCTTTTCCGATTACCGCACCCGACGCGATCCTGAGTCCCCTCCCTAAACAGACGGGATGAATGCCGCTAATCGCCAGCTTGCGCATGAAGGCTGGCAGAACGCCCGGAACCACGATCTAATTCCGGCACTGCGCCCGGAATCGCAGGATAAATTTCTCGGTGTCGGTAGAAGCCTGATTCCCGAATTCATGGCTTTAACAGTTCCGGCTGCGCTCGCACGTTCTCCCGATATGCTGACCCCGCGACCGGGGAATTATTGAATCGGGGGAATTCATGAGGCTGGCGACTCGCGCGCGCAGGCTGTGGCTGGCGGCAATATCCGCGACGATAATCCTCGTGCTGGTACCAGGCGCAGCAGAGGGCGCCAGCGTGCACGCCGGCACTCTCCCGACCACGCAGGTAGGCGGAACGCCAGGCGCCCACGCCCGGCCCTCCGCACCGCGACCCTTGGGACAGGCCTCGGTCCCGCAACCCTCCGCGCCGCAGCCCTCGGGGCAGGCCTCGGTCCCGCGGGCCTCGGGACCGGCCTCGGCCCCGCGGGCCTCGATCCCGCCCTCCGACGCCAAGTGCGAGTTCTTGTACTGGGCAACGTGCACAAGCCTGAACAACGACGTCTCTATCGATACTTACAGCAATGGAGATACCTCCAGCTGTACCTTCACGGCAATCACCGACTGGGGAGATGGCACCCCGCCGACCAGCGTCGACTTCACCGGCGGCCCGGACGGAACGGTGTGGGACGTCGGCGATCACACGTACACCACCCCAGGGACCTACACGATCAGCGTGGACGGCCTCGTTGACTCCGGCTACTGCTCTTACGGGACGGGTACTCTCACTTTCACGCTCACCTGCGAGCAGTCCACGCAGCCTGACGGCAGCTACGAGTTCGGCGGATGCGTCACCCCCGAAGACGACGAGACGCAGGACGTCACCGTCTCGGCGTCGAATCTTGACGGCATAGGGGTGTCCGCGTCCCCGTCCGATGCGGTCACCTACGACGACGGGGGCGCGGCCGGCGACGAGCTCACCTCCGCCGGGGACAGCACGCTGTCCCTGGACCTGGACGGCACGCAGATCCCGGTCTTCAGCGGCCCGGTGAACGACAGTCTCACCGCGCCGATCACCCTGAGCGCGCCGGCCAAGCTGGCCGGGCTGGGCCTGTCCGGGAAACTCGACCTCACCCCTGTGCTGTCAGGCGGCTCGCCAACCGGATCGCTGACCGCCACGGCAACCGCGACGCTCCCGTCGGTATTCGGCGGCGGGACCGGCAAGCTCACGGCGACCTCGACCGTGAATAAGGGCCTGACCAAGGCCGTGGTCACCGTGGACAAGGCGAGCTTCCTCCAGCTCTTCACGCTGACGAACCTCACGCTCACCTGGACGTCCGGGTCCGGCGGCGAGACCTGGAAGGTCGCCGCGACCGCGTCCGCCGGCGGCGCGAGGAAGGGCAACCTGACGGGATCCCTCACTTACGAGAACGACACGCTGACTGCGGCCGCCCTCTCGGTGAAGGGCCTCAGCCTCGCCGGCCTGGCCGACCTGTCGGCCCTGACCATCACCTACGGCGGCGACGGCTGGCAGGGAACGGCGACCCTCGGCTCGGGCGCGTCCGCGGCCACCGCCAGCGTCAGCCTCGCCTTCGACGACACCGGGCTGGCCTCGGCGACCATCAGCGCGACCAACATGTCGCTGTTCGGCGTCCTGAAAGTCCAGGACTTCACGCTCAGCTATGGAGGCGGCACATGGAGCATTAAGGCCACCGGGGCTGCCGGCGGCGGCGTGTCCG
>Ga0208717_1000154_pt1 | contig 32742 bp, 32 predicted proteins | sample NGESurF53shallow_FD_184489 | JGI IMG/M metagenome (GOLD analysis project Ga0208717, IMG submission 184489) | Arctic peat soil microbial communities from Barrow, Alaska - NGEE Surface sample F53-3 shallow (SPAdes) | ecosystem: Environmental > Terrestrial > Soil > Wetlands > Peat ... | reverse complement strand
GAGCAAGCGCACGTTTCAGCCGAACAACCGCCGGCGCGCAAAGACCCACGGCTTTCGGCTGCGCATGCGCACTCGCGCCGGTCGCGCCATCCTCGCCGCTCGTCGACGGAAGGGCCGTCAGGGCCTTTCGGCCTGACGTCGCCCGGAATCGCGAATTCCCGTGCTTCCGGCCGCGTTCCGGCTGCGCCAGCGCTCCGACTTCGCCGCCACCATGCGGTCGGGTCGGCGGGCGGCTCGGCCGCGGCTCGTCGTCCACCTTGCACTTCCCGATCCTCACCTCGAGCTCGGCAAGGCCGAGCGTGCTGACGGCAACCTCGCCGGACCGCGAGCTGGCTTCGTCGTCGGGCGTCAGGTTGGTGGTGCGGTCGTGCGCAATCGAGTGCGCCGCCAGCTCCAGCATTTGAGTGCCGACCGGCTGGCCGACCTACCGTCTGGAGCGCGACTTGTCGTTCGCGCCTTGCCGGCAGCAGCCGGGTCGTCCGCGAGCGAACTCGCCGCCGATCTCGACGCGGCGCTCGAACGCAGTCTTGGGAGCCTCAGTCGGGCGCCTCACACTGCTCCTGGCCGGGCACGCGAAGCGCGCGGTGAGGGTCGATGACACGACGCGCGCCTTCGCGGCCAGCCCAGCTTCTCGTCGTCCCGATCGAGGGTTATCGGCGATTCATTAGTCCGTTCCTTGGCCAGCGATGCCGTTTCGCACCGAGCTGTAGTGCGTATGCGGTAACGGCGATTAAGACGCATGGAGCGATACGGGGGCTTTGGCTCGCAGCCCGAAGAATTGCGCGCTGCCACCCATGGAACCCCGGCGGTTTTGATCCCGTTCCACCACCGAGATCCGCCAATTTTGTTGCGCCTTCGTCTTCCGTGATCAAGCCAGGAGCCACCCGGTGCCACACGTCCTGAACCCGCTGTACGTCGTCGTCACCAAGGTGATCCTGGCGATCCACTCGGTGCTGACGCCGCTGTTCGGCAAGACGAGTGGCGTGAGCTGGGGGTTGTCGCTGTTCTTCTTGACGGTGCTCGTGCGCATCCTGCTTTTCCCGATCTTCGTCAAGCAGATCAAGACGCAGCGCGCGATGTCGGAGTTGGCGCCGAAGGTCAAGGAACTGCAGACGAAGTACAAGAAGGACCGCGAGCGCATGAACCAGGAGGTCATGGCGCTCTACAAGGAACACAACGCCAACCCGTTGATGGGTTGCCTCCCACTCCTCCTACAAATGCCTGTGTTCTATGCACTTTTCCATGTTCTGCGCTACATCGCCGAGCACGGCGGCCAGGCCGGCGGCACGAGCAAGGGCGTCGCGGCGTGCACGGCGTATCTGCAGACCAAGCCGAAGGGTTTCGGTTCGGCGAAGTACGGCTGGTCTCCTGACACCCTCTGCACGGCCGGCCACGCCAAGGTTTTCGGCGTCCCGCTCGCGCTCGGCTTCAAGACGGCGTCGAAGGCCCTGTCGTTCGGTGCGGATCCGGGGACGGTACGGATCGTCACCGTCATCGCCATCATCGTCATGGCGTCGACGACGTTCTTGACCCAGCGCCAGCTGATCGCGCGCAACGCTGCCAGCGGCACGGCAATGCCGTCGCAGCAGCGCATCATGCTCTACGTGTTGCCGCCGATGTTCGCGCTGTTCGGCTTGAACTTCCAGATGGGTGTGCTCATCTACTGGGTCACGACGAACGTCTGGTCGTTGGGTCAGCAGCATTTCGTCATCAAGGCGATGCCGCACATCGCACCGGGCGGCGCGCCGCCGACAGCGTTGCCGAAGGGCTCCTCGCCGGGCGATAAGCCGGGCGATCCCCCGAACGGTGGTGCGAAGAAGCGCGGACCGACGCCACCACCGGTACTGCCGCCGACCGTGCAGATCAGGCGGCAACAGACCACCCGCCCGCCGCGCAGTAAGCGGACAGGGACCAGGCCGCAGCGGCCGGGTAGCCCACGGTGACGGAGCCCAACTCCGTCAACGGCGCTGCCCCCGACGGCGCTGACCCCGGTGCGGATTTTGATGGCGTGCCCAAATCTCAGGAGGTTTTCCCCGTGGCAAGCGTGACCGACGAATCGGCGGATTTCGACGACGACGCGACGGCCAACGCCGCGGCAGAGTCTGCTGTAACGGTTGAAACCGTTACAGACGACGCTGTCGAGCCTCGTTCGCTGGCGGACCTCCTCGAGCGCGAGGGCGAAGTTGCGGCGGACTACCTCGAAGGCCTGCTCGACATCATCGATGCAGACGGTGACATCGACATGGACGTCGAAGGCGATCGCGCCGTCGTCTCGATCATCGGCGATCGCTTGCGGCACCTCGTCGGCCCCGATGGTGCAGTTCTGGATGCGCTGCAGGAGTTGACCAGGCTCGCGGTTGCACGAGAGACGGGTGTGCGCAGCCGGTTGATGCTCGACGTCGGTGGACATCGTGCGCGCCGCCGTGCCGATCTCACCGCGCTGGGGACCAAGGCGGCCGAGGAAGTTATCGCTACCGGTGAGCCGGTCAAGATGGCTCCGATGTCTGCATTCGAGCGCAAGGTGGTGCACGATGCGATCGCTGGGGCCGGGCTCCGCAGCGAATCCGAAGGCGTTGAACCGCTGCGTTTCGTCGTGGTGCTGCCAGCACAGGCGTGACGATCCCACCATCTTGACGAGTGCTGCCGTGACGAGTGCTGCCGTGACGAGTGCTGCCGTCACGAGCGCGCTGTCGTGACGCACGCCGGCGTCGAAGCAGTGATCCCGCCGCCACCCGCGCTCGCCCAGGTGCTTTTCGGTGCGCATTTGCCGCTCGCCCGGCGCTATGCCGAGTGGCTGGCCGGCGCCGGGGTCGAGCGCGGCTTGATCGGCCCCCGGGAAGCGGAGCGGCTCTGGCCACGACATCTCTTGAACTGCGTAGCGGTCGCTGCGCTCATACCCACCGGCAGCCATGTGGTTGATCTCGGTTCCGGGGCGGGGCTTCCCGGGATCGTCCTCGCGATTGCGCGCCCCGATCTGCAGATCACCCTCATCGAACCGATGCAGCGCCGCGTCGCCTTCCTTGACGAGGTGCGCAGCGATCTCTCTTTGGCGGGCGTCGATACCCGCCGCGTGAGGGCGGACGAGCTCACGGCGGCAAAACTGAACGCCGACATCGTCACCGCGCGCGCCGTCGCACCAGTCGGTCGCCTTGCCGCCCTCGCTGCGCCCCTGTTGCGCGCCGACGGCCAGCTGCTCGCAATCAAAGGCAGCGGGTTCGCGGCGGAGGTCAGCGCTGGGTGGAGCGCGGTGCAGCGCGCAGGTATGACCCTGGACGCCGCGTTGCTCGCGATCGTCGCGGCCGATAGCGAGGTTGCATCGTCGGGAGGCGGCCTGGAGCCGGGAGATGCAAAGCTGTTGCCGGGGGTGCTGATTGCTGAGCTATCGACCTGGCAGTCGAACGGATTACTGTGCGAGGGTGTGGCCGGGAGGGCCCGTGGGCGTCAACTGTCCACCGATCAGCTCGCGCTGGTGTTGCGCCTCGGGCAGTCTGGGCACCGGCCTACTCGCCACCACTGAGTTGCTCTAGGCTGACGTGCCCAGCCGGCCGCTGGTTCTAGATGCTCGCTGGATCTCATGCAAGGCGTGATCGGAGGATCCCCGCGTGACCGATTCCGACACGGCAACTCTGGCCGTTGTTTCACGTGGAACACGACGGCTTGCGATTCCGCTCCACGCCCTCAACCACGAAGACTCGGCTGATGTAACCACAGCGAGCTCGGGTTCTGACCCCAGTGTTTCACGTGAAACCAGGCAACCGGCCGCGCCCGACGAGACACCTATCGCGACTCAGACCGCCACGGCCATGCGGGTGCTCGGTCATAACGGTGAGACATTCCCACGCCCGAGCCGCCGCCGGATCGTCACGGTGGCCAATCAAAAGGGCGGCGTTGGCAAGACGACCACGACTGTCAACATCGCAGCAGCGATGGCGTTGCATGGGCTCCGCGTCCTCGTTATCGACCTCGACCCCCAAGGCAACGCATCCACCGCGCTGGGCATCGACCATCACGCCGATATCCCTTCGGTCTACGACCTGCTCATCGAAGGCAAGTCTCTCGGCGACGTGATGGTCGATGTCCTCGAGATCCCTGGGCTGTCTTGTGTTCCCGCGACGATCGACCTGGCGGGTGCGGAAATCGAGCTAGTTTCGATGGTGGCTCGCGAGGCACGGTTGCGCCGCGCCTTGGCGGAGGTCGTCGCCGACTTCGACTACGTGCTGATCGACTGCCCGCCGTCCCTCGGCCTGTTAACGGTGAACGCACTGGTGGCCGGCGAGGAAGTGCTGATCCCGATCCAATGCGAGTACTACGCGCTGGAAGGGCTCGGTCAGCTGCTGAGCAATATCGATCTGGTGAAATCCCACCTGAATCCCGATTTGCGGGTGTCGACGATCCTGCTCACAATGTACGACGCGCGGACACGGCTCGCATCGCAGGTCGCAGATGACGTTCGATTGCATTTCGGTACAACTGTGCTTCGAACCGTTATTCCACGCAGCGTCCGGGTCTCCGAGGCGCCCAGCTACGGTCAGACGGTGATGACCTACGACCCGGCTTCACCCGGCGCGCTCTGCTACCTAGATGCAGCGCGCGAGATCGCGGAGCGCGGTGCGGGCGGCGGCAGCGGGTCCAACACGAGTACGAACACCGACACCCCCAGCACCGGCCCAGCCCAAGGAGACTCCCAATGAGTACGCGTCGCGGCGGTTTAGGGCGCGGGCTTGGTGCACTGATCCCTACTGCCACGACCGTTGAGCGCGCACGTCCCCCCGTGCCGGGCCAGCAGCCCGACCCCGCCCACACCGCGATCGCTAACACGCAGCCGAGAGTGATCCGGCTCAGCGGCGAAGAACCCTTGCTCGCGGTACCCGGCGCCCGGTTTGCCGAAGTGCCGGTCGATGACATCGCACCCAACCCGAAGCAACCCCGCCAGGTGTTCGACGAGGCCGCGCTTGCTGAGCTCGCCTACTCGTTGCGTGAGGTCGGGTTCCTGCAGCCGGTAGTGGTCCGCCCGGCTGGGGAGGGCTACGAACTGGTCATGGGTGAGCGGCGCTTGCGGGCGGCGCAGCAGGCCGGATTCACCACCATTCCCGCTATCATCAGGGACACCAACGACGACGCGCTGCTTCGTGACGCGCTGCTGGAGAACCTTCATCGCGAACAGCTGAATCCGCTCGAAGAGGGTGCGGCGTATGCGCAGTTACTCGAAGAATTTGGCGCTACGCATGAAGAATTGGCCAAGCGCATCGGTCGATCGCGATCGCAGGTCAGTAACACAATCCGGTTGCTCAACCTGCCGACGTCGGTGCAACGCAAGGTCGCGGCGGCCGTGCTGTCGGCCGGCCATGCACGTGCATTGCTAGGTCTCGACGACGCGGTCGCGCAGGAACGGCTGGCGCAACGCATCGTTGCCGAAGGCCTATCGGTGCGAGCCGTCGAAGAGCTTGTCGCGGTCGGTGACGGCGAATCGGGACGGCGACGGGCGCCTCGCACCGGACGCCAGCGTGCGGCCGGGCTCGATGAGCTCGCCTCAGGCTTGTCGGATCACTTTGAGACGCGGGTGCGGGTCGACCTGGGCCGCAGTCGGGGCAAGATCACCATTGAGTTCGCGTCCATCGACGACCTGGAGCGCATCGTGGCAGCCATGGCGCCGGATCTCGCTACCCACAAGAGCGGCGGCAACCAGCCGGTCGACTAACGACCGTCGACTAACAGCCGCTTAGACGGGCGCTCCGGGCAGCGGCACGCCACGGACGGCCGCGCGGTGTAACAAGTCCCGGCACAAGGTGCCCAGATCGAGGTCCGCGGCTGCTGCCGCGAGCGGCAACAGGCTGGTCGTGGTCATTCCAGGGGCCACATTTGTCTCGAGGTACTCGACGGCGCCGTCACGCGCGACGATCAGGTCGGTTCGGGAGATATCTCGCAACCCCAGAGCCTCATGCGCGAGCACCGCTGCCGCACCTGCAGCGGCAGCGATCTCGGCGCGTAGTCGGGCCGGCACGTGGTATTCGGTCATGCCTGCCGTATACCGCGCTGCGTAGTCGAAGGTGCCGCTTACGGCGTCGATCTCGACCGCGGGGAGAGCGACCGGACCAGACCCGGTGTCGATGACGCTGACGGCAAGCTCGACGCCGTCGATGTATCGCTCGAGTAGGGCGACGCCGTCGTAGGAGTAGCAGCCGACCATCGCCGCGGGGAGGTCGCCCGCATTGCGGACGACAGTTACACCCAGCGCCGAGCCACCACGCGCTGGCTTCACGACAAGCGGCAGTCCGAGTCGCTCGACGACGCGCTCGAGTAGCGCCGGACCACCTAGGTCGCGGAACGCTGCGTGCTGCAGGGCGACCGAAGCTGGCGTCGAAACACCGGCGCGGCCAAGGATCGCCTTCGCGATCGGCTTGTCGAAGGCGAGTCGGGCGGCCGCTCCGGTCGCGCCGACGTAGGGCACGCCGCTGAGGTCGAGTGCGTCGCGCAGGCCACCGTCCTCGCCCTCAATTCCGTGTACAGCAAGGAAAACGGCGGACGGCGGGTCTTGAAGTAACCGCGGTAAGAGTTGAGCGTCGATGTCGACGAGTTCGACTTCGACACCGAGCTCAGCCAGCGCGTCGGTTACCCGACGTCCCGACGACAGTGAGACATCGCGCTCGTACGAGAGGCCGCCGGCTAGCACGAGGACGTGCCCGAGGTCGCTCATGAGCCACCGCGAAATGTCGCGACGATGTCGAGCTCCTCAGACAGTACGCCGGCCAACCGCCGGACGCCCTCGCGGATGCGATCAGGCTCGGGAAGGCTGTAAGCCAACCGCAGATTCCGCCCGCCCTGGCCGTCGGAGTAGAAGCCGACACCTGGGACGTACGCAACGCGGCCCTGGATCGCCCGCGGCAGCATCGCTTTGGCGTCGATGCCCTCCGGCAGCGTGACCCACACGTAGAAGCCGCCCGTCGGGTGGGTCCACGACGAGCCCGCCGGGAACGAGGACTTCAGCGCTTCGAGGCAGGCATCGCGCCGGGCGCGGTACAACTCGCGGAAGACCTTCACTTGCTCTTGCCAGGGGTGATGTTCGAGGAATTCGGCGACGACGTATTGCGACAAAGCCACCGGGCACAGCGTGGTCGCCTCGCTGGCCATAATCAGCTTTTCTTTGACACCTGGCGGGGCCAGGACCCAGCCCACGCGGACGCCCGCGGCGAAGGTCTTGGAGAAGGATCCGAGGTAGATGATTCCGTCAGAGGCCCGGGCGCGCAGCGCACGCAGCGGCGGCCCGTCAAAGCCCAGCAGGCCGTAGGGGTTGTCCTCCAGGATCAGCAGGCCAGCTTCGGCGCAGATGGCAATGATCTCGTCGCGACGCTCCTCGACGAGCGTGATCCCGGCGGGATTATGGTAGTTCGGCACTGTATAGACGAATTTGGCCCGCCGGCCCGATCGGGCTACTTCGGCGATTGCCGCCCGCAGTGCCCCGGGCACCAGCCCCGCGTCGTCCATTGTTACGTGCACAACGTCGGCCTGATATTGCGTGAAGGTCCCAAGTGCGCCGACGTAGGAGGGTGCTTCGGCGATCACGACATCGCCGGGGTCGAGGAAGATCCGCGATACGACGTCGAGTGCTTGCTGCGAACCGACGGTGACGATCACGTCGTCGGCCGACGCTGAGATGCCCTCAAGGGCCATGACGCCGCAGATCAGTTCGCGCAGCCGCGGATCGCCCTGGCCACCCATGTACTGCAGGGCCTGCGCGCCTTGTTCGGTGATCACCCGCGCGGTCATCTCGCCGATGACGTCCAGCGGGAGGGCGCTCACGCATGGCGAGCCACCACCCATGCCGATGATCTCCGGGCGGTTGGCGACTGCGAAAAGGGCCCGGATCTCCGACGTGGTCATGCCGTGGGTTCGCGCGGCATAGTGCTCAAGATAGGGGTCTAACCGCGACCCGCCTGACATGTCCACGAAACGGTCCTCCTCGAGCACTCAGGGTAGCGCCCGCAGCGGCGGACGTCGGCGATTTGCCAACTGGTGCGGGCGAGCGCAGGCCGTGCGCGTAGCCCGACCGGCACTACCGTCGCCGGTGCGAAGCGATCAGACTGGCTCTACATTGCGCGCTCTCAGCGCTGGCGGAGGAACGATGTCGCGACGCGTGGTCGGCTTGACGCTCGACAACCTGGACGATCTACCGCCTCGGTGCAGGCGGTGTGCGTTTTGGGAACTCGACCCCGTAAGTCGCACTCGAGCTGAGGAGTCAGGCGACGCGGCGCTTGAGAAGGAAGCGTGGGTCTCGGCGGTGCTCCTTGAGTGGGGGAGTTGCGGCCGGCTCATTGAAGTCGACGGATCCACCGCTGGCTACGTTCTTTACGCACCACCCGCGTATGTTCCGCGATCTGTCGCGTTTCCCACCAGTCCCGTTAGCCCGGACGCCGTGTTGCTGATGACCGCGCACGTGCTGCCTGAATTCACCGGCGGTGGACTGGGTCGCGTCCTGCTGCAGTCCGTGGCGAAGGATCTGACCCGTCGTGGAGTCAAAGCGATCGAGGCATTCGGCGACAGTCGCTGGGAAGCGCCGGCGTGCGTACTACCGACGGATTTCCTTCTGGCACTGGGTTTTAAGACCATCCGGCCACATCCGCGGCACCCGAGGTTGCGGCTAGATTTGAAGACTGTGCTGTCGTGGCGAGAAGACGTCGAGGGTGCGCTGGAGCGATTGCTGGGGTCCGTGGCGCCCGAGGGTGCACTCCGACCAGTCTGAGAATCGGAGGTTCTGATTGCCCGGCGAACTGACCTAGACCGAGATGGTCTGCCAGCTCAATTCGATCGCTTCCTGCGACGGCAACTCGGCGGGTGAGTACAGCCGCTGGATGGCGACCACGATGGCCTCGGCGAGCTCGTCACGGAACTCTGCGCTGCCCAGCCGAGCCGCATCGCCCGGGTTCGTGAGATAACCAAGTTCGATGCGGACGGCGGGCATACGCGTGCGGCGCAGCAGTTCCCAGCTCTTCGGGTGGCTGCGGCAGTCGAGGAAATCGGTGCGCGCCAGCACCTCCTGCTGGATCAATTCTGCGAGACGCGCTCCAACGAGCGAGCGGTCGATAACAGTGCCGTAGTAGTAGGTCGACACGCCATGGCAGCTCGGATCGAGGTCGGCGTCAATGTGCAGCGAGACGAGCAGGTCGGCTTCCGCGGCATTCGCGAAGGCCCCTCGCTCGGCGTCGCTTGGCGGGCGTTCGGGCACATCGGTGTCGTCGAGTGCGCCCTCGCCGCCGCGCGTCCGAAATGCCTGGGCGCCTGCCGCGGCGAGCCGACCCTCGAGCCGGTTGGCGATGTCGTCGACAATCGTGGCTTCGTCCAATGTTCCGTTGGTCGACCCCCGGTCGCGGCCGCCGTGGCCGGGGTCGATGACCACCAGCTTGCCGGCCATCGTCGGCCCGCCGTGATGGAGCCGGTCGTATTCACGCAACTCGTTGGCTTTACCACCGACGACGGTGCGGGCGAGCTGCCGCAAAGCCCGAAATGTCGCCGGGCCACAGGTGCCATCGGCCGGCAACCCGACGTTGCGCTGAAACTCCCGCAAGGCGTTTTCGGTGCGCGGCCCAAACACTCCGTCGGCTCGACCACAGTCGAAGCCCATGTCGGCCAGTCGATGCTGGAGGCCCGCGACGTCGTCGCCGACGTAGGGGTGCCGGACGGCGAACGACAAGGTGCGGTCGCCGAGCCGCCAGCGGGCTTCGTCGAGGCTGCGGTAGGTCTCCCGGTCGACGACCCCGTCGATTCGCAGGCCCCGTTGTTGCTGGAAGCTGCGGACCGCGTGGTCGCAGGCCTCGTCAAACAGGTCACCCGGGTCAGGGTGCTGGGCCGTCTCGTCGCTGACCAACAGGCCGAGCTGGCGGAGCCGATGCCGTAGCTCGAGCACGGCGAGCCCGCGGTCGCCGAGGCGCAGCGGCCCGTCGACGCGCTCGTGCTGCTGCTGCATGGGCGTCCTCGTTTGGGTCGACCGCTCCGGCGGGAATTGACGCCCGACGGAGCTCCGACGTTTACCGGAGCCCGCCGCGCGGCTGTACCGGCGTGGAGGAGCCATGTTACGGCCTAGAGGAACGCTTCCAGATCCTTCAACAACGCGGACTTCGACTTGGCGCCGATGATCTGCTTCACGACCTGACCGCCCTTGTACACATTCAGGGTCGGGATGGAGAGGATCGAGTACGCGCGGGCGGTCTCGGGGTTCTCGTCGATGTTGAGCTTGACTACCCGGACCTTGTCGGCGTGCTCCTTCGCAATCTCCTCGAGAACCGGCGCGACCATGCGGCAGGGACCGCACCACTCGGCCCAAAAGTCGACCAGGACCGGGGTGTCGCTGCTAAGGACATCAGTCGCGAAGGTCTCGTCGGTGACGGACTTGGTGGTTCCCACGGCGGGCTCCTGTCGGGTTGAACGCTGTTCTTGGTGGATGAAACTCTGGGGCAGAGACAGATTTGGAGCGGTCAGTAGTGTTCCGCTGCCAACCAGCGTTCCGCGTCGAGCGCGGCCGCACAGCCGGTGCCGGCTGCGGTGACCGCCTGCCGGTAGGTGTGGTCGACGAGGTCGCCGCAGGCAAAGACTCCGTCGAGGTTCGTGCGGGTCGAGGGAGCTTCGACCTTGACGTAGCCGGCGTCATCGAGATCAACTTGGCCGCGGAACAAGTCGCTACGCGGGTCGTGGCCGATCGCGACGAACAAGCCAGTGACCGGCAACTGATCTTCGACACCCGTGACGGTGTCGCGGACCGTGACCCCTGCAACCTTGTCGTCGCCGACTACATCGGTCACCTCGGAGTTCCAGCGGAACCCGACCTTGTCGTTCGCGTACGCGCGGTCCTGCATGATCTTGCTCGCGCGCAGCGCATCGCGACGGTGCACGACGGTGACGCTGCGAGCGAACTTGCTGAGGAATGTCGCTTCCTCAAGGGCAGAGTCGCCGCCACCGACGACCGCGATGTCGTGGTCACGGAAGAAGAACCCGTCACACGTCGCACAAGCAGAGACACCGTGGCCGAGTAACCGAGCCTCGTTCTCGAGCCCGAGATAGCGATACTTCGAACCCGTCGCCAAGATGACGGCGCGCGAGTGGAAGACCTGATCGCCAACATGAACGACCTTCACGGGTCCGGTCAGCTCGACCGCGGTGACGTCATCAGTCACCAGCTCGGCACCGAAGCGGGCCGCCTGCTTGCGCAGACTCTCCATTAACTCCGGTCCCATGATCCCGTCGGGAAAGCCGGGGAAGTTCTCCACATCGGTAGTCGTCATCAGTGCGCCGCCGGCGGCAATTGCGCCCTCGAAAACCAACGGGTGCAAGTCGGCCCGCGCGGCGTAAAGCGCCGCTGTATAACCGGCCGGACCGGATCCGATGATGATGAGTTCACGCACGTTCACAAAAGACCTACCTCGAAGACGGTCGCCAATCGGGCGACTACGGCCTTCAACAGATCCTAGGCGTCTGCGATTCCCGACTGGGCAGGCTCGCGACGACCTGTACGGGTAGCCGCAAGATGTGGGTTACCCGGCGGTCCAGGGCCAAGAGAGGCCCGGGAATCAAGGACTGGGACTCGGCCCGAGGAAGGTTTCGAAGGTGAACTCCTGATTCGCACAGTTCGCCGTGTCTGCCTCGACGTAGATGTCGAGCTTGTGCGCAACGTCGGGGTCGGGGAGCACGATGATCGTCGACGGTGCGCCGTTGAACAGTGCGTAATCCACGAGCAGGGGTTGCTCCGCCTTTCCGGCGAGGATCTGGACGCAGCGCGCTAGGGCGGCGGGGTCGGCCAGCGGTCCGGCAGGCGCCGTGATGGCGTGGTTCGCCGTCCCGCCGTTGAAGACTCCACCCGCGGACGCCGAGGCGGCGGCCGTCGGTGCGGCGAGCAACGGCCCTGGCGCTGCTGTGCTGGCCGGTGCGGCTGCCGCAGAGGAGGCTGCGGGAGCGAGGGTTGCTGCCGCGGGGGCGGACGACGCCGCGGCGGGCGCAGGGGCGGCTGCTGCAGGGGCGGCCGCAGATCCGGCAGCGGCTTCGGAGAGGCCGAACGCCAAGCCGGGGAAGTTTGACGCGGCGCCGGGGACGTTGCTCGTGACGACGGAGGCGATCTGAGAGCGCAGGCCCGCCGACGTGTAGTCGGTACCAGACGCGATCGTCGCCACGCCGGCAGACGTCGTGGCGGCTGGCGCGCTAGCTGTCCTTTTGTCGTTGCTGCCGCTGTGTCCGAGCGCGACAATTCCGACGACAACCACGGCGACCAGCACGACGATGGATGCCGCGGCGCCGTATGGCAGCGTCCGCCAGCGCGAAGAGGCTGGCCTAGACCGCCCGGCCGGCTTCGACCGCCGCAATGGCACCACCGTGTCGGCCACTCCGCTTGCGGCGATCGGCGTGCTTGACGCCCTCGCCGCAAGCAGGGCAGCTTCGATGCGCTCAGCAACGTCTGGCGGCATGGGCACTGGTGGCAGGGCACGCAAGGTTTCGCGAACGCGGCGCAGGGCCTCGAGGTCAGCGGTGCACGCGGCGCAGCCAGCGACATGGGAGAGCAACTCTGCTGTGCGTGGATTTGCTGTGCGTGGATCTGCAGCGCGTGGATCCACTGTCTGCGGACCCGTCGCGTCGGCAGGTGGGGCCGTTTCGGAGGCTGGCGCGGTATCGCGATCTGCGAGTTCCGCGAGCGTCTCGAGGTCCGGGTGCGGGGTCTTCACCGGAGGTCCTCTCGGGATGGGTTCATCGGTGGTTCGACGCGGTCAGTGCCGGTGGGGTTCCGCAGTTGCGCGCCGGGGTCGGGTTCGCGCTCGATACCGGGGTCGGGTCCGCGGCCGACGTGCGGGTCTGGCGCGCCTCGTAGATGCGACAGCAGCGGGACCAACTTCGCTCGCCCACGAGCGCACCGGCTCTTGATCGTTCCCGACGGCACCTCCAGCATCGCGGCGACCTCGTCGACGGGATACCCCTCGATGTCGACGAGCACGATCGCGGCCCGCTGCTCAGCCGGCAACGTCGCGAGTGCGGCGTGCACGTCGGCTGCGGTGTCACGGTCGGCATACTCGTCGCGGGCGATGCTCGGCGCGTGGTCGTCGTCGGGAAGGGGGCTGGTCGGATGTGCGGCTCGTCGCCGCAACCGGTCGAGGCACGCGTTTACGACGATCCGGTGCAGCCATGTGCTGACCTTGGCGTCGCCGCGAAACGAAGCCGCATGGCGCATTGCGGAGATGAGTGCTTCTTGGACGGCGTCGGCCGCGTCCTCAGGATCACCCGTCGTCCGCAGAGCGACTGCCCAGAGCTGGTCGCGGTGCCGCCTGAAGATCTCGGTGAAGGCGGCCGGGTCGCCGTCAAGATGGCGGTGCAGCAGCTCGACGTCTGGGTCGGTCGCCATCGCGCCGTCCGCAACGCCGTCCGTCACCCCGTCCGTCACGCGGCGAAGCCTACCGAGGGCACTTTCACGACAGGAAGGTCATTTCGGCAATGCCACCCTGAAAGCCAGTGCCGGAGGCGGGCAACTTCGTGAGCCACACCAGCCAGTAGCGAGCGGCGGTCGGGGTGGCTAGTCGCAGTGTGACGTCGTTTGGTGCACTGGTTTGAGCTGCAGCGAGTGTCATCGCCTTCTCGTTGGCCGGCGGGGAGTCGCTTTCGAACAACTCGACCGATGTGCCGTTGCCGACCAGCACGAGGTGCACTGCCGAGACCTTCCGGGCGCTGCCAAGGTCCATAAGCAAGCCCACGCCAGGCTTGAGCTTGCCGAGGTCGGCAGTTCGGTAGATCTGGGTGCGCCACATGGTCGTGGGGCTGCCGTCGACGGCACGGGGAGCCTCCGATACGTGCGGATCGTCGTGCTTGCCGTAGGGGTCGAACTCGGTGACGAGGCCGGGGGCAATGGCGCCGGCTTGGGCCACAGCCCCGGCGGCCGCACTCGACGTGGTCTTCGGGGTCGGGGTCAGCGTCGGGGTCAGCGCTGCAGGCTCGGCGCCCCGAACGAAGCTCAAGTAGCCATGCTTCCCGCCTACCAACAAACCCGCGACCACGACAGCCAGCAACAAAACGCCGATGCCGACTGCCCAGCGCTGCCACACCTGCACCGGCACCAGGCGGTTGTTGATCAAGCGGGGTTGGCGGGTCTCCAGGTCGATGATGGGTCCGCTGTCGGCTCCGTACGGATGGGCATCTTCGGTCGACGCGCGTAGTGGCCCCAGCGCGGCCGCAAACTCAGCCGGCGAGACGATTTCCGGTAGTCCGCGCAGCAGCGTCTCGTCACCCAACGCCTGCGCAACGACCTCATCAACCTCACGCGGCACCCCGCCGCGCACCTGACGCGGAGTTCGCAAGTGACCCTCGGTGTAGGGCGCCGGTGGCAGCGCACTGTCGACCGGGAGTCCGGGCCACCGGGCGGTCAACGCTGCATACAGGAGATTCGCTAGGCCCACAGCGTCGATCCGCCCGCGCTCGGCTTCACCGGCATCGCCGGCGTAAAGCGATGGCGCAATCGTGGCCGGGTCGGACCTGTCAGACCCGTCCGCGCCGAGCGGCGGGAGTGGTGCGGCGCTACGGGCGGTATATCCGGCCAAGCCGATGCCGACGAGGCGTGGCGCTCCGGTCGCGGTGAACAGCACGCTGCGTGGTGTCAGCGACAACCCGTGTAAGCCGACGTTGTGGGCGGCGGCAACCCCGATCGCCAGGTCGGAGAGGAGATCCACCGCAACCGCGGGGTCGAGCGGACCGGTCAACAGTTGGCTTTCCAGCGATCCGCCAGACAGAAATTCGGTCACCACGAACGCAAACCCCGGTGCTTCACCGGCGTCATACACGCGGACGACGGCGGCGTGCGTCAGGCCGGCCGCTGCGCGCGCACCCGCAAGCACTTCAGGAACGCCAGGGTCGTCGCCGCGCACCAGCAAGATTGCGACCGGGCGCGCGAGAACCTCGTCATAGGCCCGCCACAGCTTGCCGACCCGCTCGGTCTCGGTCTCGCCAGTTAGCGGCGATTCGATCCGGTAGCGCTCGGCGACCAGTAGGCCCGGTGCCACGGCCGGTGCGCCGCCCACAGCAGACCTCCCGCGGTGCTATGCGCCTTTCGGTTCATGCTATTGCGTCAGCCGATGCGAACCGCGCCGATGTAGCCGTCCAGATAGACGGGTTGAACTTGAACGTTCACGCCCGTGTGTGGCGCGGCGAGCATTAACCCGTTGCCGACGTAGATCGCGACGTGATGGATGGTCGTGGGATCCGAAATGTCGGTCGCCCAGAAGAGTAGGTCGCCAGGTTCGATCTGGCCGAGGGCAATCTTGTTCGGTATGGCCGCGTACTGATCGGCTGCCGTGCGCGGAATCAGCACACCAGCCCGCGCGAACGCCCATTGGGTCAGGCCCGAACAATCCCAACTGTCGGGCCCCGACCCGCCGTACACGTAAGGCTTCCCGATCTGGGATTGCGCCGCCTGGATCGCGAGCAGCGCAGTGCGGCTGACGCCGCCGGTGTCGACCAGACCGACAGCAGCCGCGGCGGTTCGGGCGGCGGCCAACGTCGCTGCGTCACGCGCAGCGGCCTCGGCGGCCACTTGGGCCTGAAATTGCTGCTCCAGCGTGACAATCTGGGCGTTCGCACCCTGAAGCGCTGCCTGCTGTTCGGCGAGCGCGTTTTGCGCGTCCGTAGTCGCGTTCGCGGCCTGGGCCGTCAACTCATCCTGCTTGGTGCGCAAGCTGTCGACCTGAGCGTTCGCGGCTGCGGCCGCGTGTTGCGCGGCTCCGACGGTGGCCAGGGCGTCGGTGTCCGCATCGGAAACGACCTGGACGCTGTGGATCCCGGCCTGGAGTTGCCCTGGGTTTTTGCCGCTCAACACGCTGGCATAGAGACCAGTGATGCCACCGGACATGTACAGCGCACGTGTCGTCGTGTCAGCGACGGCACGCGCCTCGTCGACGGCCTCGGTTGCCGCCGTGGCGGCGCGTGTTGCCTGCTCCTGAGTGATGACGAGCCGTACGAGCGACGCCTGGGCACCGTCGTACCGCTCGCTCGCTTGCTCGACTTCCAGCTGCAGCTTGCTGACCTCTGCTTGTAGCTGCCGAGCTTGGGTCTCGGCATCGGTAAGCGGATCCGCGTGCGCTGTGAGAACTACCCCTGAAGCCGCCGGCAGGTTGCTGGTAGCGGAGGCATTCGCAACAGTCGCCATAGCCGCCATGGTTGTCAGCAGCGCAAGGGCGGCCGACGTCATTCGGCGGCCCGTCATGACGTCGCGTCCGCTTTACCCGAACCCTTGACGATCACCGTTGCCCACGACCGGAGCGGGCCGATGTGACGAATAACCAGCGTTGAGGCGTCGCGCACAAGCTTGAGGTGCACGGTTCCGTCGGTGCCGACGCTGAGGCTGTTCGGCAGCACTGTCTCGTCGTGTTGGGACGCCGAGTTTTGCGCTGCGAGCAAGGTAGGTGCGAGTGCACCCTTGTCACTCACCCACGCTGTCGCGGCGGCGGCGGCCGCTGAGTTGGCATCGTCTTGCGCGCTGACATGAGCGACAGCGATCGACAGCCCATCGAAGCCGACGACTGCGATTACCGCGATGACCAGGACCACGCGCGTCAGCCAGCTGAGAATGACGTCACCCGTATCGGGCGCGACATCGTCCAGCCTGCGAGCCCAATCCTTGGTACTCAAGAGCGTGTCACCTCGACCGTTACGTCGGCGCTAGGACGGTTCGCCTTGAGCTTTCTCGGGCGTGGTGGAGGCTGATTGGTCGCATCTCACGAGGCCATTTGGCCTAGTGAGAGGTCCCGGCGACGCGGGCCCGGACCGCGTCGAGGATCCGGGTCGCCTCACTGATTCGCATCCGTGAAGCGGCAGTCGCCAGGACGCCGAGGCCGATGCCGCCACCGGCTACGAGCGCGACGATGCTGCCGGTGACACCACGGCCGAGCAGGACGCCGGTCAGCTCGGCAAGCCCGTATGCAGCGCCGCCTGCGACGGCCGCCGCGAGCGTCACCCTGACGTATGTCTGGGTGACTCGCTGGCCGTCGATGCCGTCGAGACGGCGACCCAGCGCTCTCGCCGTCATGACGAAAGCGACCCAGTAGGAGGCGGCGAACCCAAGGGCGAGCCCGACGACTCGTGATCCGGGTGGCAGTGCGAGGTACAGGCCGACGTCTGCCCCGACGTTGACCAGGGTCGCGACGACGTTGATGAGTGCAGGTGTGCGGGTGTCGTGTAAGGCGTAGAACGCGCGGAGCAACAGCTGGAACATCGCGAATGGCACCAGCCCGGTGCTGAACGCGACAAGTACCCAGCCGATGTAGCGCGCGTCTGCTGCGCTGACGCGCGTGTGTGGGAGGCATCGAAAAATGACCGTTGTGATCTCGGGCGCCAGTGCGATCAGCATGACGGTCGCAGGGACGACGGCGACGCCGCTGGTACGCAGGCCTGTCGACAGATCAGCCCGCAAATCATTGAACCGGCCCTGCGCTGCGTGGGCACTCATGCGCGGCAGTAACGCCGTGATGATGGACACCGCGACGATCGCGTACGGCAGCTGGAACAGCTGATAGGCGTAGGTGTAGGCCGAGAAGGTGTCGGTGTGGCCGATGCGATGCGCTACGGCTGCCCGGCCCGCGGCCTTCCCGAGGTTGGTGACGATGACGAACCCGAGCTGGTTCACCGCGACATAGGCCAGTACCCAACCGCCGAGGGTGACCGCTTCGCCCAAGCCATTGCCGCGCCAGTCGAACCTCGGTCGCCATCGAAAACCCGATGCGCGAAGGGACGGCCAGAGCGCGAGGGTTTGCAGGACGACGCCTGCCGTCGTCCCAATGCCAATGAGTCGGATCTCACCGTTGGTGAGAGTGACCTGCAGGTTGGTCAGCTTCGCTACTGGCACGGCCTCGGTGACGGAGATGAAAAGCAGGCCAGTGCCGATGAGGACGAGATTGTTCAATACCGGAGCCCACATCGGCGCCGCGAAGCGGCCACGGGTATTGAGAATCGCGCCGATTGTGGCGCTGAGTCCGTAGAAGAAGACCTGCGGCAAGAAGTACCGCGCGAACGTCACCGACAACGAGCGCTGCTGACCGGTGAGGCCTTCTGCGTAAACGTCGATGATGAGCGGCGCGGCGAGCACACCCACCACCGTGCAAACGCCGAGCACGACCGCAACGACGGTAAGTAGGCGCTGCGCGTACAACTCGCCGGCCTGCGCGTCGTCCCTGACCGCTGTTACCAGGAGTGGGACGACGACGCTGGTGAGGATGCCGCCGAGCAGCAGGTCGTAGATTGCGTTTGGGATTGTGTTCGGGATGTTGTACGTCTCAGCCAGTGCGCCGCTGCCTAGGGCTGCCGCGAGGACGACCGTCCTAACGAACCCGGTACCGCGCGAGGCAACGGTCCCGATCGCCATGACCGTGCTTGATCGGGCCAGGCTGCTGTGGGGTGTGCCGGCCCTGCTGTCGGAGCCGTCCGCGATCGTCACGCCATCGGCGATGAGTCGGCCGCCGCAGCGGGTAGTTGCGGGCCGTCTTTAGGCGGGCGGCGGGAGGCGACGATGCGTCTGATTACCCGGATCGCCGATACCAGGAACACCAAACCCGCCGCAGTGGCTGCGATGACCAGAGCGACAGCCCCATAAGCGGTCGAGTTCATGACGAACGGAACAGGTGCCCCGAACGGCCGTGGGCTCGCATCCGGCGTCCAGAGTTGTGCGGCGACGTCGAAGCGGCCGCCTGTCGTTGCCTCGACCTCGATCAGCACTTGGTGCCGACTCTGATTGCCCGGAACGGTGAATGGCTCTTGCGGGGCGACCGTTAGCCGGGCCGCGTTCACTGCGGTTAGCCGGATCTCGATAGTCACTGGATCGGGCAAGTTGTTGACGACAGTAATCGGGATCTTCTGTTTTCGACTCGTCAACGTGATCAGGCCCGGTTTGACGATGTAGACATTGGCGATCTCGGCATCGAGTTGGGCCTGCACGGCAGCTCGGATCGTGGCCGCTCGAGCCAGATCTGTACGCAGACCGGCCGACTCCGCGCGCAAGATCGCGATGCTTGACGTGTTGATGAAGGGTTCCGTGGTGCTCGAGCCCAGTACGGCGCTGAACGCGACGAGCCGGGCGCGCAGCGCGGCGATCGGGAGCAGGTCTTCGCCTGGTATCTCGGCAGCTGATGCTGCGGCGGCGTACACGAGCGATTGCCGAGGGACGCCATCGGCGGTCTGGTCGGCAACTTGTCCGACGTTGGCGCCCTGAAGCCACGGCATCGTCGCGCTGTCCATGAGCAGCGTCGTCGCGAAGCCGTCGGTGGGATTCCAGTCGCGCGGCGGTGCGATTACCACCGAACTGCCGACGCCGGGTCGTTGCTCCGTGACGAGCATTGTCTCGGCGAGGAAGCGCTGCTCGGCGACCCGCACACCGCCGTCCACGCTCGTCGATGTGTTCAGCATGGAGGTCAGCGTCGAGTCGGTGAGCACCGCTCGTACGGTGCCCGACGCCGTATGCAGGTTCGTGCGGGCGCCGGTGACCGCGTTCGCGTCGCGCGGCGGGAGCGTCGTATCAGCGAGCACGACGGTGTCGACGAAATCGCCGGCTAGGTCGTTGAGTGTGGGCTCGTCGATCGTGCTGTCGACCGGCCAGACGACGTTAGGCAACGTTGGTGCCAGAAGGTCGCCAGTCAACGTCGACTGGCCGGTCGAGCGCGCTATGGCGATTTCCCTCGTCAGTCCGGCGCGCTCGAGAGCCACCAGGTCGGTGTCGCCATACGGCAGCCCGATGACCGCCGCGCCCGGTGCGGACACGTCGCTATGCAGCGCCGCGAGCCAATCCGTGGCCGCCGATGCACCTGTTCCATTGGTGGATCGCCCGGTGTCACCCGCGACCACCTGGTACGGAGTCGGCTGCGCTGCGGGTGGCGTCGTGCCGGCAGACTTGGTGCCTTCCCTCGGGGTGCTCGACGGTTTGGCCGGGGTGCTCGACGGTGATGCAGCGCTCGACGCTGGCTCAGAGGATGAGGCGATGTCGGACGGCGGCGGCACTCCGGTCACCCCTGTCACCCCCGCCGAGAGTTGGGCCGCCCCGGCCATCACAGTGGCGTCGTCGACCAGCGCAGGATCGATGGCGTATGTGATCGGCACTCGTGCCGCCGACGCCAGTGAGAGCAGCCGACCAAGTCGGCCGGTGGGTGCGAGGTCAGTGGCGAGCTGGTCGTCGAGAAACGTGTTGCCGTCACCGCGGTGTATCCCGTCAACCAATGGCACCAGCCAGCTGATCTGCGTCGGCCTGAACTGGGCGCCAATCGGCATCCATAACAGCTGCGTCGGCAGACGCGTCGTCGCGATGGTACGGCCGGACGTCGTACGCGCGTCGACAGCGAGTGGATACGCGCCGAAGTCAGCGGCGGACGACGGCAGGTTGAGGCGGTCAACCGGTACCAAGATCGTCCAGTGTGCGGATTGGCCGGCCGCAAGCGAGCCGATTGCGACGCGGGTGTTGGAGACCGTCGCCCCGAGTACCACGTTCGGGTCGAAGTCGCGCGCTAAGTCGAAGCGGGTACTGATCCGCGTTGCCGACGCGCGCGCCGCAACGCTCACACTCGTGAGGGGTGCACCCGAGATGTTGGTGATGGTGCCGTCGAGCACGACCGTGTCGTGCGGCTGGACGGCCTTGGGGTCGAGGCTCAAGAGCGTGATCGTCACGCGATGTGGCGCACTCGCGGGCGTTGGTGTCGGGGCAGCCGCAGGCAGCTGGCCGGTGTGGGGGGCCGCTGCATTTGGCGCTCGCGCGGCGTGAGCAACGCCGGTGACGGCGAGGCCGCCCGTTGCTGCGAAAAACACCGCCGCCACCGCGCTGGCCAGCTGTAGGCATCGACCTTTGCGCTTCACGCGATGTCCGCGAGCAGCCCCGGCACCTGGTCGACAAGGCGGCGCTCGTCGTCGTAGGCCAGCCGCTGCGCGAGTTCCTCCAGCGGCACCCATGCCACCTCGACGACCTCGATGTCCTCGTCGGACAGCTCGCCGCCCTCGGCGAGTAACAGGTAGTGGTGAACAGTCTTATGGATGCGACGCCCCTCAGCGACAAACCAGAAGTCGATGGTCCCAAGGGGTGCGACGACGCGACCAGCGATGCCGGTTTCTTCGGCGATTTCACGGACGGCGGCAATCTCAGGAGTCTCCCCTGCCTCGACGTGGCCCTTCGGCAGCGACCACACCAAGCGGCCACGCCGGTCGTGCCGGGCGATCAGCGCAGCGCGGCGACCTCGAATGCCCGGAATGCCGGTGTCGACGACCAATCCGCCGGCGGAGGTTTCCTCGACGCGGCGCAGGCGAGGCACGGGTCGGCGTCCAGGAGGCACGGCTCGATCGTAATGGCCGGGTGGGCACGGTCTGGTCGACCGCACGCAGTGCGGGTGGCACGGTCTGGTCGACTACGCCTCAGCTCGCAGTGGCCGCAACCACCGGCACGGGGGGTGGCGACGAGGTTCCCGATGCTGTTCGCTTGCGAACTCGCGCGGCGGCGCCTGTGCCGAGTGGGCGCTCGTTTTCACCGAAAATGGCCTCACTCGGAAGAGGCAGCGTGATCGGCGTCGGCGCGATCGGGTCAAGGTCGATCCTGACTGCCGTGTCGACGTCATAGCCGCTACCAGCGGGAGCGGCGACCTCAGCGGGGCCGTCGCTGGGCAGCACGAGGGCCCCGCTCAGATGCAGCAAGTCGGTCGCAGCGATCCCCAGCGCGGTGCCACCGTCGCCCGTCGCGGTGTAGATGATCGAGGTCGCGAGATCCAGCACACCTCGCGTGCTGACCACGATGACGTCGGGAGGCAATAACAGCGGAGCGAGATGCCCGGCGATGTAGTCGGTGCGACGGCTCACTAGGGCTGCACCCGCGACGCTCAGTTCCGCGTCTGGTCCGAGTTGGTCGCGCAGCAACTCGCGCAGTGCGAAGACCAGCGTGGCAGGTACGACCTCTTCGTCGGCGGGCGCCATGAGAAGGACGAGGAGGTCGCCGTCAGGAGTCAGAGCGTGGAACGGATGGATCGCCAAGCAACGCCGGGGAGTTACCCCGAGGACCTCAGCGAGATGTTCGGCGCCTGCGGCCGGCCGGGGTAGGCGGACGATCTCATGGTGAACGTCGTGCTCTAACAGGTACTGATGAATGTCGAGCGGACCCAACATGTTGACCTCGCTCACCGACGTGCGCCTAGCGGCGCCGCCGAAGCAGACATTAGGCGGGCTCGGCCAGGAAAGGAACCCCTGAAGTTACAACGCCCTTCGTGCCGAGTTAGGGACGAACGGGCGTCGTTGATCGTGCCGGGTGGAGATTCCCCTTTGAGGTGGCCTTAACCGGCTCGCGCGCGCCAATCGCATTAGGCCTACCCTTGACCCCTGTGCCTGCGTCGCGTTCCCACCCTCCTTCGCTAACGAGCACCCAACGGGCAGCGATCGACGAGCTAACCCTGGCGGCGCCGGTGGTTGACGAACTCGGAGAACTCTTCGCGCATGCCGGCCACGATCTGGCGCTCGTCGGGGGTTCGGTCCGCGACGCGTTACTCGGCCGGCTCGGCAACGACCTGGACTTTGCCACCAGCGCGCGACCCGACGAGATTCTGCGGATCACCAAGCAATGGCGTGACAGCAAGTGGGAGTCCGGGATCGCGTTCGGCACTGTCGGACTGCTCAAGGACGGCGTGCGGCTCGAGGTTACGACGTATCGCTTCGAGACGTACGACACGGTGTCTCGCAAGCCCGACGTCGTCTACGGTGAGTCACTCGACGAAGACCTGCGGCGTCGAGACTTCGCCGTCAACGCGATGGCCCTTAGCGTTCCTGATCACGTGTTCCACGACCCGTTCGGCGGCGCCCATGACCTGGCCGCTCATGTGCTACGGACCCCGGGTCTGCCAGAGGATTCGTTCTCCGACGATCCGCTGCGAATGATGCGTGCTGCTAGGTTCGCGTCGCAGCTTCGTTTCGACGTTGATCCGTCAGTTGCCATCGCGATGACGGCGATGGCTGAGCGGATCACGAAGGTGTCGGCGGAGCGGGTGCGTGACGAGCTCTCGAAACTGATGTGCACAGCAGAACCGCGACGTGGGCTTGCGCTGCTCGTTGATACCGGACTCGCCGACCTCGTGCTTCCGGAGTTGCCGAAGCTGCGGCTCGAAAGCGACGAGCACTTCCGGCACAAGGATGTGTATGAGCACACGCTAACCGTGGTCGAGCAGGCAATTGCATTAGAAGGCGACGATGTTGAACTTGACCTGGTGCTGCGGCTCGCTGCGTTGTTGCACGACATTGGCAAGCCCGCGACTCGGCGCAAAGAACCGGGTGGCCGCGTCTCGTTCCATCACCACGAGGTCGTCGGCGCGAAGATGGCAAAGGCGCGACTGACCGCGCTGAAATATCCGAAGGATGTAATCGCCGATGTTTCGCGGCTCGTCGAACTGCACCTGCGTTTTCACGGATATGGCGAAGGCGAGTGGACCGACTCCGCTGTGCGTCGTTACGTCCGCGACGCCGGCCAGTTGCTCGAGCGATTGCACAAGCTGACCCGCTCGGACTGCACGACGCGCAACAAGCGACGAGCGGCCGCACTGTCTGCTGCGTACGACGACCTCGAGGAACGCATCGAGGCGTTGCGCGAGCAGGAACAGATTGACGCGCTGCGGCCTGAGCTCGATGGCTACGAGATCGGCGCGGTGCTCGGCATCCCGCCCGGGCCTGACGTCGGCCGCGCGTATCGATACCTGCTTGAACTCAGGCTGGACGCCGGACCGATCGGTAAGGACGCCGCTTCAGCTGCTCTGCGGCAATGGGCCGCAGAGCATGACGTGGGTGGTTAGCGGTCGACCGTGCCGGCGATGAAGTCGGCAACTGCCTGACGCGCATCGTCGTCGCTGTACTGCACCGGCGGGCTCTTCATGAAGTAGCTGGACGCCGAGTTGATGGGTCCGCCGATGCCGCGGTCCTTCGCAATCATCGCCGCGCGGACCGCGTCGATGATGACGCCGGCGCTATTCGGGGAGTCCCACACTTCGAGCTTGTACTCGAGGTTCAGCGGGGTGTCGCCGAACGAACGACCCTCAAGGCGCACGTAGGCCCACTTGCGGTCGTCGAGCCATGGCACGTAGTCGGACGGTCCGATGTGCACGTCGGCCTTCGCCATCTCGTGCGGAATCTGCGACGTGACGGACTGCGTCTTCGAGATCTTCTTGGACTGCAGGCGCTTGCGCTCCAGCATGTTCATGAAGTCCATGTTGCCGCCGAAGTTCAGCTGGTACGTGCGCAGCAGCTCGACACCACGGTCTTCGAACAGCTTCGCCATGACGCGGTGCGTGATCGTCGCGCCGACTTGGCTCTTGATGTCATCGCCGATGATCGGGAGCCCGGCGTCCTCGAACTTCTTCGCCCACGTCGGGTCGCTGGCAATGAACACGGGAAGCGCGTTGACGAAGGCCACGCCGGCGTCGATCGCGCACTGGGCGTAGAACTTGTCGGCGACTTCGGATCCGACCGGGAGGTACGAGATCAGCACGTCGACCTTGGCGTCCTTTAACGCCTTTACGACGTCGACGGGCTCTTCCTCGGACTCCTGGATGATGTCGCGGTAATAGTCACCCAGACCGTCATAGGTGTGGCCGCGCTGGACCACGACGCCGGTCGTGGGCACGTCGCAGAATTTGATGGTGTTGTTCTCGCTGGCGCCGATCGCGTCGGCGAGGTCGGACCCGACCTTCTTGCCGTCGACGTCGAATGCCGCGACGAACTTGATATCGCGCACGTGATACGGGCCGAATTGCACGTGCATGAGGCCCGGCACCCGGTCGTCGGGGTCGGCGTTCTTGTAGAACTCGACTCCTTGGACGAGCGACGCGGCGCAGTTACCGACGCCAACGATGGCTACCCGAACCGAACCCATGAGCGGTGCTCCTTCAGTGTGATCCCGAGACAACCGGTTAATCCCCGTACGAGTGATGGCGCTAGACATTGGTGGCGGGGCTAGTTACTTGCGGAGTGGACGCGGGGTCGGCGCGCCGCTCGGTTTCGATCAGTTCGGTCAGCCAGCGAACTTCGCGCTCGACGGATTCGAGACCGTGCCGCTGAAGTTCGAGGGTGTAGCTGTCGACCCGCTCGCGAGTGCGAGCGACGGAGGTCTTCACGTTGTCGAGCCGCTCCTCGAGCCGGCTGCGGCGGCCTTCGAGGATGCGCATCCGCACCTCGGCGTCCGTCTGAGAAAAGAAGGCGAAGTGCACGCCGAAGTTCTCGTCTTCCCACGACGAAGGTCCGGCCTCGCCGAGCAGGTTTTGCAGGTGCTCTTTGCCGTCGGCGGTCAGCCGGTAGACGATCTTGCTACGACTCCCCGTCGATTCGCCGTCCGCGCTGACATGACCAAGGGCCAGCATCTGCTTCAGGCACGGGTAGAGCGAGCCGTAGGAGAATGCCCGGAAGGCGCCGAGCATTGTGTTCAAGCGCTTGCTGAGCTCGTAGCCGTGCATCGGTGACTCGTGGAGCAGCCCCAGGACGGCAAGCTCGAGGACGCCTGAGCGTCCTGACCGCCTGACTGCTTGCGCCACTGATTGCTCCTCGATGTATCGAGCCGATACATCGCAACGATACGGGGCCGCCTTCACGAACGCAAACACCGTGTCGCTGCGTGGCTAAAATGTCCGCCGTGGAGACGACCCGGTCCTTCATCGACTACTCGCTCGCGCGTCGGGCCATCCTCGCCGCCCTTTTCGGCGGGCGGGCGACGACGACCGACGTATGTGACGCGCACCCGTATCTGCTCCGGGCCGCCAAGTACCACGGCGAGCCGACCACCGAGCAGTGCCCGGTCTGCCGCAAGGAGCCGTTGACCCACGTCACCTACACGTACGGGGACGCGCTAGGCCAATACAGCGGTCGAATCAAGGCAACCCGCGAGCTGGCACAGATGGAGCACGAGGTCAGCGAGTTCACGGTCTACGTGGTCGAGGTCTGCCAGAACTGCGGGTGGAACCACCTCCGCGAGTCCTACGTGCTCGGTCACGGTGGTCATGCGCGTGCCGCAAATCATCCCCCGGCTCGCCGGGTGACTCATTCCCGCGAGCGGGCCCTCTCCGAGTAAGCGGGTCGAAGTAGCCGCGGTGTCTGAGCAGCGGGGGCTGCGCGGCTGCACCGCGGTGGCCGACTAAGTTTCCTGTCATGGACGACGTGCCGGCCGACGTGGCGGCGGGGGTGATCGCGCCCACGCATGACGATCCGTTCGTTCGAGGTGGCAGCGCGGCTTTCGGCGGGCCCCTGGGCAGGCACGCGCGCACCGGCTGGTCGTGGTGGACGCCGCTGCGGGTGCTGATCGCTCTCGCCCTAGCCAGTTCGGTTCTCGGGTACATGCAGAAATACCCGTGCCGCAACCAGGCATGGTCTGGCGGGTTTCAGTACAGCCACGCCTGCTACAACGACATCTATCCGCTCTATTTCGGTGAGGGTCTGTCTGACAACAAAATCCCCTACTGGGACGCGCACACCGTGTCCGACGATCAACCGGGGCACCCAACCGGCGAGGTCGAATACCCGGTCATGATCGGGGCCGCGATGGAGGTGGGCTCCCTCGGAACAAGGCTGTTGTACCCCTCCAACGATCGCGGCCAGGGCTTCATCGACTTGACCTGGCTGATGCTCACGATCGCGGCAGTGGTGGCGGTGATCGCGACGGCACTGACCAACCGGCGCCGCATGTGGGACGCCGCGATGGTGGCCGCGGCCCCCTCGCTGATCCTGGCCGGATTGATCAACTGGGACTTGTTGGCAGTCGCGATGACGTCTCTCGGCATCTTGGCGTGGTCGCGAAAACGCAACTTCCTGGCGGGCGCGCTGTTGGGCCTGGCCGTCGCGACGAAGTTTTACCCGATCGTGCTCTTCTTGCCATTGCTCCTGTTGTGCTGGCGTGCACGGCAGTTGAGGGCCTTCTGGATCGCTGTCGCGGGAGCTGCGATCGCCTGGTCAGTGGTCGACGTCCCGCTTGCGATCACGAGGTCCGAAGGCTGGTTCCGGTTCTACTATTTCAGCCGGACGCGTGGGGCTGACTGGGGCTCAATCTGGTACGTGCTCTCGCGTCCAGAAACGCTGCCGATCTTCGGTCACAAGATCAATTTCTTCGGCTGGAAGTACACGACGAACCAGCTCAACTTGTACGAGGCGGCTGCGATCGCGATCGCCTTCTTGGGCGTGTGCTGGCTCGCGTTGGCCGCTCGCCGGCGACCGCGGCTGCCGCAACTGTGCTTCCTGACGCTGGCATTTTTCCTGGTGCTCAACAAGGTCTATTCGCCGCAGTACGTGCTCTGGCTGCTGCCGTTCGTTGTGCTTGCCCGGCCGAGGTGGCGAGCGTTCCTGGTCTGGCAGAGCGCCGAAATCATCTACTTCCTCGGCATCTGGATGTACCTGCTGGGCGACCCGAGCGGTCGCACCGGCAAGGGCCTGGAGTACGGACCGTACGCGATCTCACTGGCCATCAGGGACATCTCCGTGCTGGCGCTGTGTGTGCTGGTGATCATCGACATCCTTCGACCCGAAGGCGATGTGGTCCGCGCCGACGGCAGCGACGACCCGGCCGGCGGGGTGCTCGACGGAGCGCCCGACATCTTCGACGGCGATCCGAGGTACGACGAGCCCGAGCCCGTCATGGCGCTGAACTGATCGCCGCGGTCGGGCTGTAGCCACTCAGGCGTCCGCTGGCGCTCAGGCGTCCGCGCTGAGGTGCTTGCGCAGGTAAGCGATGTCGGCGCTCTGGCCGGCAGCACCGTTCGGTGTCTCGCACACCACGGGCACGCCAGCCTGACGGACGACCTCGACGATGAGCGCGGGGTCAATGTCGCCGTCCTCGAAATTGGCGTGGCGGTCGGCGCCGGAACCGAACGGGTCGCGTGAGCCGTTGGCGTGCACCAGGTCGATCCGGCCGGTGATGGCCATGACGCGGTCGACGACGCCGACGAGATCCTCCCCGGCTGCGTGGGCGTGGCAGGTGTCGAGGCAAAACCCGGGCCCGTACTCGCCGACGGCCTCCCACAACATGGCGAGCCGGTCGAAGTGGCGCGCCATGGCGTTCTCACCGCCGGCAGTGTTCTCGATGAAGATCGGCAGCGGGGGCGTCCAGCGTTCGAAGGTCTTGCGCCAGTTGTCGACCCCGACCGCCGGGTCGTCGTCCTTCAAGACGTGGCCACCGTGCACGATCAGCGCCTTCGCGCCGATGCTTGCCGCAGCGTCGGCATGCTGCGCCAGGATCTTGCGGCTCGGGATCCGGATCCGGTTGTTGGTGGTGGCCACGTTGATGACGTACGGCGAGTGGACGTAGAGGTCGATCGGGGCGTTCTTGAGGGCCTCGACGCCGGCCCGGACCTGCGGTGCCTTCCAGTCCTGTGGGTCACCGAGAAAGAACTGCGCGAGGTCGGCCTCGCGCGCCCGCGCTTGCGCGATGGGGTCGTCCTGGTCGACGTGCGCACCGATCTTCGGCAGCGAGGTGGTCATGGATTGCACCCTAATCGCGACCCCTGACAGGCGCACCTGGCCCAAGCTCCTCGCCGTCCGGCCGCTTGCTCTGCTTGTGGACGGGGTTTCGGGCTTGTGGACAGGATTTCGGGTCGAGGCCGCCGGCTTGGTACTGTGACGCGTTGCTTCGACGCAACGAGCCCTCCTGCCACGGATCGACCGTGGCCGCCCAGACCGAAGGAGGTCGGTGCACGCATGCGTCGTTACGAACTGATGGTGCTCCTCGATCCCGATGTGGAAGAGAAGACCGTCGCCCCGTCCCTCGATCAGTTTCTCGGTGTTGTTCGCCAAGACGGCGGCACCGTGGACAAGGTCGACGTCTGGGGGCGTCGTCGCTTGGCGTACGAGATCGCCAAGAAGACCGAGGCCATCTACGCGGTGATCGACATCGTCGCTGAGCCGGCCTCCGTCAAGGAGCTCGACCGCCAGCTGAACCTCAACGAGACCGTGCTGCGCACCAAGCTCATGCGGCCGGAGAAGCACTAGCCATGGCCGCCGGCGACACTGTCATCACGCTGATCGGCAACCTGGTCGACGACCCGGAGTTGCGCTTCACCCCCAACGGCCAAGCCGTCGCGAAGTTCCGCATCGCCTCGACGCCGCGTTTCATGGACAAGGCGACGAACGAGTGGAAGGACGGCGAGAGCCTCTTCCTCACTTGCAACGTGTGGCGGCAAGCGGCGGAGAACTGCGCCGAGTCGCTGACCCGTGGCATGCGAGTCATCGTCTCCGGCCGGCTCAAGCAGCGGTCCTATGAGACCAAAGAGGGCGAGAAGCGCACCGTCTTCGAGGTTGAGGTCGATGAGGTCGGTCCCTCACTGCGCAACGCGACCGCCAAGGTCGTCAAGGCGGCCCGCGGTCCGGGCGCGAGTGGCGGTTACGGCAGTGGTTCCGGTGGCGGCGCTCCCGCGGACGACCCATGGTCGGCGCCCACAGCAGCGGGTGGGTTCTCCGACGAGCCGCCGTTCTAGAACTCTGCCGGGCGGCGCACACCTCGCGACGTCCCTCACTCGCTTTTTTCCTACCCCACGCACGACTGACTGCCCAGGCTACGAAGCCACACGGGCGCGACTACTTGGAGTAATGCGATGCCGAAAGTTCCTCTGCGCAAGCCGAAGAAGAAGGTTTGCGTGTTCTGCAAGGAGAAGGTCTCCTACGTCGACTACAAGGACACCAACCTGCTGCGGAAGTACATCTCAGACCGCGGCAAGATCCGGGCCCGTCGGGTCACCGGCAACTGCACTCAGCACCAGCGCGACATCGCCACCGCGGTAAAGAACAGCCGCGAAGTGGCGTTGCTGCCCTATACCAGCGCTGCGCGCTAGAAGACAGGACGACGACCATGAAACTCATCCTCACCGGCGAGGTCGCTGGCCTCGGTGCCCCTGGCGACATCGTCGAGGTCAAAGACGGTTACGGCCGAAACTTCCTCGTGCCGCAGGGTCTTGCCATGCGCGCGACCAAGGGCGCGGAGAAGCAGATCGCCTCGCTCAAGCGGGCGCGTGACATCCGCGAAGTTCGTGACCTCGCGCACGCACGCGAGATCAAGACCCAGCTCGAGACCCTGAAGGTCACGCTGCCGACGCGCGCCGGTGCAGCAGGCCGGCTGTTCGGCTCGGTGACGGTCGCCGATGTCGTGGCGGCGGTGAAGGCGGCCGGCGGTCCGATCCTCGACAAGCGCAAGGTCGAGATCGAGTCGCCGATCAAGACCGTCGGTACCCACCAAGTCGTCGTGCGGGTGCAGGGCGACATCTCGGCGAAGGTCGCGCTCGAGGTCACCGCGGCGTCGTAGGTCCGGCCGGTGTTGGTCTACTCGAGCGCGTCGGCGATGGTGGCCGGGGCTCGCATTCGCCATGCGTCTGTCACCAGTTCGGTGAGGCGTTCGACGCCGACTTCGTCGAGCCGCAACATCACCAGCGGGAATCCGTCGTAGCCCTGTGTTGTGAAGAACAGCGTCGGCTCACCGAGCACGAGTGCCTGCTTCTCGGCCTCATCGCCGACGTAGAGGACGGCGACGTCGGTGCGAATTTCTCGACGCCTGCCTGGGCGGTACTCGGGGTAGGACCAGACGAACCCCTTGCCGCCCACCCTGAAGTCGAACCCTTCGCTGGGGATCTCGACCACCTGCGGCAGGCTCAACGCAATGCGTCGCACGTCATCGGCGTCAGCCATGGCCTAGGACCAGGCGAGGCCGGTCAGCCGCTCGTAGGCCTCGATGTACTTCTCGCGCGTTTTCGCGACCACCTCGTCGGGCAGCGGTGGCGGCGGAGTGTCCGAACTCTTGTCCCAGCCGGACGCCGGTGAGGTCAGCCAGTCCCGCACGTATTGCTTGTCGTACGACGGCTGCGCGTGCCCAGGCTCGTACAGATCGGCTGGCCAGAAGCGCGACGAGTCGGGGGTCAGCACCTCATCGGCCAGCACGATCGTGCCGTCCCCGGACCCTCGCCGTCCGAACTCGAATTTCGTGTCCGCCAAGATGATGCCGCGTTCGCGTGCGATCTCCTCGGCGCGACCATACGCCGCCAGCGTCAGGCGCTTGAGCTCGTCAGCTGCGTCGGCCCCTATGGTGTCTTCGACGTCCGCCAGCGAAATGTTCTCGTCGTGCTCGCCAATCGGCGCTTTCGTCGACGGCGTGAACAGCGGTTCGGGCAACCGCGACCCGTCGACTAGGCCCGCCGGCAGCGGGATTCCGGAGACCGCACCGGTGCGCTTGTAGTCCGACAATCCCGAACCGGTCAGGTATCCGCGGGCGATGCACTCGACCGGCAGCATGTCGAGGCGCTCGCAGATCATCGCGCGGCCGGCGAACTCCGGCGGCACGTCGGTCGAGATCAGGTGGTTGGGCACCACGTCGGCGAGCTGCTCGAACCACCAGATCGACATCGCCGTCAGGACAGCGCCCTTGTCGGGGATTGGCGTCGGAAGCACGAAGTCGTAGGCAGAGATGCGATCACTGGCGACGAACAGCAAGCTGCCGTCGTCCATCTCGTAGAGGTCACGCACTTTGCCCGAGGCGATGAAGGTGTAGTCGCTCATTCGCCGAAGTGTGCCAGAAGGTCTCTGGTCAGAGAATGTCGCCTGGCGCGTAGAACGCTGCGTCGGGGTAGCGGGCCGTGACGTGCGCAACCTGGTCGCAGAAGCGGGCGACCTGCGCGGTCGCGGCGCCGGTGAACGCGAGGGGTGCTGACGGCAGCGCAGCGATGTCGGCGTCGGTGAGCTGCAGCCGGTCATCTGCGGCGAGGCGCTCGAACAGGTCGTTGTGGTCGATGCCTTTTTCCCGCATCGCCAGCGCGACGGCGACCGCGTGCTCCTTGATGGCCTCGTGCGCGACCTCGCGTCCGACTCCGTGCTTGACCGCGGTGATCAGCACCTTCGTCGTGGCCAGGAACGGCAAGTAGCGATCGAGCTCACGCTGGACGACGGCCGGGTACGCGCCAAACTCGTCGAGAACGATCAGGAAGGTCTGGAAAAGTCCATCTGCTGCGAAGAAAGCGCCGGGCAACGCGACCCGTCGCACGACGGAACAAGAGACGTCGCCCTCGTTCCACTGGTCGCCCGCGAGCTCCCCGGTCATCGAACTGAAGCCGCGCAAGACGACGGCGAGGCCGTTGATTCGCTCGCACGACCGGGTGTTCATCTTGTGTGGCATCGCACTCGACCCGACTTGCCCTGCCTTGAACCCCTCGGTCGCCAGCTCGTGCCCGGCCATGAGGCGGATCGTGGTCGCAAGGCTCGAGGGTCCGGCGCCCGCTTGAACGAGAGCGGTGACGACGTCGAAGTCCAGCGACCGCGGGTACACCTGGCCGACGCTGTTCAACACCCGCTCGAAGCCTAGGTGGCCGGCAACGCTGGCCTCGAGCTGGGCGAGCTTCGCTGCATCGCCGTCGAGCAGATCGAGCATGTCCTGGGCGGTGCCCATCGGACCCTTGATGCCGCGCAACGGGAAGCGTGCGATCAGTTGCTCGATGCGTTCGAGCGCGACCAGCAGCTCTTCACCAGCCGAGGCAAATCGCTTGCCGAGCGTCGTCGCCTGCGCGGCGACGTTGTGACTACGCCCGACCATCACCAGTTCGGCGTGCTCGGCGGCGAGGCGGGCCAGCCGGGCCAGCGCAGCCACCATCCGGTCGCGGATGATCACCAGCGACTCGCGCACCTGGAGTTGCTCGACGTTCTCGGTGAGGTCGCGTGACGTCATGCCCTTGTGGATGTGCTCGTGCCCCGCAAGCGCGTTGAACTCTTCGATGCGCGCTTTCACGTCGTGGCGGG
>Ga0208717_1000153_pt1 | contig 33059 bp, 30 predicted proteins | sample NGESurF53shallow_FD_184489 | JGI IMG/M metagenome (GOLD analysis project Ga0208717, IMG submission 184489) | Arctic peat soil microbial communities from Barrow, Alaska - NGEE Surface sample F53-3 shallow (SPAdes) | ecosystem: Environmental > Terrestrial > Soil > Wetlands > Peat ... | reverse complement strand
CGCGCGAGCAGCGGCGGTGGTGACTTCTTCAACACCCAACCCGCCCGCGTGAGCAAGCGTTTCGCTCGGGCCGTCATTGTGAGCACTCTCGAAGGTCAGACCCTGCGCCGGGACGCTTTCCAAATGTTGGGCTTTAAGAAGCAGTCGACGTTTCAGGAACTCGCTAGCCGTCTCGGGGTTGGCTGAGATGGCCTACCTGCTTGATTCGAACGTCTTCATCCAGGCGAAAAACCTGTACTACGGCTTCGACTTCTGTCCAGCGTTTTGGGATTGGCTCGACGAAGCCCATGCTGCCGGGACGGTGTTCAGCATCGAGAAGGTCGCCGACGAACTCATCGGCGGATCGGATGAACTCGCGACGTGGGCTCAGCAAAGAATTAGCGCGTTCTTCGTCCAACCGGATGCCGCGATGATTCCGAGCCTGCAGGCCACCAGCCTCTGGGCAAACAGCGGTGAGTACGAACCTGCGGCGGTCACCACGTTCCTTCAAGGCGCGGATTACTACCTGGTGGCGCACGCGCACGCGCACCGCCACACGGTCGTCACCCATGAGGTCGTCGCGCACTCCACCAAGAAAATCAAGATCCCTAACGTGTGCCTCGGCATGAGCGTGAAGTGCATGAATCCCTTCGAAATGCTCCGGGCCGAGCGAGCAAGGTTCGTGATCGGAAGGTGAACAGCATCGAACCTGATCCGGCGGCTCGACCTGCCCGAGGTGGCCAAAGCGAATAAGAATGATCTTGTGGTGGGCACGTGGTGGGCACGGACGTCTTGGGAAAGGGTGTCAGCGGACGAATCCTGCCGAACGCGATCATGGCGCTGACCTGCGCAGATGGCATTTGGCGCTACTCGAAATCAGCCCCCGATATGGGGTTTTCCCGTCTTTTAATCCGCGGGTTCCGGGTTCGACCCCCGGGCGGCCCACCCACTGGTTGTAGTAATCCGGCTGATGGTTGACAGCTACTTCGGCTGATCCTTGACACTCCCTCGCCATGAGGAGCTTTCTGTGGTTGAGCAGCGGTATCAAGCGGTGCTCGCGGTCATTGCCGACGGGCGCACGGTGTCTGAGGTCGCGGGCCAGTGGCCGCGCCGAATGGCCCGGTGGAGGTGCGAATGTCGTTCCAGCGCGGCGCTGGGACTGCGGCCGCCCAATAGAGTGAATTGAGCGGCCAGCGCATCAAAGTAGGAGCCTTATGTCAGATGGGCCAAGAACCCGTGTGCCGGTATGGACGATCGGAACCGAACCCGCGCAGGCCGAGCGCCTCGGACCGCTGCTCGGCAGCAGCTCCCAGCTGACGCCACGTCGCCTCGCAGAGTTGCGAAATGCTCTCGCCGCCTTCGACGCTGCACTTCGCTGCGATGGGCCGCTGGGCTGTGTGCGTCGGCGGCTGCGTTCCGCGGTCACGAGTTGTACGTCGACGCGGTCGATAAGGCTGCGGTGCTCGTGTGCCGGCTCGCTTGGAACCTAGAAGGGCAGCGGGACGGCGACCATCCAATCGGATTGGCAGTGTGGAGCGAGCGGCGGATGTACGGCGAGGACTCGCCACAACTGCTAGAGCGAGCTGGCCGCGGCATTGAGCGTCTGAGTGATGTCCTCCGCTTGCGGATGGTTGAGCACGGCTGCGGTCATCATGAGGACGTCGCCATTTACATGCGCCCGTCGCGTCGAAAGCGCCTGTGCTGTCGCTGACGGCAGCAAGACCCCCTGTATGACGGCGTAGTCGTCCGCGCCGAGGAGTACAAGCGCGACTTTCCCGATGGACCAAGACCGGAACGGAGACGTCTGCAGCTGCCCGGGCCGTCGTGGACTCGTCACGACCCGGGTCTTAACTTGGATCGTCGTACCGTCGGGCAGGACGCCATCGTGGCCCTTGACCGACGGGTCTACGAGTTCCCCGCACAGCGCGGTCTTCACAAGCAGCTCGGCGTAATCGCCAGCCGGAGGATTAGCGGTTCGGACAACGCCGCGGTCTCGCAACTCATCAAGGATCGCGGCGTAGTCGGCCAGCAGAACCGAGGTCGTGCGTCTAGTGAGATCCACCGGTTCCATATCAACGAGTATGGGCCCCCGCTTCAATTCATGCAGATCGACTTCCAAGCCAGAGGCGGTCGCGGGCTCGCGTCATCGCAACGAAGAGTTGTCGGCGTTGCAGCTCGGCGCGTTCGCGGTAGGCGTCGTCCGTTTCGGTTGCGGTGCGAGACGGGACTGCCTTGTCGTGGTCGGGGATGAACACGCACTTGAACTCAAGTCCCTTCGCCCGCTGGTAAGTGCCTACCTTCACCGCGTCCGACGTCGTCCCGCGATAGTCGACCAGCAACTCGGCGGCTACCCCGCTGCTCGACAGCGCAGCAGCCCACTGGTCAGCTTGCCGGTTGTCTGGAACCAGGACGGCCATGTCCCCGACCCGCGTGTCGTCGGCGGCCGCGGAACGCAGCGCGTGAATCAGGTCCGCGCGTTGCTCGGTCGCATCGCCTGCGTGCTTGCGCGCAACCTTGCCGCCCAGCCGCTCAATTTCGACTTCGCGTACCCCGGCGACGCGGTCGGCGTCCAGGTCGTCGAAGAGGTCACTGCTCACGACTTCGAACGCGGCTTTCATGATCTCGGAGGCGTTGCGGTAGTTGCGGTTGAGAACAGTCGCTCGGCCAGTGACGGCAACGCCCGTCTCGGCGAGGGTGAACCCGCCTGGGTAGACCGACTGCTGGCCGTCGCCGACCAGCAGGAGTCCGTCAGGTGCGTCGCCCACCAGCGCGTGCAGCAGCCGCAAGCCCATGCATGTGAGGTCTTGAACTTCGTCGACGATCACTGCCGTATACGCAGGCTCGATCGGTACCCGCGTGATGCTCCCGAGCGCCAGCAGCACGACGTCTGACCAGTCGCACTCGCCGTTGTCGTGAAGTCGTCGTTGGTAATCCTGGTAGAGGTTCCACACGGCTCGGCGTTGCTCTTCGCGCAGGGGCGTTCGGCGGCCCACCCGCACGAGCGCGAGGTAGTCGTCAAGCTCGACAAGCCCACGACCTTTGATGACATGCTCAATCTCGTCGCGCCAGTACTGTCGCGGCAGACTTGACGAGCTGAGCATGCCTGTGGCGTGCCACGCTTGATCGAAGAGGTCTTGGCCACCGTTCACCGCGAGTGCCGGAGCACACTTGCGCGATTTCAGCAACCCGAATGCCCAACTGTGCAACCCGCGGAATTCAACTCTGCGGCCGAGATCTGGTGCGAGTCTGACGAAGAGCGATCGCTGCACATCGGGAAGCGTCCTTACGAAAGACGTCACAAGCACGCGTGACTGCGGGTGCTTCGCAAGCTCACGTGCGCGATGCAGGGCGACGACTGTCTTGCCTGTCCCGGCCGCGCCGCGGACCTGTGCTGGACCTGAGTACCGCCGTGTCACCAGATGCGCTTGGGCGGGATGCAGCCAGGTCATCCACGCTTCGATCGGCTCGCGTGCCGCAACCTCGATCGCGGCGTCCAAGATGTCCTGGACGTCGATCAGTGCCGCGGCCTCGACAGGTGGCATCGTAGATTCGGAGGTACGAGCCGCGTGGGTGTGGCCAGCCGAGGCCATCTTGGACGCCGGTGGGCAGAGTTCGTCGATGGCCGCGACTAGCGCTGCGACCTGTGCGGAGTTCAGCCTCGGGCCTATCCGCATCAGTTCTCGTGGCAGGGCGAGCTCTCCGACGACCGTGACCCCACCGACATCGACAGCAGCGGACATTCGGCCAACGAGGACGAAGATCGGCCGGATGGCGGCCGGCGCGAGCCCAACGTCCGCGAGCACGTCAGCGACGGCCTCGGCCGCACGCAGCGCCGCGTCGATTTCGTCGTCCACGTTCAGCTGGCCACGCCACAGCGATCCGCCTTCGACCCTCGGCTCCGCCCAGCTCTTCGCGTCGAGCAGCAGGACGCCAGGTGGCCCGACGAGGATGAGATCGAGGTTCGCGTTCCGCGTGCCGGGCCAACGGCGGTCAGCCAGCAGGTGCCAGTCGCATGACCCGAAATCGACCAACACCTGTTGCACGCGCATGGCCGTCTGGTATTCGCCCTCGCCACCGACGCGATAGTCGCCCTGGCGCTTTCGTAAGGCCGTCAGTGCATCACGCAGGCTCGCAATCTGGCGCTCGGTGCTGCCGATCAGCGGTTCGAGCAGGTCAGCATGCTCGCGCGCTGAGGCGCCGGCGTAGATAAGGCTGTCGTGGATCGGAACACTCGACGTCACCTTGACCCCATCGGTGCTGGCCGCCCCGTGCTGTAGCCGGCGCCGACCTGTTCGGCGGTTCCGCGGTGCTGAGCGCTTGCGTGCAAAAATGCGGCTGGTTCAAAAGTCAGCTCAGTTAAGGTCTCGCCCACACGCTGGTGATGACTCGCGTCCGCGGAGTCTGACCCACGAAAAGCTTGGTCGTTCTCTTCGGGTTGCTGATATTTGCCGAACCGCTTGCACACGCAACTGAGAGCGCTACGAGGGTCGCCGTGTCCAGCGCGGTTCCGGCATCCAAGCCATCGGCAGGCACGTCCTGCACGACGCCTGGCGCAAAGTCGGTCGACGCGGCCAACACATCGATCATCTGCGGGCCAACCAAAGCAGACTCGACCGATCTCACATGGCAGCGCCCGTAGGTGACTTACGTGAGATTGCGGCATGATCTCGATCATGAAGGCCTACGTCGGAGTGACGGATGGCGACTGGTATCGCTTCCTCGCGGAGCGGCCTGATCTCACCGAGGTCAACTTCTGGCGACCAGCGGGCGATCGCGAGTTTAAGGCGCTTACTCTCGGCGAGCCGTTCTTCTTCAAGACGCACATGCCTCACAACAGCGTTGTCGGCGGCGGCTTCTTCAGCGGGTTTGCCCCGCTGCGACTCTCGGAGGCGTGGAGCTTCTATGGGGAAGCGAACGGTACAGCGAGTCTCGCTGAGATGCGCGCTCGCGTTGGCCACTATCGACGCCAGTCGATCGGAGAAGGCGCGGATCCGTCGATCGGATGCGTCTTCATCCGCGACGTGATGTTCTTTCCCGCTGAGGGCGTTGCTGAGCCGCCGCCGGATTTCGCTGCCAACATCGTTCAAGGCAAGGGCTACGACCTTGCCGTCCAGCCGGCGCGGGACTACTTCGAGGAGTTGCTGCGGCGGCTTCTCGGCAGCCAGCTCGATTCTCAGTCAGGCACTTGGCATCGGCCGGGACCGCTATATGGCGATCCTCGGCTAGTCGCTCCGCGACTCGGTCAGCGGGCGTTCCAGGCGGTGGTTCTCGACGCCTACTCTCGCAAGTGTGCGATTACGGGCGACAAGATCGTGCCCGTATTGCAAGCGGCACACATTCGACCACTTCCTGCGGGCGGAGAACACCGTCTGGACAACGGGCTCCTTCTGAGGTCGGACGTGCACACCCTCTACGACCGCGGCTACCTCGGCGTCGATCCGAAACACCGACTACTTGTGAGCCCAAGACTGCGCGACCAGTTTGGAAACGGCGAGGAGTTTTACTCGCGGGCTGGCCAACCAATCGTGGTGCCCGAGCGGCGGGCCGACCGACCAAACTCTGAGTACCTCGAGTGGCATTTGGACGAGGTGTTCCTCGCGTCTTAGGGCCCGGGAAGCAGGCTGCTCATGAGGGGTCACGAATCGACGGTGCACGCGTTGCCGATGGGGTATGGACTGCATGCGTGTGCGGTAGAAGGGCACGCGTCGCGACCTACGTGAAGGATGGACACCCGTGAGGTTCGCCACGCCGCCTGGCTGGCCGCAACCACCTGCGGGCTGGCAGCCTCCGCCTGGTTGGCAGCCTGACCCGAGCTGGCCGCCGCCGCCATACGGCTGGCAGTTCTGGCGCGAGCCGACGCCACCCCATCGCCGCAAAGGCTTTCGCGGATGGGCAGCCTCGATGCTGCCGCCCGCTCCGCCCAGCACTCGACGTCCGACCATCTCTGTTTCGGCTCGTCGGGCTTGGACCGAGGTGCTTGGCGTTTTCTCGATGTTCTTCCTTGCGGGCGTTCTCGCGGCGGTGTTCTATGACGCGCACCAGCCGATCAACCACAACTCGATCTCGGTGTCTGAGGGCGTGCTCTCTGGTGTCTCTGATCTCGCCATCGCGGCGATGGCGGTCGTCGTGGTCGGCTCGTTGACCCGACTACGCGGGCTCAGCCTGTCTGACATCGGCTGGGCACCGAAGTGGGCCAAGCACCACGGATACGGCTGGCAGGCATTCGGTGCGTCCATGATGTTTGTCGCCGCAGTGCTGGCGTCGGGAGGGTTGCTGGGCCTCGTGAGTCCGCACGCGAAGTACCCATTTCTGCCCGCGAAAGCATGGCACTTGATTTACGAGATCCCGCAGTCGATCTCGGCCGGCATCGTCGAGGAACTCGTCGTCGTCGCGCTTCTCGTGACCGTGCTCGAGCAAGCGCGCACCAAGGTCTGGATCATCTACATCGTCGGAGTCACGCTTCGACTGAGCTACCACGTGTACTACGGCCCGGGCGTCATCGTCTTCTTGTTGTGGGCGGCCACCGCGATCTGGTTGTTCCGTCGCACCCGGCGCATCACGCCGCTCATCGTCGCGCACATGGTCTACGACTCGTTGGGCGCGTTCTACCACGAGATACCGCATCCACCCGTGGCGATCGATGCAATCATCGGCTGGGCGATATTCGGGCTCATCATCACCGTGATCGTGCGCGCAATCCAAATCGCCACGCGCGGGCACCGAGTAGCTGGGTACTAAGTCGCCGATCTCCGACCGGGACGACCGACGGTCAGGAGGACAAGCCCGACGGCGGCGAGTCCGATCGCCGAGATGTAGCAGGAGCGGTAGCCGAACTTCGCGCCAAGGCCCAGCAGCGGGCTGGCGAGGATCGCGCCGCAGGCGAATGTATTGCTGTAAAGCGTCGAGGCGCGGCCGGGATACAACGGCATGAGTTTCTAGCGGCCGGGATACAACGGCATGAGTTCTTGTACGTAACTGATTGCCAGGCCCTGGACTACCGCTATGCAGCAGGCGTTCAGCACCTGCGCGGCGCCTAGCTGCCACACCTGCTGGGCGACAGAGGCGATGGCGTAGTAGGCCATAGCGAAGAACGGACCCGTCAATACGAGCCGCTGTAGCGGCACCCGCTTGGACAGGACGCCAGCGCCTAGCATGATCGGAATCTCGAGAGCTGCGCAGATGCCCAAAATGACGCCCGCAGCGCCTACGCCGGAGTGCAGGTTGTGGCGCACGAGCAGTGGCAATGCTTGAACGTTCAGTCCACTGGAGCTCTGTAGCAGAACCAGCCCGGCGAGGGTGAACCATAGCGACCGTCGAGCACCGCTGATCGGCAAGTGGACGTCGGTCTGCTCACCGTCGGTTGATGGTTTCGCAACGGCGGGCGGTTCGACGATCCAGCGCGCGACCACGATGAAGACGAAGGCGAAGAGCCCGCTCGAGCAGGCGTAGAGGATGGTGAAAGCCGCCCGCGTTTAGAAGCAGTGAGGCGAGCGGTGGGCCGGCCACCCAGGAGAGCGAGAAGAACGTCCGAAGGGTGGCGGTGATCATTGGCGCCGTCGGCTCGCCCGCAAGGAATGCGCGTGCGTACCCGAACCCCTGCGGCAGCAGCGCGCTGCCCATCGCGGTCACGGTGCAGGCCAGCGCGAGCAGCGGCCAGTAGTTGCGCAGTACGGAGAACAGCGCGGCACTGGTACAGCCGCCCGCCGCGGCCACCATCAGTACCCGCCGCCGGGCCACCCGACCGTCCGAAAGCCGCCCGAGGACGGTGGACACCACAACGGCCGACAGGGGTTGGGCCAGGAGGAACACTGACAACTCGATCGGCCCCGCGTGCACGGCGCTGGTGAGGAACAGCGACAGGAACGGGTACGACAGCGCGGTCGACAGTCCAACCGCCAAGAACACGACAACGAGTGGACCGAGCGTGCGTGACCGAATCCGTAGCGGTGTCCCGCTGGTCGCCACCGCCGTCACAGCTTCACGCTAACCCGTCGGTCGGACACCGGGCCGCGAATATCGGACGAGGGTCAGCGGGTCGTCATCAGGCGATGCCAGTCCGTCCTGCGACTCGTGCGGTGAACACGCGGGTCTACTCAGCGTTGTGACAGACAGCTTCGACGTTGTTTCCATCAGGATCGCGAACGAATGCACCGTAGTAGGTCGGGTGGTATTCCGGCCACAGCCGCGGCTCGTGGAGCACTTGCGCGCCCTCCATTACCGCCGCGTCGAAGAATGCGACGACAGCTGCCCTGGTAGGGGCAGAAAATGCGATGTGGATTTCGCGGAATCCGTCGCCAGTGGCACGAGGCCCGATCCAGAAGACAGGTTTGCCTGCCGCGCCGAACCCAATCACGTCCCCGAAGTCCATTGCCCGCCCCGCACCGACCGTTGTGAGCACCGCGTCATAAAACCGCGTGCTGGCTGCAACGTCGTCACATTGAATGGTCAGGTGATCGATCACTCCAACGTCCTCTCTTTCGCAGTTGCGACGATGTACCCATCACGGTCGAACACCAGAGGGGTCAGGCGGGTCAGCGCCGGTGCGCACTGACGGTAGTGGTGTTCGCACATCAGGACGTCGACCGCATGGCGTGCCAAGGACTTGCTCGCGATGATGACCGTGAACGCGGGGGGTGCCGAGCAATAGCAGCAGGAGCGACCCGCCGCGTGCGGATGCGCGGCTTGCGCGTCCTTGAGCTGACTCATGTGGATGCGCCTTTCAGGCTCGCCAACACTGTGATTCGACACCTGTGGCGGCTCGAGACCGAACGGTCTTAGGTCCCGTCGTACCCGTGCTTGCGTCCCGAGTGCGGTCGCGGGCTCGTTTCACTACAGCGCGGTGGAACAGGCGTGCTAGCGGGAAGCGCTGCCGCCAACCTCGGTCGGGACGAGGCAGTGGCCATATCGTATGGTAGTCAAGATGGACTACCATGTCGTTCGTGTCGGCGACCCGTCTCCTCGTCCTTGGCGTGATCCGGATCATGCAGCCCGTGCACGGGTACGACGTCCGCCGCGAGCTCGTGAGTTGGCGCGTCGAAGAGCTGGCGAACGTGAAGCCGGGGTCGATCTACTCCGCGATCCGCACGCTCGAACGCGACGGCTGCATCGCCGTCCATTCTCGGGCTAGTGAAGACAGCAGACCTGAGCGCACGTCGTACGTGATGACCGGCGAGGGCGAGCAGGAGTTTCAGACCCTGCTCCAGCAGACGTGGTGGAACGTCACCATGGCCACCGAACCGCTCGCTCCAGGCCTGTGCCTTATGCCTTTTATGAGTCGTGCCGAGCTGGCCGCTGCGCTGAAGTCGCGCATTTCGCAACTCCAAGCCACGCTCGTCTCGAACTCGTTCATCCGTGGCACGATCCGCGACGGTGCCACTGGCGCCGACGGTCAGATCCCCGAGCACGTTCGCGAGATTCTCGATTTCGTCTCCGCGCGCACGAAGGCCGAGCTCGACTGGACGCGCACACTGCAGCGCCGGCTGCGTGAGGGCGCCTATTGCTTCGCCGGTGAAGAGGGCTTCCCGGATGCGCCCCATCAGGCGCCCGAACGCAAGCACAAGACCGCCCCTGAGCTCAAGGCGGTGCCCACGCGCGGCGCCTGACGATTAATCAAGCTTGACTACCTCGATGGTCTCTGAAACTCTGCTTGAGGAGAGGAGCCACCATGATCAACGCCCGCGGCCTGGCCCGCAGTTTCAAGACGAAGAGTGGTCCAGTCGACGCGGTTCGTGGCATCGACCTCGATGTTTCAGAGGGCGAGATCGTCGGCCTGCTCGGCCCGAATGGCGCCGGCAAGACGACGACGCTGCGCATGCTCACGACCTTGCTGATGCCGAGCGCTGGCACCGCGACGGTCGCGGGGCACGACCTGGTGCGCGAGCCGCGCGAGGTGCGTCGCCGCATCGGCTATGTCGCGCAGGTCGGTGCCGCACCGAGCGCCGGCACGATCGTCGGTGAAGAGCTCATCACGCAGGCGCGCTTGCAAGGATTGTCGAAGTCCGACGCGAACGCGCGGTTGGCGGTCGTCGCACCTCGGCTCGATCTCGGCGGCCTCGAAAGTCGCGCGCTGCAAGAACTTTCCGGTGGCCAGCGCCGCCGGTTCGACATCGCGCTCGGCCTCATGCATTCGCCTCGACTCGTCTTCCTCGACGAGCCGACCGCAGGCCTCGACCCGCAGAGCCGCGCGAACCTTTGGGAGCACATCCGCAGCCTGCGCGACGAGACTGGCGTCACGATCGTGCTGACCACGCACTATCTCGACGAGGCCGACGCCCTCGCCGATCGCATCATGGTGATGGACGGCGGCCTGATCGTCGCCGACGACACCCCCGAAGCGCTCAAGGCGCGCATTGCCGGCGACGTCATCACCCTCGGCTTGGAACGTGAAGTTGACGCGACGAGTGCGGGCCGCATCGCTCGCGAGGCAATCGACGTCCGCGACGTTGTCGTTGAAGGCGGTCGGCTGATCGTGACGGTTGATGCGGGTGCGATTGCCGTCGCGCCACTGCTTCGAGCGCTGGACGCCGAGGGGCTCGCGGTCTCGTCGGTGACCGTCACCCGGCCGTCACTTGACGACGTGTTCCTGACCTTGACCGGCCGCAGCCTGCGCGAGGGTTCCGACGAACTCGTCCCGAGCGCTTGAGGAGATTGCCATGCCTACCGAGACTTTCCTTGTCTTCCAGCGCCAGATGCGCATCCTGTTGCGCAATCCGGTGTGGGTCTTCTTCGGCCTCACGCAGCCGATCATCTATCTCGTGCTGTTCGGCCCGCTGCTCAAAGGCGTTAGCGGCGGCGGCCTCGGCGGCAACGCGTCGTGGAAGATTTTCGTGCCTGGTCTGCTGTTGCAGCTTGCGGTATTCGGGGCCGGCTTCGCAGGATTTGGCATCATCCAAGAACTGCGCGAGGGCGTCATTGATCGTCAGCGCGTGACGCCGGCGCGCCGAGCTTCGCTGATCCTCGGCCGCACGCTGGGCAACGTCGTCACGATCGGTGTGCAGGGCGCGGTACTGATTCTCGTCGCGCTTCCGTTCGGCCTGCGCGCTTCGGTGGAGGGCATCGTCTCGTCGGTCGTCATCGTCTGCGTGCTTGCGTTGGGTGTGTCGGCGGCGTCGTACGCGATGGGGCTGATCCTCAAAGACGAGGACGCGTTCGCGCCGTTCATTCAAGGTGTGTCGCTGCCTTTGCTGCTGCTGTCCGGAGTGTTGTTGCCGATGTCCCTTGCGCCGGGCTGGCTGCGGCACCTGTCGCAGGTCAATCCGCTCACGCACGTGGTCGACGCCACTCGGGCGCTCTTTCGTGGCGACTTCGGAAACGGTGACGTGTTGTGGGGGATCGGGGTGACGATCGCGTTGGCGGCGCTGCTCGCGGCCTGGGGTACGAGGACCTTCCAGCGCCAAAGCGCCTAGGTTGCGTCGGCTGCGGCACGTTCGCACCGACCGCCACCGCCCCGGCGTCCAGCCGAAGCATTGAAGTCCAGCGCACGCAAGAACGCGCGCTGGACTTCAACGCTTCCGGCAGCGGCCTCCAAACGTGCATGCTCCGACGGTCAGTCGATGATCGGTACCGGCTGCGGCATTTACGCCGAGGATCCTTTTCGGGTATGTATGACTCGACGACGAAGATCACCACGAGGAGGTCAGCGACGATGCGAGCCACGCCCGCGACACGCAACCACACGTCATCGGCGAGAAGGATCGTCGACGTCGGCGTTGTGAGCGTGGTCGCTGCGTGTCTCGTCGCGGTCTTTGCCGCCGCGCCAGCCGTGGCCGCGCCTGCTGGTGGCCCGGTGCCGTCGGGCTTCGAGCCGGCGTCGGTCAGTTTCATCTCCGCAGACGACGGCTGGGTTCTGGGTTCGGCGCCGTGCTCCAACCCGGTGTGCACGTCGATAGTGCGGACGACGGACGGTGGCCGCACGTGGGCCGGCGTACCCGCGCCCACCGAGAAGCTCTCGACTGATGGCCGCGACGGATTGGACGGGTTGCGGTTTGCCGACGCGAACGACGGCTATGCCTTCGGCGACGCGCTGTGGGTGACGCATGATGGTGGCGCGACGTGGCAGCAGTCGACACTTCCCGGCACCGGTTCGCGCTTCGCGGTGCAGCTGGCTGCGTACAACGGCTTCGTGTATGCGCTGATCGCACCGACAGCTCCGATTGCGAGCAGCGGCCAGCTCTATCGCTCACCTGTGGGCAGTGAGACCTGGACCTCCGTGCTGACCGTTGCCTCCGCCGTCCCCGCAAATCTCGGCCTCGACGTGCAGGGTGATGACGTGTGGGTGCTCGCCCCCGGTCCGTCGAGCACGCTGTACCATAGCGCGGACGACGGAGCGACGTGGAGCCACTCGACCGAACCTTGCGCGGGCGATTTCGCAGTTGGCCCGTCGGCGTCATATACCGCGCTTGGCTGCGCGAGCGATCCCGGTGCCGGCAGCGCGACCAAGACTGTCTCCGTCTCGACGGACGGTGGGCAGACGTTCGCGGCGACGGCGGCGAGTCCGCCTCGTGGTGGTGTCTCGCTTTCGTTGGCCGTCGCCCAGCCGGGCACCCTCGTGGTGGCTTCGGCGTCCGGCGCCTCGTTCTTGTACGCCACCTTCGACGGCGGCGCCACCTGGCAGACGGTGCTCGATTCCACTACCGGTGGCCAGGCTTGGCATGACCTCGGGTTCACGACGGCGCAGCAAGGCGTCGCGATTGAGGGTGATCCGGCGACACCGCCTTCGCAGTTGTGGATGACGCGCGACGGTGGGCACTTCTGGCAGCCGATCACCTTCGCGACCGGTCCCGCCGTCCGGCTGGCTGGCTCCGATCGCTACGGCACTGCCGTTGCGACTTCGCAAGCCGAGTTCCCGTCTGGCGGCGCGGGTGCAGTCGTGCTGGCGCGCGGTGACCAATACGCGGACGCACTCGTTGGTGCTCCGCTCGCCGCGTCGAAGAATGCGCCGCTGTTACTTACGACGGGCTCACAACTGCCGGCCGTCACGAAGGCCGAACTCCAACGCGTGCTCGCGACCGGCAGCACGGTCTACGTGCTGGGTGGCACGTCCGCCGTTCCTGCCAGCGTCGCGACGCAGCTCACCGGGCTCGGATACACCGTCGTCCGGTATGGCGGCGCGACCCGGTACGCCACGGCCGTCGACGTCGCCGACGCGCTGGGCGACCCGACCACAGTACTGCTCGCCACCGGCGATAACTTCCCTGACGCGCTGGCCGCCGGGCCGGCCGCTGCGAAGTCTGGCGGCGTCGTGCTGCTCACCGCAGGCTTGGCGATGGCCGCCGAGACGAGCGCCTACCTGAACGTCCACGGCACGACGGTCTACGCGATCGGAGGGCCGGCCGCGACCGCCGATCCGGCCGCGGTGGCACTCGTTGGGTCCGATCGGTACGCGACCGCAGTCACGGTCGCGGCGAAGTTCTTCAGCGCGCCGACGACCGTCGGTGTCGCCACTGGCGAGAACTTCCCCGATGCGCTGTCGGGTGGCGCGTTCTTAGCCCACCTGGGCGCACCGCTCGTACTCGCCGACACGAATGCGGTGCCGACGAACACGGCGAGCTACCTGCAATCGGCGGCTTCAAGTCTCACGGCAGCCGACCTCTTCGGTGGTTCCGCAGTGTTGAGCGCGGGCGTGCAAACCGCTATCGGCGCAGCGATCGGCTGATTTGAACTCAATCCGCGGCGCACCGGGCGGAAGTTCGGGTTCGCTACGTCGCATGTCGACGTCATCCCGCATGTGCCGCAGCGCCGCTCGAGCAAACGCGATGCCGGACGCCGGCGGCACCTCTGGCGCCTGCTTGTACCGAACTTCGGGCACCGCACGAATGCGTTCCAGGAGGTTGAGCGTGTTTCGCATCGCTCTGAACACGCTCCACTCGTCGATCGGTTCGCCCTCTTCTACCGAGCGCCAACCAAGCCGCACCATGTACGGAGTCACAAAGTCGCGATGCTCGTTATGCGTGATCGGCTCGCCGGCCGCGACCGCGAGCAGCAGCAACCCGCCGGCGTCCAGTTCAACGTCTGCCGCCCGATCGTTCAGGTGAGTGGCGAGGTGCCACCACAGCTGCTCGGCGTTGCCCCGAAGCGCGCGCCCGGCCGGCGTGAGTACGAGCGTGCCGCGCAGTTTTCGCACTAGCCGCAAACGCATCGCCGACTCGCGCAGCCCGAACACCGATGAGGTGTGTTCTTCGCGGGTGTGTTTGCCGTAGCAGTCGGCGAGCTGCGCCTCCGCCATGGCCGCTACAACGACGGCCGGCGGCAGGTAGCCGGCGGTCGTGAGCTTGATGCCCGTGTCGCCGACTCGGTCGAGCAGCCAGCTGTACGACGCGACCATCGACGCCGCAGCTTGCTCGTCGATCTCGATGTGCTGGTCGAGCGCAGCGCGCTCGAGTAACTCACGTGCCTCCGGCACACCGAGTCGGTCGAGTCGCTGCATCAGGTTCATGACTCAAAGTCTGCCCGACGCACGGTGCGCGCCAACCAGCCTGGGGCCGCGCTGGTCGAGCGTTGGTCCTGAACGGTCGCAAGAACGACCGCTGAGGACCCGAACCCCGGCGACCGCGGATCGCGAGCTGCCGCCCTAGAGTATTCGGCATCTCTAGAACCAGTGTGATGGTCTTCACCCGCGATCTGCGGGTGCATGACAACCCGGCGCTTACGGCTGCGATCGCGCACAGCAAGTTCGTGCTTCCGCTCTTCGTGCTGGACGACGAGTTGCTGCGTAGTCGCGTCGCCGCACCACCGCAGCGGCTCGCCTTTCTCGCCGGCAGCCTTGCCGATCTCGATTCGTCGCTGCGGGTGCGTGGCGGCGGGTTGATCGTTCGGCGCGGTCAGTGGACGCACGAGGTCATGCGCGCCGCGGTGTCGGTGGGCGCGACGGACATTTATCTCGTAGACGATGTCACGCCGTTTTCCCAGCGCCGGCTGGGTTTATTGCAGGTCGCGGCTGACGCCGCGGGTATCACCTTGCATCGTGAGGTCGGGCTGACGGTCGTGCCACCCGGCGATCTCGTGCCCTCGGGCCGTGACTCCTATGCCGTTTTCACTCCGTACTGGCGGGCGTGGGAATCGCATCCGTGGCGGTCGGTACTGCCTGCGCCATCTCGGATTTCGCTGCCGCCTGAATTGGTCGACGAGATCGCCGGCGGCCCGTCGGTGATCGTGGCCGGGCTCGCGCCGACCGCTTCCGCCGCCGTTAACCCCGTGGCGGGGGAGAGCGGCGGGCGCGCTCGGGTGACCGCGTGGCGCGTAGTGGGCTTGCGCAGTTACGAAGCGCAGCATGACGATCTCGCCGCAGCTTCGACGTCTGGGTTGTCGGTGTACTTGCACTTTGGTTGCCTGTCCCCACTCGAGACCGCGACCCACTTGCGCGAACGGCCCGGCGGTGGACCGTTCGCGCGGCAACTTGCGTGGCGCGACTTCTTTCACCAGATTGTCGCGCCGCAGCCGGACGTGGTCTGGCGCAACTACCGGTCGAAGCCTGACCCGCGATGGGCTCCCGAACCTGGGCGTGCAGAGGAATTCTGGGACGCGTGGGTGCAGGGCCGCACGGGCTATCCGCTGGTCGATGCAGCGATGCGCCAGTTGGACGCCGACGGGTTCGTGCACAATCGCGCGCGGATGGTCGCCGCCTCGTTCCTGACCAAAGACCTCGGCTTGCCGTGGTGGGACGGCGCGCGGCACTACTTGCGCGGTTTGGTCGACGGCGACGTGGTGGTGAACAACATGAACTGGCAGTGGGTAACTGGCACCGGAACCGATACGAATCGGCATCGCGTCTTCAACCCGGTGCGGCAGGCCGAGCGCTTCGACGCTGATGCGGTCTACATCCGGCGGTATGTGCGGGAGCTTGCCTCTTTGCCGGGGGCGCACGCGCGCAATCCGGACGCCGAAACTCGGCGCAGCGTCGGATATTCGCCGCCGATCGTCGAGCCAGCTTCCAGTCGGCGCTAGGCCTCGCGCAGCAGCTGGACGACCGGCGGACCAGTCGTGCTAGGCCAGCCCGGCCGTGACGAGTGTCGTCGCCGCGACCGGCACCGCCGTCGTCCCGCCTATTGCAGTGACGGTCGACGCCGTGCCGCTGACGCTGTGGAGGTAGCTCGTCTGATCGGTGTTCAACGCGACCGCCAACGGATCGACCAGCAGCAACGACCAACCGTTGTGCGCTGCGTAGACAGCACCCGCTAACCCGTCGGGGAAGTTCGCGCCGGTGGCTAGCACGATGCCCGCAGTGCTCGGGGCCACCGAGTTCGCCACGAGTGCCGCGGTCGCATACCGGTTGCTGCCGACCAACGCCGTTGCGGTGGGATCAGCCGCTGCTGCCTGACCGCCGATCGCCGTGGCCGGTGCGCTGGTGTGCGCAGCGAGCCAGGTGTTCGTCGATCCGGGCATGATGGTGTCGGCGGTGAGTAGAACGACGCCGTTGTTGAGCCCCGCGGCGTCGGCTGCTGACAGCGCGTCAGCGAAGTTGAGCCCGGTGGCGACATAGACGTGCGCGACGGCGTGCTTGGTGGCGATCTTGTCGGCGATCAGCGTCGCAGTCGCGTAGCGGTCGACGCCACCGATGCGCTGCACCTGATAGCCGAGCTGTTGCAGCGTCGTGACGACCGAAGGACTGATCGCACTAGTCCCGCCGAGAACGATCGCCAATCCGCCAGGCACGAGCGCATGAACGATGGCCGCTTGAGTAGCGCTCGACAACGACGCGGTCGGGCTCAGCAAGAGCGGGCCATTGAACGCGTTGGCTAACGGCGAACCGGTCAGCCCGTCGGCATACAGATCATCACGAGCCAGCACGACGACACTTGCCGAACCTGCCAGCGGATACATCGTGGTCGCGACCATCGCCGCAGTGGCATCACGGTCAGCACCGCCGAGTTGGGTGAATACCGGTGCGGATGCGAAAACCGGCGCGACGTACGGCACCGAGAAGTTCTGCACGGTCGTGCCGCCTGCGGCCACACTCAGCGCATGAGTCACCGACGACATCTGCGCTGTGTAAGCGTCAGGGTTGGCGTTGGCGAATGAGTACGTGCCGTCGGAGGCCGTCGTCGTCGAAGCGACGACGGTGCCGAACGAGTCGAGTAGGTACACCACTCCGCCGGCGAGCGGGGCATCGGGTGCACCGCTGGGATAGGTCTGTGTTGCGGTGCCGCTGACCGTGCCCACGCAGCCTGCCATGTTCGCTTGGGTGATTGCTGCCGACAACGGCGTCGTGGTCGGCACGCCTGACGCAGTTGCCACGGTTGATCCGCCGAGTGCGACATCAGAGACGGCGACTGTCGCACCCGCTGAAACACCAGGAGCCAGTGCCGGGCAGTTGTGAATCGTGGTGAGGGTGAAGCACACCTGCGGTGCGTCGGACGTGTAGGTCACCGCCGCGCTGATCTCACTCGCGTCCGGCGACGATGCGCCGATGGCGGTGACCTCGAACGTTGGCTGCGTGCCCGATGTGGCGACGTCCAACGCCGAGAGGTCGACTACTCCGCTGCTGTTCGGCGTCAGGGCGGTGTAGCCCGCGATCGCGACGCCGGAGGAGGCAAGAACTGTGAGCCGCAACGCCGTCACCGCGATCGCACCAGGTGGCGTGAGCGTGATGTCCTGCCAGTTGCGAATACGGCCAGCTTCGGTACAGCTCAGCCGCGGAACTACTGCGGTGTAAGGGATATCGACGATCGGGTCAGATCCCTGGCAACCCGGCTGACCCGTGTTTGCATCGAAGGGCGCAACCGAGCCGTTGTCGCCGTTCGACCACAGGCAGTTCGAGTTAGTCGCGTCGACCCTGATCGTGTAGCGAAGGCTCCCGATCGCGGTCGTGGTCTGGAAGCCGGCGCAGGCGGCATCGGTGGTCCAGTCGTAGCAGACTGGTGTGTTGGAAGTGCCAGTCCATCCTCCGGCGAACCAGTACTGCTTGGTCGCGCCGAAGGCGAACTGGCCCCAGCCGCCCTGCGCGATTGCTGCGGCGGGCGGGTTACTAGCGAGCAGCGCCGCGAAACCCGCGGGCGGCGTGACAGTGGCGCCGGTCAGCGTGAAGCAGTCACCGGCGGGCGCGATCATGCAGACACCCGTAAGGACGCCCGAGGTGTCGCGCATCGGCACGACGCCGGTCAGGTTCGCCGTGTTGTACGAGCCGACCGGCCAAGTCCCTAGTGTGCATGCCGTTCCGTCAGCCGCGTTCAAGCACCAGATCTTGTTCGCGGTGATGAAGACATAGGGTCCGACGGCCGTGGCGAAGGCCGGAATGTTACTGCCGGAGCTGCTGTAGGACGGCAACGCGTACGGCTGGCTGGCGCAGGCCGCGAGCGTCGAGATGTCGAAGCACACGACGTTGCCGTCGTTGAGCGGTGCGTAGATCCTGGTGCCGGATTGTTGCGCGGATCCGATGACGGAGTAGTCCGCTGTGACAGTCTTCAGTGGCACATAGCCGCATGAGGTGAACGGCAGCGCCGACACGTTGGTGCACAGCACGCCGACGGTGCCCGGCGAGATTTCCTTGACGATCGAGTAGACCTTGCCGGCATCGACGGTTCCGCTGCTAGCTCTCGAAGTTTGATATCCGGCGAGCGAATACACCGGGCCGCACGAGACGCCGGTAGCGACGAGGTGGCAGTCAAGGTTGTACGACGTGTCGTTGTGGTGCCACGCGTTCATCACGTATGGCCCTGAGGTGAATGCGTCCCAGCCGTCGCCGCCTGATGATGGCGCGAACACCGGCGCGGTCTTGAGGCTGCCGGTGCCGGTGGCGGTTGAGACCTGCAGGCCACTCGACGTCCCGTCACTGAAGACGGCACCGGTCGACTGCACCCCGCTCACGGTGGTGGGGTAGGTGGGCAGCGTGCTGCTCCACGTCGTCCCGTCCGTGGTGTAGGTCTTCGTCCAGCCCTGCGGAGTCACGATGGTTGACGGGTCGACCGTCGATTGCGCGGGGTTCCAGGTCTGGGTGATCGTCTGGGCGGTCGCGCCAGGGACCGTGATCGGTGCGGCCGCGGTGACGGCGAGCGTCGCGCCGACCCCCACGTTGGACGCCGGAGCGCCGACGCTGTTCAGCACGGTGACCGCCGGCCCACCGACCGAGGCGATGGACGGCGACGCAGCGGCGATCACGCCGCCGAGCCCGACGGCGACGACCGTCGCCGCTACACCGACCCGGCGCGCTGACCCTGCGAAGCGATGGCCGGTTGCGGGACGGAACGACCGTGCGTGCATGGGAACTCCTAGCTGGAGGCACCCACGCGGCATGAGCACTATCTGCCCCTTCGGCCGGCGAAACCGATTGCGAAGGGATTCGGGGACGGTCTTGTTGAAGGTCAGCGAATGCCGGACCTACGCAGGCGGGCACCTCGGCGCAGGGTATGGACGAGCAGGAACCCAGCCAGCACGACTCCGCTAATGGCGTGCCATCGGATGCGCGTGGGGTGCCCGAGGCGCCAATCCCATAATCCTGCCGCGAGCATGCCGACCGTCAGCGCCGTAAGAAGCGCGTCAGCAAGGGCGAGCCGCCCGGCCGGCAAACCCCAGCTGCGAACGCGAAGGAGTCGCCCGACAAGCGTGGCCGACACGCGTCGTCGCTGCGCCAGGTGAGCCACCACAAGCGCGACGAACACGAGTCCAACCATGATGTGAACCGTCAACACCGTCTCGAAGACCAAGGAGACGGACGCTGACACGATCAATCCGAGATGCACCAGCCACCGTGCTACGGCGCCCGGGGGACGACGCGCTGGGCGACCGTCCGCACCACCCTGCACATCGACTCCTTGACGCTGCTCATCCCGCGGTTTCATTCTTCGCGGCTGTACGGCTGAGCGCGTCAGGGATAACCCTGAGATGCACACCGATTCGGTCTGAACTCGCCGCCGAGCGCCTTCGTGGCTGGCCCAGCGCCAGACAGGCGTGTTGCGGACCTTGGTCCCTTCTATCCAGGACGTACGGACCTCTGATCATTTTGTGCACCCGTCGATACGCATGTATGGATGTGTCCCAGACTCTCGGCACTGTCGCGTCCGCACCACTACGCGTGCGACCGGGCCGGGTCCGGAGCCTGCGCTCGCGATGGCGCCGAGCATTCGCGTTGTTGGCGGCGGTCGTGATGCTCAGCGGCACGGCCAGCATTGTCGCGATTCAACTCATCGTCGACAGCTTCCGCAGCTCGGCGGTGGCGATCGAGCAGGAAACGACCTCAAGCGCGGACTTGCGTAACGAGATCGTCGCGGGTGCCATTACGTTCTCGAGTCCGATCAGCGCGACACAACAGACTCAGGAAAAGGCGGCCGTCGCAGCAATCGATGCCGACTACGCAGCCGACCTGCTGAAGATGAAGTCGGCAGCTGCTCGCACATTGCTCGCCGCATCGCTTACCAAATGGAACACGCTCATCGCCGCCGGCGGCACCGCTGCACATCCGACCGACTTGACCACTCGCGGCGACGCTGTCGCGGCGCAGGCGCCGGGTGTGTTGAGTCTGCTGGATCAGGCCGGTTCGGCGAATCGCGCCGCGATCCGCGTAGACCTTGCGCATGCATCGCAACTCGATCGCGAAGGCTTGGTGGCCCTGATCATCCTGGAGTTCCTGGCGATCGCCATCGCACTGCGATTGGCTCACCAGTTGTCGAATGAGGTTCTGCGACCGGTCGGAATCCTGCGCGACTCGGCGAATCGTCTGGCACGCGGAGATGTCGACCACCGTGTTGTTGTGGGCCGCGCCGATGAGGTCGGCGAACTCGCGTCGAGCTTCAACGCTATGGCCGATGCGATCTCGGACAGCCAACGGACTTTGACCGAGGAGGCAAATACCGACTCGCTGAGCGGCCTGGCGAATCGGGCGGCGTTCTACGCCAAGCTCGCCGCCATGCTTGGCGAGCCAGCAGGGGAGCAACAATGGCAAGCGCTGCTCTTCATCGACCTTGACGACTTCAAGGATGTCAACGACACCCTGGGCCACGCCGCGGGCGATGAACTCCTACGCGTTGTGGCGGCCCGGCTGCGCGCGATGGTTCGGGGGACCGATCTCGTGGCCCGCCTCGGTGGTGACGAGTTTGCGCTTCTGCTTGGTGACCTCGACAGCCCCGCCGACGCAATGAGGTTGGCCGAACGCGTCGTTGTCGCATTGGACGAGCCGGTTCACATCGCGACGCATGAGGTGCAGGTCGGGGCATGTGTCGGAATGGCCCTGCGACACCCCGACTCATCCGTCGAGGGCTGGGTCCGCGAGGCGGACATCGCGATGTATGCAGCGAAGACGCGCGGCAAGAATCGCGTCGAGCAATACGACGCACGACTCGATGACGCAGCTGTTGGCCGGCAACAACTCAAGGACGAAGTTGCGGGCGCGGCTGCTCGCGACGAACTCGTCCTGGAGTACCAGCCGGTGGTTGAGCTCGACACTGGCGAACTCGTCGGGCTCGAAGCACTGGTGCGCTGGCAGCATCCGACCCGCGGCCTGCTGCCCCCGACGTCCTTCATCGAACTCGCCGAGGAGACCGGCGCGATCATGTCGATAGGTGCGTGGGTGCTCGAGAAGGCAGCACACCAACTGCGCGACTGGCAGCGCAGTTGCGGACGCGAGGCGTTGTGGATGTCCGTCAACGTCTCGGTGTGCCAACTAGAAGCACCGAAGTATGCGACCACCATTTCCTCGATCCTGCGGGCGGCCGATGTTGACCCGTCCAGCGTCGTGGTCGAGGTGACCGAGTCGGTGCTCGCTGACCCGGACGGCGGTGCGACCGAGGTGCTTACCGCGCTGCGTGCCGCGGGAGTGCGGATCGCGCTCGACGACTTCGGGACCGGCTATTCATCGGTCGGCTATCTGCGGCAGTTGCCAGTCGACTTCTTGAAGATCGACCGCTCGTTCGTGGCGGGCACATCGCCTGAGACTCCCAATCCGCTGTTAGAGGCGATCATCGGCATGGCTCACCATCTCGGGCTGGAGGTCATCCCCGAAGGCATTGAACAGCCAGGCGAGCTCGCCCAGTTGCAGGCGCTTGGATGTCACCTCGGCCAAGGTTTCTTGATGTCGAGGCCCGTTGCGCCTGAGGTCATCGAGGGTCTCCTCGCGGCCCACATTCCGTTCCCGCTCGTCGAGTTCGGCACGAAGGTCCTCAGTTCGGCGATGTAGAGGCGCAGGCGGGCTGGCGACTCGGTTTTGCTGGGGCGTTACCTCGGCGTTACGGATTTCTGGTCTAATCCCGTGCGTGAACAGTCGTGGGGTAAGCCGGGCGCGGTTGGCCGTTTCGCTTCTCGCTGTGGCCGTGTTGGTCGCGGCATGCGGGGGCCATAGAACGGCGTCGCCACCGCCGTCCACCACTGCGAGTTCGACCGTCGCCATCCCCACGCTTAGCACTCCCGCTGTCAGTGCGACTCCAATTATTGGCGCGCCTACGACCGCCGCTCTCAAGACCTACGGCTACGGCGCCAACCCGACGGGCGCCGACTACCAACCGGGTGTCGTTGTTGTCGGTGGCGGTCCGGCATCGATCCGCTCGGCGAGCGGCAACGGGCTCGTGTGGACCATCGACAAGAACGCGCCCGGCGCCGAGAAGCTCCAGGTCGGGTCGGTGATGGTGCTGACTAGCATGGCGACCGGGCGAGTAGCGGCGATTCACGATAACGGCGATTCGCGCGTTGTCACACTCGCGCCGGTGAGCCTCACCGACGTGATCCGCAACGGTTCGATTGACGTCGACCAAGCGTTGCCTTCGTCTGCCATCAGCTATCGCGTCATTCCGCAGCTGGCGTGGGCACAACAGACTCCGCAAGGTGGCGATTTGCCGTCGGCCAACATCTCGGCGTCCGCCTACAACCGGACGAAGCCGTTCACCGCAGAGACGGCTGCGCTACCCAAAGCGGCAAGTGGCAACTCGATCTTCGAGTCGGATTCCAGCCTCGAGTTCAAGGTCGGCGACTGGACAGTGTCGCCGGACGTCAGCGACAACAAGCTCGAGCTCGGCGTTGAACGCGACGGCAATCTGAAGGTCGGCATCGACTTCGCGTTCGACACGAACAACCTGCACTTCCATGGCATCGACACCATCAAGAACGGCCAATCGACGCACAGCGGATTCGAGATCACCGGTATCACCGGGTTGCAGATCAGCTTGCAGGCGGGGGCCGCGGGCGGCTCGGCTGACAACGAGAAGATCAAGATCGAGGCGCCGATCGAAGCGAACCTTGAGATCCCGCCGTCGCCGGCCACTGCCGGTCTGCCGATGGATCTCAAGGTTGAATTCACGTTCAGCGTCGAGACCGCGATCACCGGCAACAACTCGACGCTGGTCGCGACCGGTATCTGGGGTTTGGACGGCCCGATCGGCTACGACGGGTCGAAGTTCGAGACGCCGACATTCACCGTGAAACAGAGCATCATCGACAGCATTACCGGCATCACGCTTGGCCCGAGCGGCATCGTGTTCGGCGTCGAGATGAAGTTCCAAGTCGGCGTCGGTGTCGCGTCACTGAGCGCCGGACCATTCGCTGGGGTCATCGTCGATCTTGGCGTGACGAACGGATCGTCGCTTGGCGCCGCGCTGGCCCGATGTAAGGGCGCAACACTCGACTTGCGCGGCAGTGCCGGAGTCGGAATTGAGCTTTCAGCTGAGGAAATTCCGATCCTCAAACACCTGATTCCTGGCGCCAAGTACGAGTACTCCCTGGGCACCAGCACGTCGTTGTTACACCGGTCGCAGGTCGTGCCCGACGTGCCTTTGTGCAACGCGGGTGCGTGATGCACAACAACGACAAGAGAGGGACGGCGCGCATGTGGCGAGGTGTCACCCCGGTGGTGGGTTTGGTTGGGGTAGCTATGGCGGTCAGCGCATGTGCGGGTTCAACCAAGACGGTGCCCGCAACCGTCACCGTGACGGCAACAGTTACTGAGACCGCCACCGCCCCGGCGTCCGCGCCTTCTGCTTCTGCTGCGCCGGGCAGCGCGGCCTCGAGCGAGGTTGCGTCGTTGCCGCCGGTCATCGATCCGTGTGCACTGCTCACGCAGGCTGAGGCGTCGACACTGGCGGGTGTGAAGCTGAACGCTGCGGTGTCGGCGGGCGCCGCCGGGACCAAGACCCTGTGCCAGTACACGAGCGATCCGAGCGGACCGACCGCGCAGGTCGAGATCATCGTCGGCGACGGCGCGAAGAAGGAACTCGACATCGATCGCGACACCCTCGGCCACACGTTCACATCGGTTCCCGGGATCGGCGACGAAGCCGATCAGGAAGATGGCAACATCTTCATCCGCAAGGGCGACAACTGGGTCGACATCAACCTGGTGAAGTTGAATGACCCCGCGCAGAACGCGCAGCCGATGCAAACCGCCGCCAAGATCGTCGCGTCGCGCCTTCCGTAGCGGGCAGAGCATTGGTCTTCAGCGCGCGCAAGAACGCGCGCTGAGGACCAACACTTGATTAATTGGGCGGGTAGCGCGAACTCAAAGCCGGCCGAGTGTGACTTTCGCTTGGTCCTGGATAGCGGTCACGGTCGGCGGGGTCTTGTTCAACACGAGATCGCCGATGGTGAAGAACTTCGCGCCGGAGAGCACATAGATGCCAGTGAAGGAGATCGTCTGCCCTTGGATTGCGCCCGATCCGGTGATAGTCGACGCCTGATCGCCAATGCCTTGCGTGTTGGTGGGGTTGAGCTTGACCGTAACCCCCGCCGGGAGATTGCCCGCGATCGTGGTCTGCGCATCGTTCAATCCCTTGGCATAGGCGGCCTGCGCCGTCGTGGGATCCGCCGCCTCCGCGACGATGATGTCCATAACGTTCAAGGTCTGATATCCGTAAACGCATTCCTTGCCCCCGCCCGTGCTCTCCTCTCTGCCGGGCCCAAACGTCGCACCGGCGAGTGTCGAGGCTTCGCTCTGAGTGACCAGCTGGCAGGGATCAAGGTTGGTGGGCTTCGCTGACCCGGTCGGCGATGCGGACGGCGATGCGGTCGGCGTGGGCGTCGGACTGGGGGACGGCGATGCAGGGGCCGACGTTGCCGCCGGCGGCGGGAGCGGCGTTGGCGTCGCGGACTCGCTGGTTGCCGGTGCGGGCGCCGCTGCCGTCGTTGCCGCAGCTGTCGCGGCCGCGGATACCTGCGGCTGCAGCGTTGTCACCTTGCTCTTATTTGAAGACTTGCATGAGCTGATGAGTAAAGCGGGAGTAATGACAACAAGGACGAGTGCGGCGCGTCGTTGCATTTCTGGGCTCTCCGTAAACGTCGTGCTGTACGGGCGGTCGCAACGATTGAAGATGAAATCGTCTCGTCGCACATCGGTAGCCCAGTACGTAGGTAGGCATCGCGCGCTGGGTCGGCCAATCGGCAATCGGAATTCAGCAGCTTCTTAGCGCTGTCTCATGCGGAATACAGCGGGCGGTCGGAAAGTGGATCCAGACACGATCGACCGAGGAGCCTGCCATGAGTGTTACCCCCGAGAACACGACACCTTCGAACACCGCGCCCGCGCCCGACCCGGCCGCCGTGGTGCTGCCGCGCCATCGCCGGCACCGCGGTCGCTCGACGGCCGTGCTCGCGGGCGTTGTCGCCGCAGCCGTCGCGGGTGCTGTCGGCGTCGGCCAGCTCGATAAGCCGGCAGCGGCGAAGACGCAGAACTCCGCCGCGACCGCCAGCACCCCGTCGTCCGGCATCTCGCCGTCCGGGACCTCGTCGGCTGGCCACTCGTCGTCTAGTGGATCGTCGATCAGCAATGCGGACTGGTCGCCCTATGGCGGTTACGGCTATGGCTGGGGCGGCTACGGCGATCCGTGGAGTTACGTGCCGAACTATGGATACGGCTACGGCCAAGGCTCGACTGGTTCGTCGAGTGGCTCGTCGAGCGGCACGACCTCGGGCAGTGGCTCGCCGTCCAATGTGTCCGCGATCGCGGCCGCTGTTGATCCCGGCCTTGTCGATATCAACTCGACGTTCGGCTACCAAGGCGCGTCGGGTGCGGGCACCGGGATCGTGCTCACGTCGACCGGTGAAATCCTGACCAACAACCACGTCATCGACGGCGCCACCGCGATCAGCGTCACCGACGTCGGCAACGGCAAGACGTACAAGGCGGCCGTCGTCGGATACGACGCCACGCAAGACATCGCCGTGCTGCAACTGCAGGGCGCGTCAGGGTTGAAGGTCGCGAATATCGGCGACTCCTCGACGGCGACCGTCGGCGAAGGCGTCGTCGCAATCGGCAACGCGGGCGGCACCGGCGGAACTCCAACTGCTGCAGGCGGTTCGATCATCGCGCTGAACCAGCCGATCACCGCAAGCGACGAACTCGGCGGCACCAGCGAGCAGTTGACCGGACTCATCGAGGTCAACGCCGATGTCCAGCCGGGCGACTCGGGCGGTTCGCTCGTCAACAGCGCCGGACAGGTCATCGGGATCGACACCGCGGCATCCGGATCCAACGGACAGCTCAACCCGTTCGCTGCTTACCAGTCGGGCGGCTCGGGGAATGAGGGCTTCGCGATTCCGATCAATGAAGCGTTGACCATCGCGCACCAGATGGTCGCGGGTACGTCATCGGCGACGGTGCACATCGGAGGCACCGCATTCCTCGGCGTCGAGCTCGCAGCTACCAACCCGTACTACGGCCAACCGACGGTCTCGGATGCCGCGATCGCCGGTGTAATTGATGGCGGGACGGCGGCGCAGGCGGGCCTCGCGGCAGGCGACGTGATCACCTCGCTCGGTGGGCACACCGTCGACTCGGCCACCACACTCTCGACGCTGATGGCGGGCTACCACCCCGGGACCAAGGTCGTGCTCGGCTGGACGGACACCAACGGCCAGTCCCACTCGGTGACGGTGACGCTGGGCAGCGGCCCCGCTGCGTAGTTCTGCACAGACCGAGATAGCGGACGTTTACCTCCCTCCCAGGGCGGTAAACGTCCGCTTTTCGTGGTGGGCCGTGACGCTAGGCCCGTTGGGCGTGCCGATTCGTGCACATGGGTGAATTATTTCCGCAAATGCCTCAGTATGTGCTATCTGTGTGACGATATGACTACTTAGCGTGTTGTTGGAGGGTCCGGACCCGTGCCCTCTTTTGCCGCTACTTCGTCAACTGGGCGGCATTCGAATGACACGGATCTCGATACGGCACGCGTCCACGACCTCTCTGCTCGCGATCTCGATGGCCGGGCTGTTGGTGATGGTCTCCGGTACCGCGCAGGCGGCTGCGACCACTGTCCCCCTCGGCACCGCGGGCACCTACGCGATCCTTGCCGGCTCGGGCATCACGAACACCGGTATCACGACAATCAATGGCGACGTCGGCTCATCGCCGACCGCATCGGAGACCGGCTTCGCCGCGTGTCCTGGCGCGGACTGCGTGACGCTGACTGGCGCCAACCACACGAGTCCGAACCCAAACGATGCGGTGACTCAGGGCGCGAAGGCGGCGCTGACGAACGCGTTCAACAACGCTGCTGGCCAGACGCCCGGTGTTGTTCTCACCGAGCTCGCAGGTCAGAACCTTGTCGCCGGCGTCTACACATCGGCGTCCGGCACCTTTGGTATGTCAGGGACGCTGACGCTCGACGGCGCGAACAACCCGAACTCGGTCTTCATTTTTCAGACCGCGAGCACGCTGATCACTGGCGGCACCGGCAACATCAACCTCATTCGTGGCGCGCAGGCATGCAACATTTTCTGGAAGGTCGGTAGCGCAGCGACTCTTGGTGCGGGATCGACGCTCGACGGCACGGTGATGGCGCACGACAGCATTTCGCTAGGTAGCGGCGTCACGGTCATTGGTCGGCTACTTGCTGGTGAGCAGGCGTCCGGCGCGGGTGCGGTCACGCTGATTCACGACACGATCATCCGGCCGACGTGCGCCGCGCCTGTTGTGCCGCCGAGTGCATCGGCGACGCCAAAGCCGAGTACTGCGGCTGCATCGGCGTCCGCTGCAGCAGCGTCGAAGGCAGCAGCCGCGGCAAAACTAGCCGCCGCGTCGAAGTCGGCAGCTGCGTTGAAGGCAGCCGCAGCAGGTGCCGGAGCTGGTGGCGGAATTGCGGCGCCTGGCGCGCCGCAGATCGCGCGCGTTCCGGTTGGCGCGGTGCACACCGGTGACGGCAGTTCGATCCGGCATGCAGGCAGCGTGCCACCGGTGGTCGTCATAGGCATCGCCACACTAGGACTTGCGGTTGCGGGTGCCAGCGTGACCGAGTCGGTGCTCGCTCACCGTCGACGTCGCCCACGATGAAAGCGCGCATCGCCGTCGGCACGGCAGTAACAGCCCTCGCGGCGGTGTTCGTCGCTGGCTGTGGAACGTCGCACTCGACGAAGTCGGCTGTCGCACCATCGGTTGCACCCGTACCCTCGTCGGCCGTCGCGTCCGTGCCGGCATCGTCTGCACCGGCATCGTCTGCACCGGCGTCCGCGCCCGTGTCGGATTCGCCGATGGATTCCGTCCTGCCGTCCGCACCCGACGTCCCGTCGTCTGTTGCGACTGCGGCCGAATTGGCGAACTTGCCGATCGCGAAGCCGATGAGCAAATCCATCCCGGTACGAGTGCAGGTTCCGTCGATCGGCGTTGACAGCACCCTGATGGACCTTGGACTGCTGGCCGATGGATCGCTCCAGGTTCCGCCAGCGGCGTTCCCCGCGGGCTGGTACACGGGTGCTCCGACTCCTGGTCAGCTCGGACCGGCCATCATCGTCGGCCACATTGACTGGGCAGGTGTCGACGGCGTGTTCTACCGCCTGCACTCACTATTGCCGGGCGCCGAAATCGACGTCACGCGTGCGGACGGCAGCACTGCTGTTTTCCGCGTACTCAGCGTGCATGAGTACGCCAAAGATGCGTTCCCGACGAAGCTCGTCTACGGCAACACCGCCTACTCCGCGTTGCGATTGATCACCTGTGGCGGCGCGTTCAACACCAAGGCGCATAGCTACGAAGACGACATCGTCGCCTACGCCGAACTCGTGGGGCCCGCAGTTACCTAGGCGCTGTGGGTAACTTTGTGGCGTCCACAACCACGCGTTCCGTCGCGTTGCGGGTGGTCAAGATGACACAGGCTTCGTCGCATGACGACAGATACGCAGGTCCGGGTCAAGCTTCGCTCGCCCGCCGACATCATCGACGCAGTCCCTTATCTGGTGGGGTTCGAGCCGCACGAGTCGCTCGTCGTGCTCTCGTTGCGCGGCCCGCGCAGTCGCCTCGGATTGACCGCGCGCGTCGATTTGCCTGCGGCGAAATCTGCGACCGCGTGCGCGCGCAACTTCGTCGGCTACCTCAAGCGCGACGGTGCGGCGCGGGCGATCATCGTGCTCTACCCGCCGTCCGATGGCATCGCCCATCCGTCGGTCAAGCCGCTCGCTGACGCACTCATCAAACACCTGACGCGCGCTCGCATCGAGGTCAGCGAGGTGCTGTGCGTCGGTGATGGCAGATGGTGGTCAATGCAATGTACGGACGTCGAGTGCTGCCCACCGTCGGGCACCTTGATCGAACGTGCCACGACCTCGGAACTTGCGGTCGCGATGACCGTCGAGGGTCGCGTTGTGTTGGGGTCTCGGGAAGAACTCGCCGCCATGCTGGATCCGGTCGGCGGCGTCGCGGCCGCTGTGATGGCGTACGCGATCCCGCGCATCCACGAGGAGTTCACCAGGCGGGTCCTCGCTGGTCAAAAGAGCGAGGTGGTCGGCGAATCGCTGGCACTGTTTCGTGCCGCCGTTCACGCGCGCGCTGCTGGCCCTGTTGGCGAACTCACGGTCGATGAGGCTGCACGGCTGATCGTGTCTCTCGACCTTTGGGGCGTGCGCGACGAACTCCTGACGTGGTTCGACGGCGACCGCGGCGAGGCGACCCGTTCCCTTCTTCTGGAGCTGGTCAGGCGCTCCGTCGAACCAGGTGAGGCGGCTGCGTTAACGGTGCTCGCGTGGATCTGTTACCTGCGGGGCGACGGCGTGCTCGCCGGGATCGCGATCGATCGGGCCCGCACGGCCGATCCGGAGTACAGCCTCGCGGAACTGCTCGATCAGGTGCTGTCGGGCGCCGTCGATCCGTCGATATTCCACGACACGATCGCCAGCCCAGAGTTTCGGCGAGGCCTGGAGGCTGGGTGATGACGGCTCTTATGGAGTGTTTCCGCCGGTCTTGAAATCCGGACAGTGCGGCCCATACCATCGGTGAAGTTCCAGCGAGTGCGTCCCCTGAGACCCCGGCTACATGCTGGAACTTGTGCCCGTAACGAGCAGTCGGCTGCGCCGGTGACTAGTTCAGGCCGCGCCAATCGAGGCAGACGGCAGTGGCGTCGTCCTGCAAGTCACCGGCCCGATGGGCGACCACCGCCGCCGTTACTTGCCGGACGGTTTCGACGGCCGACAGGCCGCCCATCTCGCGCAACATGGCATGCAGGGCGCTATCACCGAGGGGCTCGCCTCCCACGGGCTTGGCCTCCACGATCCCATCGCTGATCAAGACGAGGCGGTCGCCAGGGCGGAGCTGAAACCGCTCCGGGACGTAGAGGGTGTCCGCGAACATCCCGAGCGGCGGGGCTGCCTGGAGTTGCACCGTGCTGACCGCGCCATCACGCACCAAGATCGGCAGCGGATGGCCCGCGTTGACGACCGCCGCGGCCCCGGATGGCACGTCGATCTGCATGAGCGCGAGCGTCACGAATGATTCGCCGAAAAACTGTGCGGAGACATGAGCCGCCGCGCTTGTTGCCTGCTCCACCACACCATCACCTTGCCTGCGGACGTTTCGCATCGTCGTGACGGCCAGGCTCGCCAGCATTGCTGAGCGCAATCCGTGGCCCATCGCGTCGGACACCGAGATCGTGAGATCCGCTGGTGCGACGGCGTAGTCGAAGGTGTCGCCACCGATTTCATACGCCGGCTCGAGGCTGCCCGCGATGTCGTACTCGGCGCACCCGTAGGCGAGCACCGGCAGCATCTCCCACTGCATTTCCGCCGCGAGCTGCAAGTCTCGCCGCCGGCGGATTCGCTCGAACTGGTCGGTGTAGCGGCGGGCCGCCGCGATTATGTACGCCAGCACCCTGGCCACCTCGCCCAGCTGCTCGCGGGTGGTGCTCGTGCCGGACGGCAGCTGCACTTCGAGCACCCCGACCCGCTCCGCACGCTGCGTGATCGGAAAATACAGCGCCACCCCGCCGTCCGGCATCGCTACTTCGACGACCTGCTGTTCACGGTAGCAGCGGCCCGCCTCGCTGCCGTCGATCCGTTGCGCACCCAACGTCCGCGAGGGCACGGCGTCCGGCACCGGCTCGAGCGTGCGTTCTTCGTAATCGGCGAGCAGCACCGTTGCCGATTGCGCTCCGACTGTTGCGTTCAGGAACTCGTGCAGGACCGTGGCGAGCCGGTATGGCGGCGCGGCGTCGAGCGCGCGGATCAGCGAGCCGAGCAGCGTTGAGCCGATATCGATCTCGTCAGGCATGCCCGTCACCATACGGTGGTCACCTCACTCGACCCCGCAGCGCATTGAACGGGACGGCGGCGGCATCCGTAGTGGGAGCGAACACCCCCACTACGACGTCGGGAGCCCAAGATGCGCACATCCCCAGTGATCAAGGCGACAGTTTCGCTTGGAATCGTTGCACTGCTGGTAGCTGGATGTGCCAGCAGCAAGTCGTCTAATAGCGCCGCGGCTTCGAGTACGCCGCCAGCGACGACTGCAGCCGCAGCGGCGCCGGCCGCTACGAGTGCAGCAGGCTCGACCGTTGCGGCAACCGTGGCCACCAAGACGGGGCCGCTTGGTGCGTACCTCACAGACGCCAGTGGCAACACTCTTTACCTCTACACGCCCGACACCTCACCGACGTCGACGTGTTACGGGCAGTGCGTCGCGAACTGGCCGGCGCTACTGACCAACGGTGCGCCACAGGCTGGTACTGGTGTGACCGCGACGTTGCTCGGTACGAGTCCTCGCACCGACGGCTCTCAGCAAGTCACGTACAAAGGCCACCCGCTGTACCACTTCAAGGGCGACAAGGCAGCGGGCGACACGAGCGGAGAAGGCAAGGCCGGCACGTGGTTCTTGGTAGCACCGACGGGCGCACAGATCGGCGCCGCGAAGGCCGCCGCCTCCTCGCCGACATCGGCCAAGTACTGACGCGAACGGCTGACTGGTTCGCTATTGCGTTGCGGAGGTGATTTCGTCCACGATCACCGTTGCCGCAGAGTCGGGCAGGGCGCTGGTGCCTCCGAGGATCACGATGTTCAGCGTGGTCGCAGACACGTCGCGCAGGTACTGCGCCTCGGCACCGGTCACCGATGACGTTCCGGGATCCACGAGCAGCAAGCCCCAACCCTGCTGCGCGGCGTAGGCAGCACCAGCGAGCGCGTCAGGGAAGTTCAGGCCGGTCGCCAACAGCAGGCCAGTCGGCATTGGGAAGGTTGCGGCCGCGACTGCAGTCGCTGTCGCGTAACGATCGGCGCCGACCAACGGGGTCGCTCCGAGAGAAGCCTTCGCGGCCTGCCCGCCGACCGCGATGCGGGGCAGCGTGCTGTGCGCGGCGAGCCAGTTGGCCGTCTCGCTAGGCATGATCGTGTCAGCCGTCAGCAAGATGACGCCGCCTGTCGAGCCGGCTGCACTTGCAGCAGCAAGTGCGTCGGGGAAGTTGACGCCGGTCGCGAGGTAAATCTTCGTGACTGTCTCGGACGTCGAGAGCTTCGCCGCGATCAACGCCGCTGTCCCATAGCGGTCGGCACCGCCGATGCGCACGGTCACGAAGCCGAGTGCTCTGATCTGTGCGAGCACGTTGTCGCTGATGGCCGACGTTCCGCCGAGGATGTACACGGTGTCGCCGGGGTTCAGTACACGCACGATGCCGTCCTGGGCACTGGCTCCCAACGAGTTGCTCGGCGTAAGTAGCACCGGCCCGTCGAACACCTTCGACATCGGCGATCCAGCCAGCGCGTCGGCGAACACATTGTCACGCGCCAGGATCACGACCTTCGCGGAGTGCGCGGTCGGGTACATCGCCTGCGAGATCAGGTTTGCGGTCGCGTCGCGGTCAGGGCCGCCGATGCGGGTCACGGTTAGTCCGGTCGCAGCACCACCAAGCGCACCGCCACCGCCACCGCCACCGCCACCACCGCCACCGCCACCGCCGCCGCCGCCGCCGCCGCCGCTACCGCCC
>Ga0208717_1000152_pt1 | contig 33834 bp, 25 predicted proteins | sample NGESurF53shallow_FD_184489 | JGI IMG/M metagenome (GOLD analysis project Ga0208717, IMG submission 184489) | Arctic peat soil microbial communities from Barrow, Alaska - NGEE Surface sample F53-3 shallow (SPAdes) | ecosystem: Environmental > Terrestrial > Soil > Wetlands > Peat ... | reverse complement strand
ATGACGATTCGATTTATTGAAACAGGATCACCACAAACGAATAAATTATTTTCGACATTTTCATTGATTTTAATTTGCCTTTTTATAGCATATTCTTTAAAAAGTATCAAATTGTCTTTAACTATTTCACTTACATTTGAAACCTGTTTATGATTGTAAATTGGGATTCCTTTGTTAAATCTTTCTATATCAAAAAAATTGACAATATCGCTTGAGAGCTTTTCTATATTTTTCTTTACGACAGAAAGTTCTTCACATTCACCATTCCTGTTTATATATTCTTCGAGATAATTATTGATTAATGTGAGCGGTGTTTTTGTTTCGTGAGCGAGGTTAACAAAAGTGTTGGTTTGTTGCTCATTGATTATTTCCAGTTCTCTTGTTCTTTTATTTACCTCTTTTTGCAGGTTCGTATTCCAGTTTAATAATTGTAGTTCAGAATCAATTAATTTTTGATGCTCTGTTCTCATTTGCTTTATATGCCTGTTAACCTGAAGCGCTAATAAAAGCAAAAATCCCGGGTTAGTTATAGAAGCTTCTATAGCCTGGCTCAGGTTAAAATAACTAACAATGGGTAAGCCAATCCATGGTGTGATACTAAAAAAAAGAACGGTAACTTCTTCTTTAGATTCTTTGCTGCTGAAATTATTTCTGTATTTATATTTAATAGCTTTTAAAATAGAATAAATAATCCATAATGCATATAGTACCGGAAGCACCAATAAATTTTTTGCAATCTCCAGGTTGTTTGTTACGTCATATACTATAACAAAAAGAAAATACGGTAATAGTAAGCATAAATAAACTCCCCTGTAAGCATGAAATTTCATCTTCTCTAACCCGAAAGCTTTGTAAACATAATAAGGAAAGAAACAAGGTGTTATAAATCCTGTGCCATAAGCAATAACCTCCTGGATAAAAATGGAACCTGGTAAATTCGGATCAGGCAGTAAGCCTCCCGTAACATTATAAGTTATTAATAAGAAAATTAAAACTATGTTTAGAATTGTTGTTTTATCATCTGGCCTTGCTAACTTATAGATAAGCAGATAGAAAAAAATTACTAATTCTATGCTCACAAACATAAATGTGATAATATACATTTGAGTTCCGGGCAACAACATATCTAAACCTGATTATTTATTCTTTCTTCATAAAAAATAACGGGTAACCAAGATTAAGTTCATTATAAATTTTAAAACCAAATCTCTCGTACCAGGGAATGTTTTTTAAAGTTGAAGTTTCGAGGTAAACAGGTCTTTGTCTGGAATGGGCTTCATCAATTACCTCCTTAATTAGGGAGCTTCCGATCCCCTTATTTTGCTTATCAGAATATACGCCAATGAACCATAAATAATACATCAATTTCTTTGGTTGCAGTTCTTTTATTTTCGACTCGCGCTTCATTGCTTTCTTTATATTGGAAATACCGATGCATGAGACAATCAATTTTATATCCAGCAAAACTGATTTAAGGTTATTCTTTTTCTTATCAGGAAATAAAATCAATGCGCATCCACTTTTATCATCAGTTAAATAAACCCCTCCATATAAGTAGCAAACATCAAATGAGTAAGCCATAAGCTTTCTTATTCGCAGGTTTCTTTTCTGATCCTGTTTAACTATATAATTCACACTCTGGTTATCATTAAACGATTCTGCAAGAATGTCTATCACTCTATCTCTCTCTTTATTTGTAGCTTTTATCATAAAGTCAAAATTAAATAGTACCCTGTATTTTGCTTGTTAGAGACAACCTTATTTTCCATAAACAAAATCTAATTCCTTCCAAATCACAATAATATATCAAAAAAAATACCCGATATGATAAAAAGGATTTGCAAGGCGGATAAAAAGATTTGCAATCTGTATTTTTTTATATAGCTGAACCACTCATAAGTATTATCCTTATAAAAATATCTATGCCCAATTCCCCACAACCACAAAAAGGATCAGAAAGGGTGCTATATGTTTAATACATTTCAAAAGGATGTTTAAACAGCGAGCCACTCGTGGAGAACCTGTAAAAACGGTAAATACCCCTTTCCGGAGCGGTCACAGGGCGAACGGGTAAATTAGCGTAGTAGTGTTTTTTCTTTCATTAGAAAGATCTTTCAGGTAAACTATTCTGGTTATTTTTGATAATTTAGTGCTATGAATCCTGGCAACGATAATTTTGAAATTGAAGTAGCTAGTGGCAAAGCCAAAGTGCAGCGTCATTCCATTTCAGGACAGGTGATATTTAGAGTAATATTCCCTGCGAAAATTCCACCTCTTGTACTCGCGCGCGCTACCCGCGAAAATAGTAACAGGTTTTGGACATCCATACCCGAAGGAAGACAGTTAGAAGCTGAAGAAATTGGAAGACTGATTGCTGAACATTTTAATCCCAAACCATAATGTGTTTTTATAACGGTCAAAAAGTAACGCACGCCGAATTCATACGGTTAAAGCAACTTGAAAAAAAAGTAGCAAACTTTGATTTTTTAATTCACCAGTTGCAGATCGGTTTTGATTATGGCCTCAATGCAGTTTTAAAACCAAATGATGAAAAAAATGATTTTGATATTGTGCAAATGGAGTGGGGGTTTATTCCTTCCTACCTGAGAACGCGCGAGGATGTTTTAAAAATGAGGAACGGTTATAAAGACGATACTGGTAAATTTCATCCACCCATCACCACTTTAAATGCAGTTTGTGAAGAGCTATTAAAACCGGGAAAGATATACAAAGATGCTGCCTTAAGAAGACGATGCTTAGTTCTTTCTACAGGGTTTTATGAATGGAGACATATTTATCCGTTAAACAAACGAACCGGTTTACCTTTAAAAACCGCTAATAAAATACCCTATTTTATCACTCTTAAAGATAGAGGTTATTTTTTTATGGCGGGTATCTGGCAAGGATGGACAGACAGGTCAACCGGGGAATTTGTGGAATCGTTTGCTATTGTTACTACCAAAGCCAATAAACTGATGGAACAGGTACATAACAGTAAAAAGAGGATGCCGGCTATACTTAATGAAGATTTTGCTTATGAATGGATGTTCAGTGATTTGGATGAAAAAAGAATTTTGGAGATTGCTGCTACTCAATATCCTTCAGAAGAGATGGATGCCTGTACGATAGCTAAGGATTTCAGGAGTGCATTGGAGCCTGCGAAACCTTTCGAATATGAAGATATTCCCGCTTTAGAGTTGAATATATGAATTCAGAAAACCGGTTGAGTTTTACTCAGATCATATCCTCCCGCACGGATAAGATATTTTTCTCCATATTGTTTTTTTATACTGTCAATAGCCCTGTACAGACTGATTTGTTCCTGGGTATCGGTAAACAAATTGATTTGGTAGGTACCAGGAATCAGATCCGAAAAACGAACACCGAGTAATCGTATCAATTGCCGTCTCGTATATAATGCATTAAAGAGTTCTTTTGCTTTATTGATCAGTTCATCATCAGATGCAGTGTAATTGATCACTGATTGTTTTTGTTCCGTCTGAAAATCGCTGTACCTGATTTTGATTGATATACAGCCGGTAAGTTTATTTTTTGACCGTAATTCAAAAGCAATCTTTTCGGTCATCCTTACCAGCTGCCGGTATAAAAACCCTGTATCAATAGTATCACTTTCAAAGGTACGCTCGGTACTGATGGATTGTTGCTCACGGTAAGGAACCACAGGAGATTCATCAATCCCATTTGCACGACGGTGCAATTCATTTCCATTTTTGCCCAAAAGATTGTACATGAGGGTAACAGGGATTTCGCTTAATGTCTTTACCGTTTCCACTCCCATTTTCAATAACTTATATCCTGTCTCTTTTCCTATTCCGGGGATCTTCATGATGCTTAATGGAGCAAGAAAAGTTTTCTCATTACCAAATGGTATCTCAATCTGTCCATTAGGTTTTATTTCATTAGTAGCAACTTTACTGATGAGTTTGTTAGAAGCAAGCCCATACGAGATAGGCAGCCCGCTTTCTTTCATCACCTTTTGCTTCAGTTCATCACTGAACTTTTTACATCCAAAATATTTATCCATACCGGTAAGATCAACATAGAACTCATCAATGCTCGCTTTCTCAACAACGGGCACTTTATCCCGGATAACTTCTGTAACCAGGTTTGAGTATTTGCTATAAGAATCAAAATCACTTTTTACGATCACTGCATGAGAACACAAACGTTTAGCAGCATTCATAGGCATACCACTGTGAATACCAAATTTCCTCGCCTCGTAGCTGCAGGAAGCTACCACACCACGGTTACTCATTCCTCCGATCAGCACCGGCTTCCCTATTAGTTTTGGATTGTGCAAATGTTCTACCGATACAAAAAAAGTATCAAGGTCAAGATGAGTAATATGCCTGTCTTTCGATAATAGCATCATCCTAAGTTTGCGTAACTGCGGTTTTTATATCCTACTTTAAACATGATCTGCACTTCAATACTGTACACGCCAAAATCTTCAACCACTTTGCCGGTAATACGATAAAAGCCACTGCTGTTGATTGGGTATTTTCTTGCTACATCCGGAAAATGAACAGTGTCTATCCAGTCAAGATTTTTATCAACAAAAGTTCCGAAATACATCGCGTCATTAGTCTTTGTTATTACATGTTTATGAGCGATAAAATAAACAAGACAGGTTACTTTTTTATGGAGATAAAGATGCAGGTCGTTTGAAAAAATATATTTATCCGGATCATCTTCTACCAACTCAAAGGGATTAGAAAGTGTGAAGCCAAGAATTTCCATCTCATCGTAAAGGTCATCCAGCCTGCTGTCGATTAACTCCGGTAAAGAAAAATCCAACGGTTCATCTTCAAATAAAGGCTTACCCACATGAAGTTCCGGCTGGTTCTTTTTTTGAAGAAAATTCGCTTCCCACAACAATCGCTTTTTGGATTTACCTGTAAACCGGAAGGCACCGATACTGATAAGAGTATTTAGTTGTTCAAGACCTACATTAGTTCGTTCAATAAAATCCTGTAAATGCAGATAAGGACCGTTCATATTTCTCCCTTCAAGAATAGCCTCTACCAGCTTTGATTGTAAACCTTTAATATGAATAAAACCAACGTATACTTCATTACCTCTTATATTCGTGTATAGATCACTGTTATTTACACAGGGTGCTTTAATTTCTCCACCTGTTTTCAGCAGTTCCAGAAAATACAATTCACGTGAATAGAAACCCCCGAAATTATTGATCACCGCTACCATAAATTCTTTGGGAAAGTATGTTTTTAAATACAGGCTCATGTAGCTTTCTACCGCAAAACTTGCAGAATGTGCTTTATTAAAACTATAACCTGCAAAGCTTTCCATCTGTCTCCACACTTCATGAGCCAGTTCATCAGGGTGGCCAATCTTCCTGCAGTTGGCAAGAAACTTTTCTTGCATCATGAAGAACTTATTGTTGTCTTTATATTTACCGCTCATGGCCCTTCTTAATATATCCGCTTCGCCAAGTGTAAGATCTGCAAAGTAGTGAGCAATCTTTATTACATCCTCCTGGAAGACCATTACACCGAAGGTTTCTCCAAGATGCTCTTCAAAAAGCGGGTGCAGGTACTTTACATTATCACGGTGGTGATACCGGTAAATATATTCCCTCATCATTCCTGATTGTGCAACTCCCGGACGAATGATGCTGCTGGCTGCGACCAGCGTGAGGTAATCATCACAACGAAGCTTCTTCAACAATTGGCGCATCGCTGGTGATTCTATATAAAAGCAGCCGATGGTATTTGCTTCGCGAATTTGGTTTTTAATAGCTTCATCATTTTTGAAGTGTTGAAAATCATGAATGTTTACATCCACACCTTTATTTTGTTTGATGAGTTGCAGGCATTCACTGATGTGGCCTAAACCACGCTGGCTTAAAATATCAAACTTATTAATCGAGATATCTTCTGCAGTAAACATATCCATCTGTACTGCAATAAAATTTTTAGGAGGAAGAAAGCAGGTAGCGTAGTTAGTGATCTTTTCTTCGGTAATGAGCATGCCGCACGGATGAATGGACATGATGTTCGGAAAACCTTTTAATAATCTACCATATTGCAATATCAGTTTCTGAATATCATCTTCAGAATAGTTTGACCTTTGTAAACTTTTTATTTCTTCTTCCGGAAGCCCGAATACTTTACCGAGTTCATGGATAACCGCATCATGTTTAAACGTAGAGTAGGAGCCGCAAATGGCTACATGGTCTTTACCAAATCGTTTAAAAATATAATCCATGATCTCATCCCTGTCGGTATAGCTGAAATCAATATCAAAATCAGGAGGAGAAGTGCGTTCAGGATTTAAGAACCGTTCAAAATATAGATTAAGTTCTATCGGGTCAACATCAGTTATACCGAGACAGTAAGCTACGATAGAATTAGCACCGCTTCCCCGTCCTACATGATAAAATCCCCGAGTGGAAGCATATTGTACGATATCATTATTGATCAGGAAGTAAGCATTAAATCCAAGCTCATCAATGATCTTTAATTCCTTCTCCATTCTTTCCAGCGCTATCTTGTTTTTTCTACCGTAACGCTTCAAAAACCCATCATGAGCGAGTTTTAATAAAAGAACCTTATCATCTTTTTTACTTGCACTGTAACATTTTTTATTTTTATCAACTTTAAAATCTATGGATATATGACAGGCGTCCATTACCTGGTAAGTATTGGTAACGATAAATGGAAATTGTTCAAACACTTTTAGTAGTTCGGAAGGGGAGACAAAGCTCTCTTTAGGAGAAGCCTGTACTTCACCCGGTAATTGTGATAATAAACAATTTTTATTGATGGAGCGCAGCAACCTGTGAAGATTAAAATAAGTTTTATTTTGAAATGTAACCGGTTGCCGGATTACTAATTTCTCCTTATAGTTTTTCCAGTCGAGCTGAATTAATTTACTTACCTCCCAAGGAAGAATACCTATTCGTTCATTGGCCGCCAGTTCGTGTAAAGATTTTGCATGAAAGGGATAGATGATAAATCCATCAGTTACATTTTCAAAAAAAGTAAAGGGTGATGGTGGTTCAGGAAATGGCTTTTTATTGACCAGGTGTTCCGATAAAAACTCATGAATCCATGAAAGTCCATTGTTATTGGCTGCAAGAAGGATATAAAGCGGTTGATCTCCATTACGAACTTCTACGCCTGCTATCGGTTTTATTCCTGCCTGCTGAGCCAGTTTTACGAATTCCCACAGGTCGCAGGTAGAATTAATATTGGTTAAAGCCAATGTTGACACACCATTATCTAAAGCGGTATTTACAAGTTCCTGGGTTGAAAAGGTTCCGTATCGGAAACTATAATATGTTTTACAATTAAGATACATTAGTTTTTATTATTTGCTAACAGGAGCCAAGACAAAACTAATATAATTAGTAAATTAAAACTAATTTATTTAGTATAAGGTTGAAATGGCAAATAGTTATTGGTAGCGAAGATGCAGAAGCCAAATCTTTTTGGGATGATTTCCTTAGTATGTTTGGAATCTCACGGCGCAGAGTAGCAGAGATAAATAGCATTATTTGCTCAAATATTTAGTTATTTTTGTACTAAAAATATTATCACGCCACATTATTAATTATATTTGACAGAGAAAAAAATAGAATATTTAAAATTTGTACGGGAAATAAAAACTGACTATTTATTAATCATTATGAAGTGAGTTTTCTGAAGTCAATATATAATGGGGATGGAGTTAAACAGATTTTTATTTCATGGGGAAAAGAACATATTGATTTGATTTATTGTATTGATTTAACGAAGCATTGTTCAGCTATATTGAGAAACTTTTACATTGAAAATGATGGCTTATAAAATTGCAAAAACAAAAGAGGAAAGTTTGGAACAGTTAAAGGTATTGATTGCAGCCTTTGAGAAGGAGTATGCGATATTAAAAAAGCCAAATTATAAAGAAACTCCATTACGTACTGATTTTATAAATCCTCTTTTGAAAACCTTTGGATGGGATGTGGACAATGAGGCTTCAAAATCGCAATTCTTACGGGATGTGGTGCAGGAAGAAACAATAGATGTAGAAGAATATGATGCTGTTTCAAAAAAAAATCCAGACTACACTTTGCGGATTCAAGGCTCACGAAAACTTTTCATAGAGGCTAAAAAAGTTTCGATTGACATTGAAAAATCAATCAAAGCAGCATTTCAAACACGTCGGTATGGTTGGAACGCAAATCTTGGAATATCTATACTTACCAACTTTGAAAAATTAATTGTGTATGATTGCCGTTATAAACCGGTTCCTTCAGATGATCCTAATGTAGCCAGATATAATATATTTCATTTTACTGATTTCCTGAACCTCTTTCAAACTCTCTACGAATTGCTCTCATTTGAATCAGTGGCCTCCGGTTTTATTGACGATTATTTCTCGCTTACGCAAAACGATGTAAACACATTTGATGGTTATTTTTTAAAGCAGATTGAAACCTGGCGGCATCGGTTAGCAACAGACATAATTCAGAACAATAATGGTTTTAATGATGAGAATATAAACTTTCTCATTCAACGTTTGCTTAACAGAATCGTTTTCCTGCGTATTTGTGAAGACCGGGAGATTGAAAAATATGAAACGCTTAAAGAAATCAGGAGCTACGATGAGTTAAAAGTATTATTCATAAACTCTGATAAAAAATATAACTCAGGCCTGTTTGATTTTATAGAAGATATTTTTTCCCTGAACATTAATCTCAACTCAGGAATTCTGATTGAAATATTCAATGAATTATATTATCCGGAAAGTCCCTATGACTTTTCAGTTGTTGACCCAACAATACTTAGCCAGATATATGAAAGATATCTGGGTAGTAAAATCGCTATCATAAACCTAACACAAATCTCAATTGTGGAAGAACCCGAAGTGGCATTATCAAGTGGAGTAGTACCTACACCAAGGCTGGTTGTAGAAAATATTGTAAAAGAAACCCTGGCATCCGTTTTTGTTGGTAAGAACTTTAAACAAATTCAGCAACTAAAAATTGCTGATATCTGCTGTGGCTCCGGCACATTTCTTATTTCTGTTTACAACTACCTTTTAGAACAAATTACGTTTGCATTTATTGAAGAGGGTATCATAGACGATGAATTAATTTATCAATCATTTAATGGTTCATACTTACTTACTTTGAAAGCAAAGCAGGCATTTCTTGTTAGTAATATTTATGGTGTTGACATTAACCCCTATGCAGTTGAGGTAACCAAATTTAGTTTACTTTTAAAGCTGCTTGAAAATGAGAATGCTGCATCAGTAAATAATTACCTGGCGAAATACCATCAAAAAATTTTGCCAGGCCTGAATGATAATATTAAGACGGGTAACTCACTGGTTGATGAAAAATATTTCGAGTTCAATCCAAAAGCAATTGACGATGATGCATTACTCTATAAAGTAAAACCCTTCAACTGGAAAGATGAATTTCCATTTCTCAAAGACATGGGAGGCTTTGATGCCATTGTGGGAAATCCTCCTTATATCCGTATCCAGAATATGGTTAAATACCAGGCAGAAGAAATAAAATATTATCAGAGCCCGATTTCAGGTTTTACAGTTGCAGAAACAGAGACATTTGACAAATACTATTTGTTTATTCAAAGAGCCATAAATCTCATTAATCCAAACGGCATCCTGGGATATATTGTTCCTAATAAATTTTTTGTTGTAAAAGGTGGTAAAGCTCTCAGGGAGTTTATTAGTTCTCATAGCTCGCTTTTCAAAATTATTCACTTTGGAGTAACGCAAGTTTTCCACGATAGAAGCACCTACACAACTATTTTAATTTTAGATAAAAAGAAAAGGGAATATTTTAATTTCACCCGGATAAAAAAACTTTCCACTGAATTTATTGCCGGGGAAATAAGCTATGTCACTTATGCGAACGCAGTTTATACAGGCCAACCCTGGATATTTGTATCTAAAGAATCAGAAGTAATATTTGACAAATTAAAGAAGGCTAATACAATTCCATTAAAAGATATTGCTGAGATTCCCGTAGGGTTGCAAACAAGTGCTGATAAGATTTATATTATTCAGCCACATACTGAGACTAATACTACATTTAAATTCAAAAATAATAAGATTGATTATGAGGTAGAAAAAGCAATTTGCAAACCTTGCTTATATGACCTTTCTTTTAACTTGTTTGATACCGTTCAACCCAATGCACAAATAATTTTTCCCTATACCATTACGGAAGGTAGGGCAGAGGTATTCACTGAAGAATATTTTAAAGAAAATTTTCCCTTAGCATGGACTTATCTGAATAATTTTAAGGAGTTACTTTCAAAACGAAGTATTAATGGTTCCGGGGATTCAAAATGGTATCAATATGGAAGATCCCAAAGCCTTACAAAATTTCATGATACACCTAAATTAATCTGGCCTGTTTTGTCAACTATACCAGCCTATATTATTGATAATAATAATCTGCAATTTACCGGCGGCGGTAATGGCCCTTATTATTCCCTCATAAGCTATTCCGCCTATTCACCACTTTATATTTTAGGTATTCTCTCCCATCCTCTGTTTGAGGCATTGGTAAAAGCAGGTGCGAGCGAGTTTAGAGGAGCCTATTATTCACATGGCAAGCAGTTCATCGAAAATCTGCCAATAAAGACAATAGATTTCAATGATAAAATCCAGGTGAAGCGATACAATGAGATTGTGAAAGTTACTGGACAACTTATTGCCGCAAGGCAGACCTACAATCACTTGTACATTGGTGCAAAAAAGAAGGTGATTGAAAGAAAAATAGATTTTCTTTTTTCCAAACTCGTCATTCTTATTAATACCTTGTACGGAATTAGTACAGAAGAAATGAATATCGTAATGAATGATGGAATGTTTTTAACTGATTTAAACGATAATTGAAAATGCAACAAACTATCATAGAAAAAACTGATTCAAAGAAATTACGGGGCGGCTATTATACTCCGCAGCTTATTTCAGATTTTATTTGTAAATGGGCAATTACCAGGCCAACGCAAAGGGTATTAGAGCCAAGTTGTGGCGATGGAAACTTCATTGAATCTGCTATTAAAAGATTTTTAGAATTGGGTGTTCCTCAAAACGAACTTTTTGGTTTATTGAAAGGCATTGAACTGGATGCACGAGAAGCTGAAAAATCAAAACTCAGGGCCTCAGAGTATGGCTTAAATTCAACTACTATTATCAATTCGGATTTCTTTAATTATTTGTCCAATGCTAATGGTGATGGGCATTACGATGTAGTGATTGGAAATCCTCCTTTTATCCGTTATCAAAATTTTCCTGAAGAACATAGGGAGAAATCTTTTGAAATGATGGATGCAATGGGACTAAGTCCTAATAAGCTTACCAATATATGGGTTCCCTTCCTTGTATTATCTGCAAATTCCCTTAATAAATATGGCAGACTTGGAATGGTAATCCCGGCAGAATTATTTCAGGTAAAGTATGCTGCTGAGACAAGGGTGTTTTTATCAAACTTCTTTTCAAGAATTACAATAGTGACCTTCAAAAAATTGGTTTTTACAGATATCCAACAGGAAGTGATTTTACTGCTTTGCGAAAAGGATGTTTATGCTAACCCTGGTATTAGGGTAGTAGAGCTAAGCTCATTGCAAGATCTCAAAAACCTGAATGTATCTGTTATTCAAAAATCAGCAGTAAAATCATTAGAACATAATTCTGAAAAGTGGACGAAATACTTTTTGGAAGAAGAAGAAATTCAGCTACTCAGAAAAATAAAAGCAGATCACCGGATAAAATTAGCAGGAGAAATGTTAACTACCAATGTTGGGCTAGTTACAGGTTTAAATGAATTTTTCATGATCAATGAAGAAACGGCGGATAAATGGAAAATAAAACCTTTCACAAAAAAAGTCATTAGCCGTTCCAATCATTTTAAGGGAATATTTTTTGACGAAAAAGACTTTTCCTATAATGCGAAGTCTAATTTAGAAGGATACCTGTTTTTGCCACCGGATAAAGATTATAATGAATTACCAAAAGCATGTAAAGAGTATATTAAATACGGGGAATCGAAAGGTTTTCATACCGGATATAAATGCAGAATAAGAAAGCGCTGGTATATTACTCCTTCACTTTATGTGCCTGACGCATTTGCATTAAGGCAGGTAGGAGATTTTCCTAAACTTATTTTAAACAGGGCCGAGGTATCATCTACTGATACAATTCATCGAGTTCGGTTTAAAACAAAAGTTGCTCCTGAGCTAATCATTGTTTCTTTCTTAAACTCCATGACTTTTGCTTTTTCAGAAATAACAGGCAGAAGCTATGGAGGAGGGGTATTAACATTTGAGCCCACTGAAATTGGAGAAATTCCACTGCCCGTTTTAAAATTGGCTACAATTAATTATAAATTAATTGATAGCCTTATCCGTGAAAAAAAGATTGAAAAAGTGTTGGATATTATTGACGAAGAATTATTGGTTAAACAATTAAAATTTAAAAAATCAGAGGTTCAAATGATGAGAGGTATTTGGGAAAAATTATCGGACAGAAGATCAAATAGAAATAAGTGAAATGGATATTTAACCGCAATAACTTTCTTAAAAAATTTATTTGAATCAATAACTATTTTAGAAATATGGCAGCGTATATTGAGATACACCTCAGGATGACCTCGATGACAAAGGAGATACGCTTCTTTTGAAATAGTATTTGGAATTCAAAAGAGATCTAAGATAAAGCAAATATTACATTATCGAATGTTCATTACACAGCCTAAAATATTCATTAGCAGTACTATCTTGGATTTATCCAATGAGCGAAAGGCTGCATTGAAAGCAGTAGAAAAAGTTGGCGGCTTTCCTGTGATGTCTGAATATACAATGGAAGCTCAAAGCACAGATTCTCTTACTGCTTGCTTGAACAAGGTACTGGAGTCAGATATTTATGTGCTAATTTTAGGTGGTCATTATGGCTGGCGACCTGAGGGGAAAGAATCTATTACAGAATTGGAATATCAAACTGCAAGAAGCAGCAACATTCCTATTCTTGTGATCAATACTACTTATTCTAAAGACCAATTACAGAAAGAGTTTGAGAGTAAAGTGGAACCAAATTACTTTAGAAAAACGGTACAGGATGCATTTGAATTGCAGGGCGAATTAGAAAAGGCTTTAAAGTTGGAAATTGATCAAAAGCAGAATGAGTATTTTAATAATACAGAACCTGTTTACTCCAATCTGGTAAAGATTAAATTTCCTTCACATCTTTACATTGCTGATTTGGATATAGATAAAAAGGCAGTAAAGAAATACAACAAAGAAAGAAAAAGACCTTTCTTTAAACCAAGTTTACACGACTATGCTGTTTCTGCATTATTTATGAATGATATTTCTTTTCCTCATGATTGGATTGTATGGGATGGAAAACTAATCACATTTCACAACCTGCAAGATGATACCGTTGGATTAACCGAGATAATAGATAAAGGAACCGCAGAACAGTTTTCCTGTGATGAGTTTTATGGTTCATCAGTCGATCATTTATCTCAATTCAAATATCTTTTAAAGAGATGTCTTGAAGCAAAGCTTCATAAGTTAAAAATAAAATGGATAAGGGATGAAAAGTTATTCACTTTTCTGCCGGTGCAAAAAGATGAAATGGATAGATGGCAGCCAAGATCAATCGAATGGACTAAAACAATAAAAAAAGCTACCCGAAAAGTGGTTGACATAAAACGAAATTTAAAAAACAAGAAAGAGATTTTCAATATGAGATTCCTCGCTTTTCGTACAGGATTTGAAATATTCGAAGATGGCTGGCATTTATCCATAAAACCCGAATGGGTTTTTCTTTGGAGTGATTTAAGTGTATGTCACTTGGCGTTTAAAAATATTCAATGGTTAAAAAAAACAGAACGAAATATGCACGTTTTTAATCATTTCAACTTCATATTAAGATACTTGCAACCACTTACATCAGAACCAATATTTATGGAATATAGAGATTATCCTTTTTTAAAAATTGGTAACATAGAAAAGTTTGATTTTGCTCCAATTGTACCCGATTCAGTTTGGAATAATCTTGAAGATATTGGAACACAGAAGAGACTAAAGGACGATAAGGGTAACGTTTATTTATTTGAAGTATGAAAGCTGACTATATACAAGAGCCCTACTTATTTTTTGGCAAAGGCAAAAGTATTTGTCCCAGAGATGGTATTGCCGGACTGGACGTTTATGATACTGTACAAGAAGCCAGGAAAAACCAATTATTAATTGGGGTTATCGGAATAGAAGAAGATGTTGAAAATCTCAGGAATTGGCTTAAACGTTTTGAGAGTTATATTCCAGCAAGCCCGAAAGGGAAACAGAAAGGGTTATTTAAATCTTTTCCAGGATTTAATCAGGATAAAGGTTTTTGTGCCAAATTTATTTATGGGTCTAATTATGAAAGAATTATCTCACCTAATGATATTAAAGAGATTTTAAAAGAACAAAATATTGATAAAAGAATAATGAATGCAGTTGAGGTATTTTCGCAAAACATAGGTTTTCTTTCTGATATTAAAAACTGTGATGTTATAATTTGTATCATTCCAAAAAGTTTTGAGGGTAAAATTGTAAAAGAAAATAAGGAAGAAGAGCCTGTTGAATCAGATGCCGAAGACACCGAAGAGCCTGAATTGGAGTTAAATTTCAGAAGGGCTTTGAAAGCTCGGGCCATGCAGTACAACACACCCATTCAACTGTTGAGGGAGTATGTTTTGCACGACAACAATAAATCACAGGATGCAGCAACTAAAGCATGGAATTTCTGTACAGCATTGTATTACAAAGGGCTTCAAACAATCCCCTGGAAATTGGAAGTTGATGAAAACCGGCCAAAAGTATGTTATGTTGGAATAGGTTTTTATAGAAGCAGGGATAAGAAAACTATACAAACTAGTTTAGCACAAATATTCAATGAAAATGGTAAAGGAGTAATCTTACGAGGAGCTCCTGTTGTAGAAGATAAGGACGACCGTAAGCCTCATTTAACTTATGAGCAATCTTTATCATTATTGAAAGATGCTCTGACAAAATACAAATTTGCTACAGGAACAATGCCAGGCAGACTTGTATTGCACAAGACTTCTAAATATTATGAAGATGAACTGGATGGTTTTACACAGGCAATGCAGGATTTAGGAATAACAGAATACGATATTGTAACGGTTATGGAAACTGATTTGCGTTTCTTTAGAAACAACCTTTATCCACCCGTTCGTGGCTCTTTATTTTCATTGTCAGAAAGCAGGCTTATACTATATACAAGAGGGTCTGTTCATCAATACCAAACATATCCCGGAATGTATATCCCGGCTCCAATTGAAATAAGAATAGTAAGTGCTGTTTCTTCTGCGAGAACAGTTTGTAAAGAAATTCTGGGCTTGACGAAAATGAATTGGAATAACACCCAGTTTGACAATAAATATCCGATAACAATAGGTTGTGCAAGAAGAGTTGGGGAAATAATGAAATACGTTAGCGATATTGACCAGCCCAAAGAATCTTATGCTTTTTATATGTGAATACTGTTTCAAATTGACTAAGACAAAGTGTGAAGATTTGAGCTTTGTTTACAAACCGTTACTCCTTATAGATAAATTGCGAGCCTTACTGGCTTCGGTATGCAGCACATGCATTTAATACCGGATTTCAATTGAATATAAGATTTGATACTTATTGGTGTGGGTTTACGCTGATTAATTAATAACGGACAACAACCATTTATTAAAAAGCTTTATCACGAGCAACTTACGCCTAACGATATTGGAGAAATAATTGTAACAGTCTATAAATTTGTATTAGAAGATATAGAAAAAATACAGAGCGAATTCAAGATTGAAGGGGGCAATGGCTCTTGTTATATTTCATGTTTTTTTACAAGGCACAAGTCGAAACTTGTGCCAGAAAATTTTTATATGTTTAGGCTAACTGAGGGTCCAAAACGTCAACTACTGGTTGAGTAAGTTTTATTTCATTCAAAAATCTTTTCTGAATATGTTTCATAAATATAATTTCTTTAACGTATTATCCTCTTAAATCTCTTTGCTAATAATAAGCTGTAATATTCCAATAGCTTAGTTATTTTGAGATAGGGTTTAACCGCTCAATTACTTTTAAAATCCCTAGTACTAAAGAAATAATTAAGGCGATCAAAGCAAAACTGAACGTCCACCAATAAGTTTTAAATATGCGTTTACTAATTTTCACATCATATTTCAATTTCTCATCGTTGAGTTTTTGCCTTAAATTATCTACTAATTCCTTTTCTTCAAGTTTTTTGAGATACGCAAAGTGTCCGCCAGCTTTTTTCACTTCTCTTCCTAAATCGGTCAGCTTGAAATAAAAACCTGACTGGCCTGTTTTAATGATGTATTTGTATTGCTTTTCAAGCATTATCTCAATAGCATCGTTATCTTTTTCTGAAGGCGGAAAATTGGAGTGTTTAATTAGGTCGGTCAATATAAAAGATTCATGTTCCGGAAAATATTTAAATAAATGGTCAACCTGTTGTGGTGCTAAATCAAAATTTCTCATAAATTAATTCTTACAAATTGAAAATAATAGTTTTAGGCAGAAGTTGAAGAAACGATTTAATTACCAAGAATGTTTTCTAAATCTTTTATCTGTCAAAGCTAAATATTTCATTCTTGATTGATCAAAAACATTTTCAGCTTTTTCAATTTTTAATGCAGAATGATCAGCGTACATAAAGCCTGGAAGTCCCCCAAAACTAAACAACATTTGTTGCTGTTGATAACGCAACTATTTCCCCTGTTACCTCGCAAATTGTTCCAAAGAATATTGATACACTAAGATCAATTATATGTGATAATGAAAACTTAAAAATCAAAAAAGTTAGCATTTCTAAACAGTTTTTTTGCCGCCAGAATTGGATTCAGTTAATGATTATAAATTATAGAACGAATTCAAGGTTGAATGGAAGGCTTGTCTCAACAATGACAATATTGGCTGCATTTAAAATAAATAAAAAAGCAAGCAAACAAACAATACCTGCTAATAAATACAATGCGTACACGCACAATAAAAAGAAGAACAACAGATTGATTTAAAAATGAATACTGCTGGCAAACGAACTGATTTTAAAGAATTTTCTTTTTTCATATAATGAATGGCATAATATTTATAAGTGGAAAAACAATCTGTTGTTCTTCTTAAAAGCTTGATGGATTGGCTCTTGTTATATTCATGGGTTTTTTTACAAAGCACAAGTCGAAACTTGGCCCAGAAAAGCTTTTATATGCTTGGACTCACTGAGGATTTCAAAAACAATTGAAGATTGTTAATGTCGATTAGCCCCGTGATACCTGGAATGGCGATACTCACTAGATATATGGAAATCCTTCTCTTTTGTTTGAAGCAAATAGAATAAAAAAAAATTATGAATAGTTATACTAAATCAAGTACTATAATTTTTTTTACTAAGAATAAAATTAGGGATAGCTTTTTAGTGCTATTTTTACGATAATATATAGCAAATGTCGAAATGGAATCATAAATCAGTTGTTAGGCTAATGAGAGAGTCCGGTAATCCTGACCCCGTTGATGAAGTTAGAAAGAGAGCCAGAGACCTCGTTTTAAAAGCGTTTGAACTTGGCTGGGAAGGTCCTCCTTATAGTCCTATAGAATTAGCTAAATTCCTTAATATAGATGTTATACCTAACGATTCTGTAACTGATGCCAGAATTACGCCGCTAAGCAAAAGACATCTTCAAATCCAGTATAATCCATTTCAAAGGCCAACGAGAATTAATTTTTCAGTTGCACATGAAATTGCACATACATTATTTTCAGATTGTGAAGATGAAATACGAAATAGGGAGGATGAGCCGCAGGCAAATAGGCAACTGGAGCAATTGTGCAATACAGCTGCAGCTGAAATTCAATTACCTTATGCGGTATTTTCTAATGATGCAAATACTGCTAAGCCTTCAATTGAAGGTTTGATTGAACTAGCTACTAAGTATAAGGCTTCCTTAGAATCTGTTTTTATAAGATATACAGAAGTTATAGATAAACCTTGTGCTATATTAATCGGAATCTTCCAATCTGATTCAAAGATTGTAATTGATTTCTATAAAGCATCAAAATATTTTAGTCTCCATATACCAGAGAGTTTTGAAATACCATCCAATTCGAAGGCATATGAATGCACTTCACCGGGTTGGACATCCAGAGAAACGGAAAACTGGAATATTTTCAATAATGTGGAATACAATATTTTTTCTATTGGAATTTCACCCTACAGAAGAGATAATAAACCGAGGGTAGGTATTTTAATCCTTCCTAAACATCAGCAACAGAAATCAATTTCTGATAATAAAATCGTTCTTGAATATGGCGATGCGACAAAACCCCGGGGAGATGGTATAAAAATAATAGCTCAAGTTGTTAATACAAGTGGCGGTTTGGGAATTGGATTTGGCAAGTCACTATCAAAGAATTACCCAATTGTGAAAAAAGAAATGGAAAAATGGCATAGTGATAAGTCAGAGTATGTTCTGGGGAGCACTAATCTTATCAAAGTAAATGATACTACTTATATATTTCAAATGCTTGCTCAAAAAGGGTTATTCCCAAAAGGGAATGAGATCCCTTTAAAATATAATGAATTGCGAAAGTGTTTACTTCAACTTGCAGATGCTGCATTTAAATTAAAAGCCACAATACACATGCCTCAAATAGGTGCAGGACAGGCGAAAGGTGATTGGAATATTATACTCGGAATGATTCACGATGAGTTAATAAGCAAAGATATTAAAGTGAACATTTATCTTTTACCAGGTAAAGTATATAACCCCAAAATCCGCTCAAACCTCACAATATTTAAAGAAGATTCAACATGGGAGACAGGAAAATTATTTTAGTCCTTAGTGGTGAGATATGCACTGGTAAGACGACGTTGGCAAATAAACTTGAGAAAGTTTTTGGTTTTAAGCATTGTAAAACAAAGGAAGGATTAAACCTATTTGCAGAAAAGAAACTTAAAGGAAAATCTCCTGACAGAGATTTTCTTCAAAAGTATGGAGAGGAATTAGACAATAAATTTGAAGGTCAATGGGTGTTGAAATATTTCCAACTTTTGTTTTCAAAGACTTTTGACGAAAATAAATTTTATTTGATTGATTCAGTTAGGATATTAAATCAAATAAAACACCTTCGCGATGCCTATAGTTATTTTGTTTTTCACATTCATTTAGAAGCCTCCTCCAAAAGCTTGCAAAACAGATTTAATGAAAGGGGTGAGATCAAAGATCTTGATGCAAAAGCACAAAAGAAAAAATATAATGGGTATAAATCAGATCCTACTGAACAACAAGTAAATTCATTGAAAGAAGAAGCAGACTTAGTTATCGATACAGATCGATGTAACGAACAGGATGTATTTGTAAGAGTAGCAAGCTTTTTTAAATTACTTCCTAGCACCGAAAATGAATTAGTAGATGTAATTGTAGGTGGGCAATTCGGTTCAGAAGGAAAGGGGCAGATTGCAGCACATATTTCACCGGAATATGATTGCCTTGTAAGAGTTGGTGGGCCAAATGCAGGGCATACCGTTTTTGAAAAACCAACAAATCATGTTTTCCATTTGCTCCCTTCCGGTAGTTATAGAAATCCAAAAGCAAAATTGATTATCGGACCAGGAGCAGTCCTAAATCTGCAAAAAATTTTAGATGAAATCAGGGCATTTGACATTGAAGCTGGTAGGCTAATAATCGATGAAAATGCAGTTATCATATCGCAAAATGATATCGATGAAGAGCAAAAAATAAAAGATACGATTAGCTCTACTGGACAGGGAGTGGGTTTTGCAACTGCAAATAATATTATTGCAAGATTAAAAGGAGATGATAGACATAAGGCAAAAAATTTTATCAAAGAACTTCGGCCTTTTCTAGGAACTACTTCCGAAGAATTGGAAAGAATGTATCGTGATGGAAAAAAAATTTTACTGGAAGGAACCCAGGGTACTGGATTGAGCCTCCATCATGGGCTTTACCCACATATCACTTCCCGCGATACATCAGTGTCGGGGTGTTTATCAGAAGCAGGTATTTCTCCAAAAAGAGTTAGGAAGATTATTATGGTTACAAGAACTTACCCAATAAGGGTTGGTGGTACATCAGGCCCTTTCTTGAGTAATGAGATTGATATGAAAATTGTCGCAGAACGTTCCGGTAAAAATGCTGATGAGTTAATTAAAAAAGAAATTACAACTACTACAAAAAAGAAAAGAAGAATTGCTGAATTCAGTTGGTCATTGTTTAGAAAGGCATGCGAACTAAATTCACCCACGGATATTGCCCTGACTTTTACAGATTATATTTCAGTTAAAAATGAAAATGCGAGGCGATATGAAAGGTTAACCGCTGAGACGAGACATTTTATTGAAGAAATAGAAAGATGTGCAGGTGTAAAAGTATCCTTAATCGGAACCACATTTGACTATAGAGCAGTTATTGACAGAAGAAATTGGAAATAAATATTTATGGAAATTGAAAAATTTATTCAGGACCGGCCTTATTTGTATCATTTAACAAGTAAAGAGAATGCCATGAAGATTATTAATCAAAAGAGTTTGTATAGTACCAACAGACTTATCGATCTTTCAGGTAACGCCGATTACCAAAAAATTAAGAGAGAACGTAGGATTGGCCATAAGGAAATTATAATAGGTAATCAATCTTATTTTTTAAGAGACCAAAGGCCAATTTCAGAATTGGCTTTATCTAAGTGTTTAACTCATAATTGGAAAGTTGCAGATTTTTTGGAACATTTAAATGACAGGGTCTTTATGTGGCCTACGTTGGACAGACTCTGGAGGCACTTTAATAGATATTCTGTAGAAAATCCTGTAATCTTTCGCTTCCCTTCAAATGAAATTATTGAATTAAATCCACATGCAAAATTTTGCCGATTGAATTCCGGAGCAACAAGAGCTAATTCTTATTTAGGTGGGAAGGCGCCTGATAGAGGACCGGATACATTCTTATTGGCAACCAATTACAATTTATCAGTAAGAAGTATTGCAGAAGTAACTTTTGAAGTTCAATGTAATATTAATTGTAAAATTTATACAACATCATCTCCCGATGGTAATTTCCGTTTAATAAAATGATAGCTTATTTTAAAAAATACAAAAAAGAACATCTTCTTTTTTGTTCAGGAATCGCTGCACATATATTTTAGCTGCCAGCCAGCCTTGCATAGACAGAGGAGAGAATAAATTATGTGGGCAGATGTGCAAGTAAAAATCAAATATCCAATTTTCAGCTCCTTCAAACATAGTATTGAAGGCACTTTTACCGTAAATCGACAATAAAACCGGATTTCTATTTTTTTCTGTCTGTTTGAAAAGCCTTGCGTTTTTTACACGGGTCATGTTGTATGTTGTAAATTTCCCCAAATATCAGCTGTTCTTGAATTGTATGGTGTCACTTTACATTTAAATTTATTCTTGATTTCGAGAATATGGTTTAAGGCTTCGTCCGAATATACACCTATATAAACACTCCAAAGTTTGTTGGGAGGTTTCTTTTTAGCAGCGACATTTATAGCCTCAATTATATGTGTGTCATAATCCCCAAAATTGAAGCCAAAAGTTACTAACGAACCTTCAATGTCACATAATCTTTCAAAACAAAACAATAGATATTTATTATGCATTATGTGCAAGAGCTTTTCTTTACCATTGCCTGCAGTTACAAATATTGGATATTCTTTGTTGTCTATTCGTTCTCTCACATTTTGAAGCAAATAATGCTCAGTGTCATACTGGACTTTTACAATGTTAATTCCAGTGTCGAAGATTGGAAGAGTTCCATGTAAGTAATGAATAGTTTGCTCTTTTTTATACTTGCCCCATCTTAGTTCGGAATACTCAAAATCTTTTGGGTCAATGTAATGCTCGTCGTCTAATTCTGTTTCTAAGTCTCTTCCAAATCCATCTATTGCATTTTGAGCATTGTTTCGCATTAAAACCCAATAAAGTAACAAGTCGTAATTTGTTGAAAAAACAAGTCCGCCTCCTGTAAGATATTCCTGTATGAACTTTAGACATGACTGGCTTTTTTCTTCAGGCACCTTAAAGACATGTTCGGGGTGAAGTTCTTTAACCGCATCAATTAGGCTGCTTTTTAATTTTTCAATGGCTGCTTTAATTTTTGGAACTAAAGTTTTGTCATCACTAAAAATTTCAGCTATCGCGCAGAAGTTGTCTAACTGCTGCATAATTAGTTCAAAGTTTTTAGTATTAAGTCTATGAAACAAGTTTTTAATTAGAGGGTCACTTGTCTTTTCAATAAAATCACTTAAAGCATTGTATGAAAAAATATTTTTGTCGTAAGCCATGCTGAAGCCATTGCCAAATAACAAGTGTTTTTTCCTACCTTTCGGTCCGTTCAAATAAGAAATTACTTCCTGGTAGGTTTTTAATTTATCAATTTCCATTTTGAAGTTTGATGTTGTTTTTTTATAGTATACGTTCATCGAGCCAGTGCTTTGTGCAGTTGGGAATTAGGAACTCGTCCGCCCAAAACCGTTTGGCGGTAGTTTTAATTTGTTGCGGCATCTACTTCATTTATTATAAGTTCTGCTCTTTTTTCAAGAAAGTCATTATAGTTGTCTGTCGAATATAAGTCTTTAGTCAACGGAATTAAATTTGAACTTAGAATGTTGTTAAAATTGTCTTGGGGTATCAATGAGAAAAAATAATTCGATGGACTTTTCTTGGAAATCTTTTTATTACTATCTGCTGGTAAAAAGCAGAAGTTAGCTAAACTAAAAATTTTACCAGACGGAAATCCCTGCTTCTTTAGGAAGGCATTTGGAAAAATATGATGATATTGTTTTCGGTTATATTTTGAAAGAGATTGCGCAATGTCTATTCTACTATTTTTTATTAAGTCTAATGGTCGCTTCTGAGCCATAAGTAATAAAAGAGCTCTTGTAAGGGGATTTGCTTTAGAAAATTTAGTTTCAATTATTTCGCCTTTTGTGACGTTATAACGGAATTTACTAGCTTCAACAAAATCATTTTTTCTTATCTCACTAATTCGTTCAATGTCTACATTCATTTTTTCGGTTGTCTGACCTGTCGAATACCTGTTCGAAAATGATGTTTTCCAAAACCATTTTTTCAATTCTTTCAATTGATTGGCACTTGGCATCCCATCAATACCAAAAAACTTAACAAGTCCTATGATTTGTTGTTGCCATGGTAGGAAATCTAAATGAGAGCAGTTTAAATCAGAACCAATAAAATCTATTGTCTTTCGAAGTGCCTCACAAAACCCTTCCCAATTGTCCCTAACTTGTTCTCCGGTCAATTCTGTAATAGATTTAGTCGTGGTATTATTTTGGATATATCCTGAAATTGCCTGAAGTAAAATATTTTGGGTGAGGTCTCCGAAGTTTTTTTCATCCAATTCAACCTGAAGTTCATTAATAGATTCCAATAAATGAAAGTCATCTGTCCAAGTCCAAGCAGTCATAAGGTCTAGGGTAGATAGTTTTGTGCCAGTATTATTAATTCTCTCAAATATGTTAGCTACATCAAATTTTTCCCTGTTTTTTATTGTTACAACTGGCAACTCATAGTTTATAAATCTTGAATACAGTTCTTGGGCATCATTGTGAAACTTTGGGTCTAATATTTTTAATGATTCAATAAGTTTTGCACCATTCAAAAAATTTCTCAAGTAAATAACATCGTTAGCGGTCGTGTCAACATCTCCTTTTTGTTCAAATTTCATTGTTGAGAAATTGTAATAAATCTCAAATAAATTCAAATTAGGATTATAGTCAGCGGATTCTGCATCTTGTTCTGTCTTATCACTGAAAGTCGCGTATATTGACGATATTCTTTGTTGACCATCAAGTACATAATTTACGGGGTATTCATCTGCATTGTCAGGTATTTTATAACCCGCTATATTTCTTGTGTGTTTAAGTTTGACTGATGTACTCCAAAGTAAGACACTACCAATAGGATAATTTTTTACAACACTGTCCAATAATTCAAGAATTTGATTTTGTTTCCAAACGTATGCCCTTTGAAATGCAGGAATTCTTATGTCCCCCGAATTAATTCTATTAATTATTTTATCAATTTTCTCTGGTGTCGTTGCAAGTTCTGGTGCTCTCATTGTATGTTCTTTTTAAGAGGTGTGTCACAAAATTACCGCAAACAAACAAATATATGTTATAAGAAGAGACTATTTGCCTGTCTCAATAAAAATATTCTTTATTTCTATCCAAATGTTTACTGCACATTCAATATAACGTTTAAGAATAAACGCAACCATTTAACCAAAAAAACTTCTAAAAAATAAAAACCCACCTTATTCATTCGCTTACTGCAAAACCAAATCAGCAAAACAGTCATGCACATTTGTAATTAGTTAACTTGTCCACAGGTAATTCTTTAACTAAATAAAAAAAATGGAAATTCCTTCTAATTGTTCGTTTGCTGTAAACCAAATCAGTATAACAGTAACGCCTAAATATAATTATTCAATTATCCCTATTTCTTATCCCGCTCTTTAAATTTTTTACTTTCTCTTTACTTTGTTGTAATTGCTCTTGTAGATTTTTTACCTGATCTGCGGTACAGCCTTGGTACATGATATTTACCCCTTGATTACCTTCATAATTATTAAAATGATTTGTAAAGCTAGATTTATCGTGATAGTTCATTATATATTCAGGGGCACAATCAAAGATCCCAGCTATCTCATATAAACGCGTTAAAGTTATATCTGAAACATTATTTTCAATATTACTATATGCCTTGGTTGTTATCCCTAATGACTTAGCAACATCTTCTTGGTTTAGTTTTTTTTCTTTTTCTCGAATTGAGCGTATATTATCACCAATTTTCATAATTAAAAATTTAAAATTCAATGTTATTATTCTTCAATAATTTTTCCAATAAAGCTATGCGATTTCTTTCGCTATTCAATAATTCATCTTTTAATTTCTGAACAAGGCTTTCTTCTTGAGAGCCTATCCCTTGATTCATTATATTGATTCCCTTGTTTCCATTATTATTATGAAAATAATTATAAAACTCTTTTTTTGATTGCTTATAGTTCAAAATATAAAGAGGACTGCATTCAAAAATATAGGCAATTTCATCTAAACGATTAATAGTTATATCGGCAACATTATTCTCTATATTACAATAAGCCCTAGTGGATATGTTGAGTTTCTCAGCTACATAACTACGTTTGAAATTCTTTTCTGTTTCTCTAATTTCCTTTATGTTATCTCCAATTTTCATAATGATTTATTAAAAGTCAAAATAAATATTGTTTTCACGAAGCAGCCTTTCTAATTTTGGAATTCTTTGCAATTCTTCCCCATATAGTTCCTTGTAACCTCTTCTAATTTCTTCCTGATCTATTCCTTGCACATTAATATTTATACCATGATTACCCTCATTATTGTGAAAATAATTACGAATTTGCCCAATTGTATCAGAACTTTGTATCAAGTCACATGGTGTACAAAATAAAGCCTCGGCAATTTTCTCTAATTCATTTAAAGTTATATCAACTACATCATTTTCAATTTTGAGATATTCGTCCAAACTCTTTCCAATCTTGCTTGCCAACTCTTCAGCAGAAAGATTATGTGCCTCTTTCATTTTTTTAATATTGTTTCCGATTTTCATTTTCGAGTTTTTTTATAAAAATAGTAAAACTTCTGTAAAAGTAAGTAAAACTTCTTTTTCAGGAAGTTTTTTTCCATTAAAAATGTTTATAGATGTGCAACTTGCTAAGGATGAAAAGTTATTGCTTATATCACATAATAAATATTGATAGTTTAGGCTATAATCATCAAGTACAAAATTTACTTTATTATTTTATTTTACCAAATATCTTCTTTCGTTTTCATCGCTTAATTAGCAAAACATATAAATTCATTGAACTCCCATTTGAAAAGCCACATCAATTTTTACATCGGCGGTATAAATCCAACCGCATTTTTCTTCATTTACGTCAATGGCAAATCGCCAATGAAACGGTAAGCCTCATTCATCTGCATTATGCGCAAATAAAACGCAATCCCGAGTAAGTTTACATAATTGCGTGTAGTCATAAATGTTATGTTCATTGTATGTCATTCCTCTACACGCCACCCCGATAGCTTTTATGCGTTCTCCCATGTGAGTATAAAAGCAAACGGCGGCCTATCGCGCCATGGCCGGGCTGCCGTTGTCGGTTTTATGTAACCAAATTTCTTATTAACAAAATATGTTTCATGAAATATATAATAGAGTTATTAGCCATGCTTTTGCCCATACTTTCCGGTGCGCAGTCGCCGCCGGTAAAAGCGCTTACGATAGGAGATAAAGTACCGGATATTACCATAACCAATGTTTATAATTATCCCGCTTCTAAAATTCATTTATCCGATTTAAAAGGTAAACTGGTAATACTTGATTTTTGGGCAACGTGGTGTGGCTCATGCATTCAAACATTTCCAGAAATGCATGATTTAAAAAAAGAGTTTGGAGATAAACTCCAAATCGTGATGGTAAACAGTTATTATCCTGATAGCATTTCAAAAGTAAAATCATTCATCAATAAAAGAAAAGAAAGAACGGGTTTGCCATTTGATTTGACCTATGCGTTGCAGGATAGTGTTCTTATGAACATGTTCCCTTACAAGCAAATTCCTCATGAGGTGTGGATCAAAAACGGGATAGTGGTAGCTATTACGTCTGCCGGGGAATTGAATTCTTCTAATATAGCGCTGTTACTAAAGAACAATCATATTTCATTGCCGGTTAAAAATGATAATCTTTTATTTAATATTGAAAAGCCATTACTGGTGGATGAAAATGCAGGGGATGACCACAATTTTTTATACAGGTCAATTATAACGAAGTATAAAAATAATTTGGGGGCTGTGATAGGCCAAAAGAAAAATAAAAACGGAGAAATCAGTCGTGTATTTATAATTAACTATCCCTTAAGAGCATTATTTCAAAAAGCATATCCTTCTATTTTTAAAATTCCCCTTAACCGGCTGATCATTGATGCAAAGCCTGGCATTAAAAGAACAATTGAACAGCCGGATAGTTTTAAATACTGCTACGAGATAATCACGGAGCCATCGCCGGAAAGCGAGATCGAGAAATACATGCAGGAGGACCTTTTTCGGGCATTTCATCTGAGGGCTAAAAAAGAAACCAGAAGTATTGATTGTTACACGGTAAAAACAAATAATAATATTAAGGTTTCTCTAACCAAAGGCAATAATACCGGATTTGACCTTGAACAGACTTCAGTTCACAAATATATTACCAATGAACCCGTATCCCACCTTATGAACTTGATAGAATTCATTACAAACAAGCCGGTGATAAACGAAACGGATCTGAAAAGCAACATTGATATGGAAATTCCAAAAGACATATACAGTTTTTCTATTGAAAGGTTGACCAGTTTTCTTTATGAAAAAGGGTTTGAACTTTCATCTGCTCGTCGACGGATGGAAGTTGCTGTTATCTCAGAGAAATAGTATTTCTCCGGTTATTTAAATTTTTACAATCAAAACTATAAATAGAAATGAAAAATTATTACCTGGTTTTTAAAAGGATGATGCTATTAGCATTACTCCTGGCCACTTTTAATACCCATGCAAAGGAAATGGAAAATCATTTTTCTGAAATTACTGTAAAAGGCGTAATTGTAAACGAAGCTGGAGAGCCCGTTCTAGCAACTGTTACCGTAAAAGGAGGCAATCATGCAACATCAACAAATTTGAAGGGTGAATTTGTTTTAAAGAATATAAATGAAGATGCGGTATTAATTATTAGTGGTGTAAATATTGAAACAGTAGAAATAAAGGTAGAAGGCCACGTCGATATTGGAACAATAAAAGTAAAAACCAAAATATCGGCGGATAAGGAGGTAGTAGTAGAAGCAAATACCGGCTATTACTCCGCAAAGCCTAATGAAATAAATGGTTCTGTTGTAGTAATAGATAACAAGACATTAAACCAGCAGACAGGAACCAATATTTTGAACCGGTTAAATGGAGTTACCAGTGGATTAGCCTTTAATACTAAAGAGAGTAATAATCCCCAAAGCGACCTGGGGATTACCATCCGTGGAGTAAGTACCATTAACGGGCCTTTAAATCCTCTCGTTGTTCTGGATAACTTCATCTATGAAGGAGATTTAAGAAATATTAATCCAAATGATATTGAGTCTATTACCGTATTAAAAGATGCTGCAGCTACTTCAATATATGGTGCGCGGGGTGGAAACGGAGTAATCGTACTGACAAGTAAAAATGGAAAAATCAATCAGCCGGTTAAGATTGAATTTAATTCTACTTTAATTGTGACAGATAAACCAAATCTATATTATCTTTCCCAGATATCTTCATCCGATTATATAGATGTGGAACAATTCCTTTATAAGAATGGATATTACGATGACCTTATTAATTATGATTGGTACTATCACTCGGCTTTTACACCTGCAGTGCAGACTTTTATTCAACGAAGCAATGGAGAGATCACTGCTGACGACTCAGCAGAAACCATTAATTCACTGAAGAAAATTGACATCAGGGACCAATACAATAAATATCTTTATAATAAGCCGGTTACCCAGCAATACTCGATTAATATAAGCGGGGGAAGCCGAATGAATGCCTATTACCTTTCAGCTGGCTATGACAGGAATTTAAGTGATGTTTCTGAACAATTTAATAAAATAAATTTCAAAATTCAGAACACCTTTAAACCTACTAAAAATCTGCAGATAAACATTGGAGCCCTTTACACGAATAGCAACGACGTATCGGGGAAACCAACTTCAGTACTTCTTGGGGGTAAACAGGTACCTTATTTAAAACTGGCAACTGACGCCGGAGTGCCATTATCAGTCCCTGTATCTTATGGGGATGCTTATACAGATACTGCCGGGGGCGGTAAACTTCTCAACTGGAAGTATTTTCCGTTGGAAGATTATAAGCATGACCAGTTAACTACAGGCACAGAGCAATTGATTGCCAACATTGAATTGAAGTACCAGGTAATAAAAGGGTTAGATATAGATTTTAAATACCAGTATGAGAGACAAAGAGGGCAAACAACTAGATTAACTGATACCTCCAGTTTTTACGCTCGCGATCTGATTAATAGGTTTTCACAAATCGACTATTCCACAGGGATTGTAAATTATATTGTTCCTAAGGCAGGAATTTTGCAATTGGCTAATAGTGATGACCGTTCGGATAATTGGAGAGCTCAGATTAACTACCATCTTAAGAAAGGGAAGAGTTTTTTATCTGCATTAGCCGGAGGTGAGATCAGACAGATCACCGGCAGTAGCAACAGCAGTACTGTATATGGCTATAATGAAGACCCGCTCACAACCGCTGCTGTTGATTATGTAAATCAATACCCCACCATTGATGGCAGTTACCAGGGAATACCCGGTAGCCCAGACCTTTCTTCTACTGCTAACCGCTTCGTCTCTCTTTATTCCAATTTTTCCTATCTATACAATGATCGGTATGGTCTTTCCGGTAGTGCAAGAAAGGACGGAGCAAATATATTCGGTGCAAATACCAATGAAAAATGGAAACCATTGTGGTCTTTGGGAGCTGGGTGGGTGGTTTCTAAAGAAAAGTTTTACAAATATGCTGCTATTCCTTATTTAAAATTAAGGACCACTATAGGCATAAGTGGAAATGTTGATCTTACAAAAATTCCTGAACCTATTGCCAGGTATTCAACTGATCCAAATACCAATTTACCCATCACAAGGATTATTACTATTAATAACCCAGATCTGCGATGGGAACAGTCGAGACAAATAAATTATGGGTTTGAATTTTCCTCTGCCACACAAAGGTTATCAGGATCACTGGATTATTATATAAAGACAGGTACGGATTTGTATGGTGAGGCACCTTACGATTATACCGATTACGGCTCGCAAAGCACCATAATAAAAAATGTAGCTTCAACCAAAGGTCATGGAATTGACCTCAACCTTCAAAGCAGGAATATTGATAAATTATTTAAATGGAGCACCGTTTTGCTTTTAAACTTTAATACAGCTAAAACTACGAAATACCTTACAACAGAAGCGGAAAACGGACTCAATATTTTAGGAGGCGGTAATTATATTACCCCGGCTGTTGGTAAGCCACTATATTCAATCGCCGCATTAAAATGGGGCGGCCTTGATGACGTAGGAGATCCCCAGGGATTTCTTGATGGCAAAAAAAGTAAAGATTATGCATCTATACTTTCTGATGTTGGCAGCAAAGGATTAGAAAGCGGGAGTGTAGTTTATATTGGTTCGGCAAGTCCTACAATGTTCGGTTCTCTGATTAATACATTTTCCTGGAAATCTCTATCTGCATCTATTAATATCGGTTACGAATTTGGCTATTATTTTACCAAGCCTACCCTTTCATATAGTTCTTTATATGATTATGGAACAGGAACCGGTGATTTTAAAAACAGGTGGCAAAAGCCCGGTGACGAGAATATAACTGACGTTCCTGCAATGGTATATACCTCCTATCCTCAATTTTCAAACAGGGATGCATTTTATTCATTATCAGCGAATCATGTATCAAAAGGCGATAATATCAGGGTTAATTACCTGAACCTATTCTATACTATTTTAAAGAATAAAGTGGGTTTAAAAACTTTGGATATTTATTTTAATGCATCCAATTTGGGCATTATATGGAGGGCTAATCATGATGGAATAGATCCTGATTATGCCGCATCCATTCCGCCATCACGAACTTATTCGATAGGTATCCGTGCCTCTTTTTAAAAACAATCCTTAATAAATGATCAACTAAACCTTTTTAATATGAAACAATATATAAAAATAGTCTTTGTGATTTTAATATTCACTCAAACCTCCTGCAAGAAGTACCTTGATATCAAACCTGATGCGCAATTAGTAGTTCCAACAACACTTGACGATCTGCAGGGCTTGCTGGATGATGCATTGAAAATGAACCAATCAGGTTCCCCTGCGGTCACAGAATCATCTTCAGATGATTATTTTCTGTCGGATAATACCTATAATTCACTGAGTACTAATATGCAGGAAATATATATCTGGAATCTTAAGATATACAATTTTGCCAACGATTGGTCACTATGCTATGTCCCTGTTTATAACGCTAATTTGTGCCTGGAAAGGCTTGGCCAAATAAATGAAACACCTACAAATCAAAATGAATGGAATAATATTAAAGGATCAGCCTTATTTTTCAGATCTTATTCCTTCTTAAACTTGTGTTGGGAATATAGTAAGGCCTACGATAATGAGACTGCCGGAAGTGATTTGGGTATTGTTTTAAAAACCAGTACCGATTTTAATATTCCCTCCCAAAGAGCCAGCGTTAAAGACTCCTATTCAAAAATCCTCGATGATACAAGGGAGGCAGCTCAACTCTTACCCGATAATCCGATTCATGTAATGAGACCTTCAAAAGCGGCTGCTTATGGATTACTTGCTAGAGCTTATTTATCAATGAGGCAGTATGACAGCTGTTTTAAATATGCCAACTTATGTTTACAAATAAAACATGACCTCATTGATTTGAACGGGGACGATGATTTGAATGGAGATATTTCAGGATTAGTACCTTTTAAGCCATATAATAAGGAAATGATATTTTATTATGAAATGAACAGGAATGTCGTATTGCACATGTATTATTATGGACACATAGACAGTACGTTATATAACTCCTACGATACTAATGATTTGAGACATGAGGCTTTTTTCATGCCAGATAATGGATATGGAATTTTCAAAGGAAGCTATGCTTCAAGTCCCAATGTCCTATTTACTGGATTAGCTACTGATGAAATATTTCTTATTCGTGCAGAATGCTTCGCACGAATGGGTAATACTGCTGACGCCATGAACGATTTAAATTATTTGCTGGAAAAGAGATGGCGCACAGGGACTTTTATACCCCTGACGGCTTCGGATGGAATAGACGCGATTCAAAAAATTTTATTGGAACGACGAAAGGAGTTATTGTTGCGTGGCCTGAGATGGATGGATGTAAAGAGATTAAATAAGGAAGGTGCAAATATTAGTTTTAAAAGAATCATAGCTGGACAGACTTTTAGTCTTCTGCCAAATGATGATCGCTGGGCATTGCCATTACCTGATGATATTATAAAACTTACAGGGATGCCTCAAAACTAAAAAGAAAGACTGTTTCCGAAACATGAAACAGTCTTTCTTCTTTACCCTTTGGTTCAAAATTTAATTCTTATTGTAAATAGCTGTCGCACTTCCCCCCGAAACATAATAAACATTCGGAGCAGACATTGTTGTCAGTATAGTAAATGTTGATTTTAAGGTATTGTCTGGATTTATGTCGGTTGCATCTACTAAAAGCTGACAAGCCTCTTGGTTTACCTGACTGCAGGTTGTTGATCCAAGGTTTGTGATTACCCAGTTACTTCTGCTTTCTACATTAGTTTCACTATAAGGATCTGAAGTAGGAGCCTGGTATTGGAAGATTTTTGTTGCAAGGGGATTAATCTTGTTTTCAGGTTTGGTAAAAGCAACAGCACCTACTGCAATTATTACAGCTAAGATGCTTGTTAAATAACGTATCATATTTGTAGATTTAATTTTTATTAATTGAGAATTTCTGCCGTTCTTTCATCCGGCTACTTTCTTAACAATGTTAAGAATGGTCGCATTCAGATAAATATTAGTTCCTGAGCGGAACTAAGGCGGGGGGCTGCTTTTCTGGATTTTACTTCTTTGCTATAAAATGATGCCACTGAGTGATAGAAGAATAAAAAATAAATTAAAGAAAATATGCTGTGGCCATGTAAGCAATTTTAAAACACCGCCGCATTGGCACGGAAGATCAGGTGTAAAAGTAATCATGTAAATAAGGTAAAGCGTAAACAGTGAGATAAAGATAAAAGAGGCATACAGGCCTTTTAATCTCACAGCAGGAAAAAAAAGCAAAACAACAAGCACTAATTCTGTAACAGGCAATAGCCACGCAACCACACTGGCTAACGGTTTTAATAATGGCGATGCGCTTAAAACATTTTTGAATGTCTCATAATCTGCCAGCTTGCTTAAAGAGGTATATAGAAAAAGAAGTAACAAAATACCACTGATGATGTCTGCAATAAAAATGTGGTTATTGATTCTGAAATCATTTTTTAAAGAGATAATATCTGTTGACCTGTTTATCATTGTTCATTAATGGTAAAATGATGCGTCTGAAACTAGTCTGTAATTCTTTTAATGAGGCGGAAGAATTTCTATCTTTTTATTAATACAAAGTTCAGGTGGATTACCATAGCAGAGAAGAACAAAAGTGTATAGTATTCTGCAATTATGTATGGTTCTCTGCAAAAATGTATAGTTTTCTGCAAAAGTTATTTTCTGAAATGCCCGGGATGATGTTTAAATCTTTTTTTGAAAGCAGCATTAAAAGTGGCCCGGTTATCATAGCCGGTGGCATACATTGCTTCATTAATCCTTTTGCCTTCTTTCGTAATAAGTTCAAAGGCTTTTGTCATTCGTGTATCTTCTAAATAATGGCGGTAAGATTGTCCTTCATATTTTTTAAACAGGTGCTGCAAAGAGGAAATGCTTAATTCAAATTTCTGGGATATTATGGTAGCGCGCAAATCACTTTTAATATTGTCGTGAATGTATTTCTTTATTAGTTCGACCCTGTTGTATTCGTGAAATAGCTCATTTGCATCATCCTGTATTTTATTTCG
>Ga0208717_1000151_pt1 | contig 33906 bp, 25 predicted proteins | sample NGESurF53shallow_FD_184489 | JGI IMG/M metagenome (GOLD analysis project Ga0208717, IMG submission 184489) | Arctic peat soil microbial communities from Barrow, Alaska - NGEE Surface sample F53-3 shallow (SPAdes) | ecosystem: Environmental > Terrestrial > Soil > Wetlands > Peat ... | reverse complement strand
CTTGTTGATAACTTAACCCGGGGCGTGATTAACTCCGGGTTTTTTATTTGCAGAGCTTTGGCCTTTGAAATTTTATGTAGTCTGCAGCTGCAAAAAATAGCCTTATATATTGCAAATCTTACATGTTAAAATCATACGGGATAGCTTGCGGTAAATTATTGGTTTGATCTCCAGAACCAGATACACGGGATCGCTTCACTTTACGTATTTCTAAGATGTATTTGCCCGAATTTATTAGCTTCATAACGTTACATTGAATGGGGAATATTAACCCGTAAGGCTGGTGATAAAACAAATATTGATGGTCTTACATTTGAGATTAAGTTGCCTATCTTCCATTGCGTTCTATTGACCAGGTTTTCACCCTGGTCAGCCAATTATAAAATGGAGATTTATTGTGCCAATGATATTCTTAGTTGAACCCCACCGCGTGTATTAACTGTCGGTGGTGATGATGATATGTAGGGATTTATTCTTTGCTGGTCGAAATATAGTTTAACATTGATTCTGTTGCTTATGTAGTAATCTATGGTGGGGCTTATGGTAATTTCTTTGCTTCCGCTGGTAGCGAATGAACTATTCTGATCAAGAATACTGTTTGATGTTACATTATCTGTTACTTTAAAATCAATCCTGAAATTAATTTCGTTATCCAGTTTTTTGGAATCCTTTTTAGTGAATGGCACTTTGAATGGAAGTTTCATACCCTTTTTGCGGAAACCTGCACCAAAAGTGTATTGGGTGGAGCGCACTTCGCTTAGCTGGTAATCAATAAGACTGAGGCTCAACTGTCGCTGTTTGGTATAATCAAATTTAAGGCTAAGCTGATTGGTAAAAGTCATATCAACTCCCAATAGCGGAGCAAATTGTTCTTGTATTGTTAAGTTCGGTACTAAGAAGTACGGTATGTAATTGTTATTGCCGGAAGTTGTGTCAATAAAAGAAGGATAACCATATCTTGAAACATCCTGATATAATAAAGCCGAGGTAAAACTATTCATTCCCAGGCTTGCATTGTAGGCATGCGTTAACGTGAAATTCGTAAATATTTTATCCAATCCCGATACCCTGCTTAACCCATTATAAGTTAAGCGCCAGTTGGGTTTAGGCAAAATGCTGCTGAATGGATTTGATTTGATGTTCGAATTATTTTCACGTATTAATCCAACCTTCGTTGGGTCCTGACCTGTGTAGGCAGCGATGAATGCGGGAACTAAAACATCTACCGCGTATCGGCCATAGCCTAAAGAATAGCCATCAGAAGTAGCGGGGTTGCCTTGTAATTTATTATAGGTATTTGTAGCGCCAACCCTGTTAGACAATATAAGACGATTGTTCTCGAACTTTAAAAAGGTTGCAGATACCAGGCTAGGGTTGTATTTTTCAAAGAGGGTTTTAAAGGCTATATAACTTACATTGAAACTTCCCTGTACATAAGGTGTAAGATGCGAAAAATTATTGCCTGTACCGGATGTGTCCTTAAAAGTTTCCGAGTAATTTTTAGAAAAGGTCTTATCAATATTAACATCTATTGTAAAATCTCTTATAGGTTCAAGTTGCGCCGAAGCAGAAATCTTTTGATCAAAGCTTTGCACAAAAAGGTCATTAAATGTTGAGTCCTTCGTAATAAGTCCTCTTTTGGCGGCCCTGTTTAGCCATGCGGTGTCAACCTGTTTCCCCATAATAAAATCCAAACCGGGAGCCATACTCTTGAAATCCTGGCCCAAAATTTTTGTGCTGTCCGTATAACCGGGTAACCTGGTGTGGCTGTTTTGGGAAACGGTTGCATTAATAGACTTTATGCTCATTAGTAATTTTCCAAGAATACGGGCAGCACCGCTTACTTCGGGCAGTTCTTTAGCATTTGTTTTGGGTAATTGCTTATTTACATTTGGTCTTTTTAAGCTGGAAGTATCACGGCTTTTTGTTTTATTATTTTGAGAGGCTTTGTTAGCCTGATCTATAGCTTTTAGCCATTTCCATTTGCTGTATAGTCGGGTAAAATCCAGTTGAAGATTGGCTTCTTCCTGTTGCCCGTTTTCAAGAAAATTACCAAGATTTACAGCAAGGCGGGACGCTCCTATCCATTGGTAGTTGGCAGTATATCCTATTCTTAAGTTGGTCCAGTCAGTTAATGGAAATTTATTCAGCGGCACATTATATGAAAAATTAATAGTTTGGTTAAAGACCGTATTGCGGCCACCGCTAAAAAAGTTTCTTCTTATGGTATCCCTTTTCGCCTTTGTATCAATGCGGCCATAAGGTTCATCTATAACGGCGTTGTTAAGGGCCGTATAATCTAAGTTTAATGAATGGGTAAGATCCCATCGGAAAATATAATTCCTGTCAAACGTAAAATACTTATCGTAAGTTTCCGGAATTTGGTATTGATCACCCCCAACACTCCTTGGTTTTATAACCCCGAACTGCCGGTATATATCCGCCCGGAAACTGACCTGCGAAGGAATTGGGTTAAAGTTGAAATCTTTTATAAGATCAAACCAGTGCGTTTTGGTTTTTTTAAATATTTTCTTGAAGGGTTCTATGTATTTCGGTTGTGCCGTATAGTTATACCCGAGCCCTCCTCTTTGCTTGGTAACATTATTATACGCGATTAACGGATTATGAGCCTGCGTTTGCGTGTAGGAGTAACTGATATCCAGGTTTTCGATGTCCCAGGGCTTGGGTTTTTTACTGCTCGTCCTGTTTTTATGAACATTTGTAAATGTAAGCGTTTTAGTAGATGTAAAATCTACGGCGTTTCTTTTTATGGAATCTCTCTGGCTTCTGGGTGCTTGTCTTAATTTTTGTTTTAGTGTAATATCAAGATCATAAGGATCGTATTGAGGAGAACTTATAGCCTGGGTAATGCTTGCAAAAAACGGAATAGATAAAGCGGCCTTTTTGGGAAGCAGCTTACCGAGCTCAAGAGTGGCCGCCGCATCAAACTGGAAATAATTATCCAGGTACCTTTGTTCCACATTTTGTTCCAGTGTACCAAATCCGGCGCTGTGTGCGTTTGCCGAAACAGATATCGTTCCGAGGTCTGCAAGATTTGCATCTACCCGGCCCAAAGCGGCATAACCTCCTTTTTCATTAAGAGACGCAAGCCGCAGTTCATCAAACCAAACTTCACCGCAAGCAACCGGCCCACTGATATTCTTTACCCCCATCAATACACCCGTAACCTGGCCGAGATTGGGATTACCCATTATCGAATAAGTTTGGCCGTTAGTCTGCACCTGGGAATACAATGTGGTCAAAGCGAAACTTGACAGGTTCCTCGAATTTTTTATTTGCGTAAGCTGGTACAAATCTACATCGAGGCTATTGCCAGGTATCCATAATGTATCATTATACGCCTTGGAATCAGGATTTAGCCCGGTATTTAACGGCGTAAGTTTTAATGGTATTTTTACTTCATAATAATTAGAAACAAAATCACTTCCGAACCTGATAACAGCCACCAGGTCATTATTATTCAGCAATGTTCCTTGTTTTTGCTCAGCGTGAATATACATTTGCATTTTGCCAAACTGCCTTAGATCTTTATTTACGAATGTTTGATAAACCCCTTTTCCGTCATTTGGATTTAGCCCGCAAAACTGCAAAGTAAGCGATTGTTCATTTTGCAATAAATTAACTCCGTTAGTGCTTTGAGTTTGCACCCTTTGAATATCCCAGGGTGTGCGGTAAGGTAATGGAACCCTGGTATCGTTTTGTTCAATACTTACAGCGCCTACATTAAAATCGCTTGTATTTTCAGCGCCATAGTTTCCACTTGAATCTATTTTGTAGGCAAATTTTCTCCAGGTATTTCTCACAAGCGATAGTTCACCAAAACGCACAACTACACTATCTGTGAAACCTGTAAGAAACATTCTCATGAATTGAATGGACTTAAAATCAGGAATGTTGCCAATCTTTTTATTATAAGAATTTATGGGAATATTTAACTGGTACCATGTTTCATTTCTGGTAGTGCCATCCGCAAGTTTCACAGCTACTACCTTCTTATCAACAATAAAATTTTGCCCTATTGTCATCGACGGATCGGTCGGTGGTTTTAAATTTACCATATACTGAAAGTATTCTTCAGTTTCACTCATGGTATTATCGTGGTTGAGATCTTCCTGGTCGGGATATAAAGTTGCTGCTGATGAATATTGAGAATTATTATCTGCAATAGGCGAGTTACCATCCGGGCCATTAAAACTCTTATAACGGGCAAGTATACCTGCATTTGCTGCATCAAGATCACTGCCGCGATAATAGTGGTAATCATCACTTGACGGATCCTTTAGCGCATTCTGGTATGCAGCTGAGCCACTTCCAAAATTGGTTGTTAAAGCATTTAAATAATCCGGTGTTCTTTTGCGAACTTCTGCTGTATCTGACAAACCATCGAAGCCGACATCCTGGTAAGGCCTGTCGGCCGGGTCATTGCTAAAAGCATTGGTAACTTGTAATGGATTGTTTGGAACAACGCCCCATACAGATGTATCAGTTACGGCTGGTATGCTGGGTGTTGGAAGACCGTTTTCGTAAAATCTCTTCCCGTCTTTAAGCACATCTTCTGACACACTGCCGAGATTAATGTAAAATTGTCCGCCGGTACTATTGGGGTTAGTTATAAATGGATCCTGTACCCAACATTCTATATATTCAACGTTGGCTGTCTCAAAATCGGTTTGGTCCAGGCTCCTCATTAGTCCTCCCCATCTTTTTGCAGGATTTAGTAATTTTCCGTTGGGAGCAACATCACCCGCTTTTGCATCATAGTTGTAAGGTCCCCGGTCAGTGGGGTAGTAAGCAAGATCAAAAGTAACCAACTGGTTTTGGCCAAGATCGGTACTCGTTTGCGGAAAAATTTCTGTTTGGGAAATAGCTCTTACTCTCGGATCTGAAAGAGCGGTTTTGTTTCCCTTCAACGGATTGTTCACATTGGTTGGATCCTGCAAGGTTGGTTCAATTTGATACCAGGCTATTTTTGCCCTGTTCATACCATAATCAAGGTTATCATTCTCGGCAGCTTCGGGAAATAATAAGACATTTCCGGTGGAATCTGTTGCCCCATAAGGCGTAGAGGCCAGCGCCCAACTGATGGGAGGAAAACGCAGATCGATCTGACTATTACTGCCCTCGAAATCGTCAATATAAACTACGCCATTGCTTCCTTTTCCTATCTGCGGTGCATGACCCGGTTTCAGATATGCTGCTTCTGCATAAGCGTTAAGCGCAGAAGGAGCAGTGGTTCTGTAAAATGGAAGTTTATCTAATAGTTTTGTGACCCTCGGCATGTCTCTATGATAATTAATATCGGTTCCATACATTGTATTTCTTATAGGATCTTCACCATAATTTACCTTCGTAAAAAATGGCCGTTCACTTAGACGGACTATCGTTCCGCCAATAGATAATTGCTCCTTTGCAGTATTTTTGACCTGGTAATCTAATCGCAATCCCATATAGCTTTTTTGCTGAAGACCGAAACTTGCATTGTTTTCAAAATTTACCTGGACGGGAATTCCTGCATTTAGTACTGCCTGGTTAATTACTTTAATAGTTCCCAGGTCGTAGTTGATAGTATAATCGATGTTTTCGCTGAGCGTTTGGCCTCCCGCGGTAACTTTTACAGAACCGGGCGGAATGTTATAGCCAATACTTATATCCGATGACGAGGAAGTTTTTGCAGACCCCTGGAGATAAAATTTATCAAGATTGGGAAATTGCTGCTGCGCTATAACTTTTATTGAATCATACAAGGGATAAAACAGGCTATCCTTTGCAAGGGATGTATCAGTAAAAACCTTAGGAGCCAGATCGCGGCCAAAGGGTTGCAGCACAGGGAAAATTACCCTGCTATATTGTGGTATCACAGTAAAACCGGGAACAAAATCGAATACGCCATCTGGCTGCGGATCGTTATTATTATTAAGCCTGTCAAGATTTTCGAGCGTCAAAAGGGGAGTGCCCAGGTTAAGATTACCAAAGGGAAGATATCTCTTGGCGCCAAGCCCGGGTTGTTGGTACAATACATTCAGGTTAAAATCCTGTTGGTCTAATGTACCGAATCCAACGCTATAAACATTCTTCATCATCAATTGCCAAATAGGCAGATTTGGCCGCTGCGATGTGGCCTTTAATAGTTTCAGGAACAGAACTTTTTGATTTCCTGAAGTAGAATCCGGCGGAATATCCTGTGAAAATTCTCCAACCTGGTAAATTCTGCCGTTGTAAGAATATTGGTAGGCCACAGCAAGAACATCATTAGGTTGAAGTGGTTGGCTTAAGGAAAGGAAACCAACTTTTGGATTAAAGAAATATTGAGTAGTATCTAGTTTTTTTGCAAAAGTTACCTCGAAATCCTGAACAGGATTTAGATTTACAGGAGCCAGGTTCTGTAAGGTGCTGGTAACAAGAGAAGAATTGCGGGCATTAGGATTGCTAATGATGCTTTGGTATTCTGAATTCGTTCCGTTGGAAGGCAAACTTCCTGTCACGGTAAATGGAAGATATGGATTGGTTTCTCCCAAATCCATGAGGCCTACAATTTGCCTGGCGTTAGTAGTGATTCCATTTCTGTTGGTTACCCATACTTCCATTCGCAAAATCTGCACCGGCGTAATTACTGCGGGCAAATTGCTCATTACTTTATTGTAATTATTTTTAAAATACTGGCCCAGCAAAAAATGCCTGTTTTCTTCGTAGTCGTCAGCCTTAAAATTAAATTGTTGCGCAACACCTCCACCCTGCAGGTTTACTGATTGTCTTTGAGAATTTTGATTCGCCAAAATTGCGGTTATAAATAACTTCCCAAATTGTAATTGGGTCTTTATTCCAAATAAAGACTGGGCTCCGGGAATTAAGGTGCTTCTTGAAGGAAATGTTACGTTTCCTGCCTCGAATCTTTTTAAGATTTCATCATCTTTACCTGTATAATCAAGTTTGAGCTGGTTAGTAAAATCAAAATTGGCAAGGGTATTATAGCTTATCGGAAACTTTAATTTATCACCTATATTGGCGTTTACATTTACCTGGGCAGCCATATTAAAATCAAGGCCGCCATTTTTCCTGGCATTTTCAGCCAAAGTCGGATTTTTAGTGTTTTGGCCCTGGTAGCCTGCGGTTATATCAACATTTCCCTGTGGCTGAATATCTATTTTCCCGTTTCCGAATAGCCTGTTAAACAGGTTATCGTAGATGCTAAGTTTTGGTTTTACCTGGCCGCGATTTAATAAATTTAGCGTATTGGCTCTTTGCTTAAAATAATTCGTTTCAGCTTTGTTGCCCTCCATCTCCATAAATTCTTCTGAAGAATATGAAGTAGGTGTTCTGTAATACTTGTTCCCGATTTTTTCGTAAACGGTATATCTTTTTGTATCCGGATCGTAAGCAATAGAGTCGGTAATATTAGAAGGGTTGGCCAAATCAAAAGGGCTTCGTTGGCCTGAATAAAAATCACCTCTTGTATCGTGAATAGGATAATGGAGTGAATCGTTTAAATTTGATTTGGTTGTATCCTGTGCGGATGCTTTATTGATGCCGATAAATAAGAACAGCACTCCCCAAAGGCAAGCTAATATCAACCCCAAAAAATTCGGTGCCAATTTTCTAATAAACAACATCCCGCGATTAATTAAGGTAGATTTCTCTCAAATAGCTTTTAGGGCTTTTTTTATTATTTCTTCAAGGTTGTTGATGGTTGGGTTGGAAATTACGACTTTTTTAATGGACTGTTCAGCAACTGGCCTTCCTATACCAAGAGCTACCAATGCATTTAACGCATCCTGGTGCAAAGTATTGCCAACAGGCGTATCTAATGGAGCAATTGATGATAATTTTGACATTTTATCTTTGAGTTCGAGAATAAGCCTCTCGGCAGTTTTTCTTCCAATTCCTTTTACGCTTTCGAGCAGCGATGCATTGTTCTGAAGAATAGCCTTACTTATTTCGTCAGGCTTTAAATGAGACAACATCATTCTAGCTGTAGCTGCACCCACACCTGAAACACTTATCAACATTACAAACATTTCCTTTTCCATCGAATCAAAAAAGCCATACAACGTATGAGCATCTTCTTTTACCTGCAGATAAGTATATAACTTTCCTTCGTTTAATTTTTGAATGTGCGAATAGGTATTAAGGCTGATGTTTACTTCATACCCCAACCCCTGCACATCCACATAAACGACGGTAGGTGTTTTATAAGAAAATTTTCCTGATAAATATGCTATCATTTGTTTAAGAGCTTCAAAAATAAGTAATTCACTGTAATGATACCGATATAAAATATTTGCAGGATTTTACATCTAAATGAATAGTAAAGTATGTTGTATTTTTGCCCACTCACAAAAAGCCCGGCCAATAAATGGACAAAAAAATTTCTGCAGCTATCACCGCCGTCGGTGGTTATGTTCCCGATTACAAACTTACAAATGCTGAACTTGAAACGATGGTAGATACCAACGATGAGTGGATTAAAACGAGAACAGGAGTTGAAGAAAGAAGAATACTTAAGGGAGAAAATAAAGGAGTTTCTGAAATGGCGATTCCTGCTGTGCTCGAACTTTGTAAAAAAAGAGGTATCAACCCGATAGAAATTGATTGCCTTATTTGTTGTACAGTTACCCCCGACATGACTTTTCCCGCTACAGCAAATATCATAACTTATAAAATAGGAGCAGTTAATGCATTTGGCTTTGATCTTTCTGCCGCATGTTCCGGCTTTCTATTCGGTGTAACTACCGGGGCATCGTTAATAGAAAGCGGCCGTTATAAAAAAGTAGTTGTTGTGGGAACCGATAAAATGAGCGGAATTGTAGATTACAGTGATCGTAAAACCTGTGTACTCTTTGGCGATGCCGCCGGGGCAATTTTACTGGAGCCGAACGAAGAAGGATATGGAATACAGGATAGTCTTCTAAAGACAGATGGCAGCGGTGCTGAGTATTTGAAAATGGTTGCAGGCGGATCTGCCAAACCCGCTTCAGTGGAAACCGTACTGGCTAAAGAGCATTATATTTTCCAGGAAGGTCCTTCCGTTTTTAAATTTGCGGTAAAAGGTATGGCCGATGTTTCTTATGAATTGTTGGAAAGAAATCATTTAACTGGTGATGATATTGCATGGTTGGTTCCACACCAGGCAAATAAAAGAATAATTGATGCTACAGCTAATCGTATGGGATTAAGTATGGATAAAGTAATGATCAATATCCAGAGATATGGTAACACTACTTCTGCCACTATTCCATTGTGCTTATGGGAATGGGAAAAACAATTAAAGAAAGATGATCTGATCGTTCTGGCAGCTTTTGGCGGAGGATTTACCTGGGGCGCTACGTTAGTTAAGTGGGCTTATGATACTAAGTAAATTTTTTCTGAAATACTTTTTATTTCTTTCTGCTAAAAACAATAAAATCTGTTGCTGGAATTTTTTCAATTCCGAGCTGTCTCATCATCGTTACTATTTGCCCGCGATGATAAGTCTGGTGGTTAAACAAATGGACCAGCATTTCATAAACAGGTTGTTTAAAATATTCTTTTTTTGAATTGTGATAAGCAAACACATGAGTGAGATTTGCTTCGTTAGTATTTAAAACCCATTCATTCCATTGTTTTGAAAGTGATAAAAGCTGCCGGGAAAGTTCTCCAAAACTTTCTTTAAAACCAATGCCCGGCCATACAGGATGCTCTGCAAGTTTTAAGCGTTGCCACCATACGCTCTCTACATCCATCAAATGAACAACCGTTTTATAAATGCTTGAAAAGCTACCCTCCGTTTCTTTATAAATAATATCTTCCGGTAACTGAGCAATTCTTTCTGTAATTATTTTATTTGCCCAAATATTGTATGCAGCATATTGTTGCAAAAGTTGCTTCATGTTTTTACTACTTTTGCCAAACTTAAATATTCATTTTTTCATTTCGTCCCATTAATTATACACATGCCTTCACAAAAAGAATTTCTTACCGGCTTTAGCTCTGTGGCAATTCACAGCGGGCACGAAGATGATGGGAGCAATGCGCACCTGACCCCGATTTACGCAAGCAGTACCTATGTTTTTGATTCCGCAGAACAAGGCATGCGGCGTTTTAATGGTGAAGAAAAAGGTTATATATACAGCAGGTGGGGCAACCCTACTATGGCGGAAGCCGAAAAAAAAATTGCAGCTTTGGAAAGTTTCGGTATACGTGATGAAAATGGGAATCCGTTTCAGTTAAAAACATTGCTGCATGCAAGTGGTATGGCAGCATTGGCAACTCTTTTATTAGGCAATTTAAAAGCAGGTGATAAAATTCTATCTCATTTTTCTTTATATGGTGGCACGCAGGAGTTAATGGAAAAAGTTTTACCGGGGTTGGGAATTGAGGCAATAATTGTTGATTTAAGAAATTTAAATGCAGCAGAAGATGCTATTAAAAATGATCGCGGCATCAAAATGCTTTACCTCGAAACACCTGCAAATCCAACGATTCAATGTGTGGATATTGAGGAACTAACGAAACTGGGTAAACGAAATAATTTAATAGTGGCTGTAGATAATACTTTCGCTACTCCCTATTTGCAGAAACCTTTTAAATATGGGGTTGATTATGTTTTTCATTCTACCACCAAATTTTTAAATGGCCATGGAACCGCCATTGGCGGGGCTTTGGTAGGAAAGGATATTGAATATATGGAAACGCGAATGACCAAGGTACACAGGTTGCTTGGTGGCTGTAGCAACTCGTTCGATGCATTTTTATTAACGCAGGGCATGAAAACGCTTGAAGTAAGAATGCAGCGTCATTGTGATAATGCAATGCAGGTAGCAAAGTTTTTACAGCAAAATGAATCAGTTTCAAAAGTGAATTATCTTGGTCTTACTTCCCATCCTGACTATTCAACTGCAAATAAACAAATGAAACATCCCGGTGCTATGCTGAGTTTCGAGTTAAAAGATGGCTTGGCTGCCGGTAAAAAATTTATCGATAAATTACAAATGTGCGTAAGAGCCGTTTCTTTAGGAACGTGTGATACGCTATTATCTCATCCCGCATCAATGACTCATTTTGGTGTGCCGAAAGAAAAAAGAGAAAAATATGGAATCACCGACGGACTTATAAGAATGAGTGTTGGAATTGAAAATATAGAAGATATTTTAAATGATTTAGATCAGGCCCTTAAATAACTTAGGAATGAATGCAATTATACGAAAAGCAGAAAAAAAAGATTTGGAAAGGTTGATGGAGCTAATACATCAATTGGCTGTTTTTGAAAGAGCACCACAGGAAATGACGGTGACATTAGATCATTTTGAGGAAAGCGGATTTGGCGAAAATCCTGTTTGGTGGGCACTTGTAGCAGAGGTTGATGGCAGGGTGGAGGGCTTTGCTTTGTTTTATATTCGTTATTCTACCTGGAAAGGGAAGCGAATGTACCTCGAAGATATTTTAGTAAGTGAAGAAATAAGAGGTAAAGGAATTGGTAAATTATTATTCGATAAAATAATTGAAGAAGCAAAGGAAAGAAAATTGAACGGTATTGTTTGGCAGGTGCTTGATTGGAATGAACCGGCGATCAATTTCTACAAAAAATTTGATGGAGTAAATTTTGACGGCGGTTGGCTGAATTGCGCAATAAATTTCTAAAATAGTTTATGTCAGAAAAAATTAAAATGGGAAGTGACGGTTTATTAATTGTACCTGATAAGCCAATAATACCTTTTATTGAAGGAGATGGAATCGGCCCCGATATCTGGAAGGCTAGTGTTCGTGTTTTTGATGCCGCTGTCGAAAAAGCTTATGATGGCAAAAGAAAGATTGAATGGCTGGAAGTGCTTGCGGGTGAAAAAGCGTTTAACCGTACAGGTGAGTGGATGCCAGCCGCAACAATGGATGCTTTTAAGGAGTATTCAATAGCTATTAAAGGGCCTCTTACAACACCTGTGGGGGGTGGCATAAGAAGCCTGAACGTGGCACTGAGGCAGGAACTCGATTTATATGTCAATCTCAGGCCGGTAAGGTATTTCGAAGGAGTTCCTTCCCCCATGTGGCAGCCTGAAAAAGTGAACATGGTAATCTTCAGGGAAAATACGGAAGATATTTATGCCGGAATAGAATTTATGACCGGCACACCTGAAGCTAAAAAATTATTGAAGTTTTTGCAGGAGGAATTGAACATAAAAAAAATCCGTTTCCCCGAAACATCTTCCTTTGGAATAAAACCTGTTAGTAAAGAAGGTTCAGAAAGATTAATCCGTTCGGCAATTGAATATGCCGTTGCCAATAAATTGCCGTCAGTAACATTTGTACATAAGGGTAATATTATGAAGTTTACAGAAGGTGCATTTAAAAACTGGGGATATGAACTGGCTGTTCGCGAATTTGCTAACGATGTGTATACATGGAATCAATGGGAAGCAACCAAAAAGGAAAGCGGCGAAGCGGTTGCTAATGAAGAAATGCGCATTGCAAAAATTGGCGGTAAAATTATTATTAAGGATGCTATTGCTGATAATTTTTTGCAACAGGCTTTATTGGCTCCACAGGATTTTTCGGTTATAGCCACATTAAATTTAAATGGAGATTATATCAGCGATGCACTGGCTGCACAGGTTGGTGGTATTGGTATTGCACCGGGCGCCAACATTAATTTTTTAACCGGTCACGCAGTGTTTGAAGCTACGCATGGAACAGCTCCAAGGTTCGCAAATACCAATACTATGAATCCTTCTTCTGTTATACTGAGCGGAGTAATGATGCTTGATTACATGAACTGGAAAGATGCAGGCGAACTGGTAACTAACGGTATAGCTAAAACGATAAGAAGCAGGAAAGTTACCATCGATTTTTATAACCTGATGAAACATGCAACGCTTGTTAAGACAAGTGAGTTTGCAGATGAAGTAATTAAAAATTTGTAAGACTTTTTGTGTGTATAGATTTAATTATATTTGTGTATAGGTAAAATTATAAAAATGAGAACAAATATTGAAATTGATGATAACCTTTTGGAGGAAGCAATTAAATTGACGGGATTGAAAAGCAAAAAAGAAATGGTCAATCGTGCGTTAGAAGAAATAATCAGAGCCGAAAAAATAAAAAAACTTCGTTCACTAAGAGGTAAAGTTAAATGGGAAGGAAACCTTGATGAAATGAGAACTTATGACAAATGGGACAATCATTGATAGCAGTGTGTGGATTGATTATTTCAATAATGTAATATCCGATCAAACAAATGCCGCTGATAATTTACTTGAGAATAGAGCTGTTGTTATTTTACCGGTCATCTTGCAGGAAATTCTCCAGGGTATAAGAAAGAGAGAAATTTTTGACTCAATAAAATGGCTGATGTTATCTCTTGAATTTTTCCAATATAAAGAGATACAAACTGCAATTGATGCTGCCTCCTTATATAGATTTCTAAAGACTAAAGGGGTTACAATAAGAAAACCAAATGATTGTTTAATTGCCGCTATTTGTATTAACAATTCCATTCCGCTTCTCCACAAAGACAAAGATTTTGATAATATTGCAAAACATACTTCACTGAAAATTTATAAAATAAAAAATGACAAAAATTAAAGTAGCCAACCCTGTTGTAGAGCTGGACGGAGATGAAATGACAAGAATCATCTGGAAATTTATTAAAGATAAATTGATACTCCCGTATGTAGATGTGGAGATAAAGTATTTTGACCTCGGCATGGAACATCGCGATGAAACCAATGACCAGGTAACTATAGATGCTGCCAATGCTATTAAAGAATGTGGCGTAGGAATAAAATGTGCCACCATTACGCCTGATGAAATAAGAGTAAAAGAGTTTAAACTGAAACAAATGTGGAAGAGCCCAAACGGAACCATCAGGAATATCCTTGATGGAACTGTTTTTCGTGAGCCCATTGTTATAAAAAATATTCCGCGATTAGTTCCAAACTGGACTGCTCCAATTATTGTAGGCCGCCATGCATTCGGCGACCAATATCGTGCAACCGACACCGTTATTAAAGGTAAAGGAAAACTTACCATGAGTTTTACACCCGAAGATGGAGGAGAACCGCAAACGTTTGAAGTGTATAACTTTAAAGGAGATGGCGTTGCTTTATGTATGTACAATACCGACGAAAGTATAATAGGTTTTGCAAGAAGTTGTTTCAATATGGCTTTAAGTAAAAAATGGCCCTTATACCTCTCAACAAAAAATACAATTCTCAAAAAATACGATGGAAGGTTTAAAGATATTTTTGAAGATATTTTTGAGAAAGAATTTAAAACTCAATTTGATAACGCAGGTATTACCTATGAACATCGCCTTATTGATGACATGGTTGCCAGTGCTTTAAAATGGCATGGAAATTTTGTCTGGGCTTGCAAGAATTACGATGGCGATGTGCAGAGCGACACGATTGCCCAGGGATTTGGCTCACTAGGCTTAATGACATCGGTTTTAATTACGCCCGATGGAAAAACGATGGAAGCAGAAGCAGCACATGGCACAGTTACTAGACATTACCGGGAACACCAGAAGGGAAATTCTACCTCAACAAACCCAATAGCGTCCATTTTTGCCTGGACAAGAGGACTTGCATTCCGCGGGAAATTAGATAATAATGAAGCATTGATTAATTTTTGCAATATATTAGAGCAGGTATGTATTGAAACGGTTGAAAGCGGTAAAATGACTAAAGACCTTGCTGTGTGTATCAGTGGTAACAAGGTTTCGCATGGCACAGATTATTTATATACAGAAGAATTTTTAGAAGCTATTAATCAAAACCTGGAAAGTAAGCTGAAATGATTTTGTCATTTCAAAGAAATCTTTTTCTAAAAGCCCCTTTCGGAATAAATTTTGAGGTAAGTTGTTAATCAAAATTTTAAGGCTGCCTTATTTTTTGACTTTTTGACTATGATGATTTGGATTTTTGATTCCTTTTAAATAAGCCAGATTCTTAATTTGAGTTCGTTTATTTTCTAATAAATACTAATTGTATACAAATTTTTTAAAAAACACGTTATTACATCCAAATCAATATATAAATATTCCAAATTGAAAAACAAGCCGTTCAAAATATTAAGAATAGATTGCTTAAGAACAAATATCAACGGGTAATTAGCAATTTCAATCTTTATAATGCGGCAATTAGAAAACTGATATGTCCAAAATTCTTGTAGTTGACGACGATACCGATATTTTATCGGTAATGGAGATACTTCTCACAATGAAAGGTTTTGAGGTAGAAGTAACTACAAAAGGTGAAAATACTTTTCCGAAAATTGAAACCTTTAAACCCGATCTTATTTTGTTGGATGTGCTTATTTCCGGCCATGACGGACGAACGATCTGTCGAAAGTTGAAGTCTGATAAAGAAACGAAACACATTCCTGTAATCATGTTCTCTGCCCATCCGGGCGCTGCTGCTACCATAGCCGAATATGGTGCCGATGATTTTATCGCCAAGCCTTTTGATGTTACCAACCTGCTTAAAAAAGTGAATTACCACCTGGATATAAGTAAAAATTGAGGCGATAAGATTTTTCATAAATTTCAATAATTGGTTCAATTTAAAGGCTTCCAAAATACCTTTAGCAACGATTGGTTTACCTCATAAAAATTAACGACTTTTATTGGAAATCATCTGCCAATGTTTTTCAATAATTTTTTTGCCCATACGAAAAATATCATAACTATATTTTTCTCTTCCTTTTGTTTATTAATCATTTTCTCTTCCTGTAATAAAAAAAATAAACTGGTAGAAGTTGATCCTTCATTCAGCCAATATATTGATGCATATACTTCAGGAATTGTTTCTAAAACAACTTCAGTAAAAATTAAGCTTGCAGCAGATGCTTCTACAACACATCCTGTTGGTGAAGCGGTTGATAAAGATCTTTTTAGTTTTTCACCTTCTGTAAAAGGAAAGGCAATTTGGCTGGATGCACGAACCATTGAATTTAAGCCTGGTGAAAACCTGGCTCCTGATAAATTATACCAGGTAACTTTTCGGCTCGGTAAAGTAACTCATGTTCCTTCCAAATATGAAGAGTTTAATTTTAATATTCAAACCATCAAGCCCGCATTTACTGTAACAGATTTTGGTTTAAGAAGCAATGGTACAAAAGATAAAATGACGCTATCCGGTGAAATTGAAACCGCCGATATCGAAGACAATGCACTGGTTGAAAAATTATTAACTGCTTCGGAAATTAATAAGACTTTACAAATTAACTGGCAACATAACGGTGCCGCCAAAACGCATAATTTTACTGTTGCATCAATTGAAAGAGGAAGCACCGCTCAGCAATTGAAACTTAGCTGGGACGGTACCCCTTTACATATCGACAATGCAAATAGCGAATCGATAGAAGTGCCTGCAGTTGGTGATTTTAAAGTATTGAACATATTGGCCATGAATGATGCCGAGCAATATGCTTCTATACAATTTAGCGATCCTATTGCCACGGGGCAGGAACTCACCGGGTTGATAACAATGAGCAACCAGACCGACATTACTTATAGCATTAATGGAAGCGAGGTAAAATTATATACCGGTGATAATTTGAATGGAGACTATAATATAAATGTCAGCCCCGGAATAAAAAATAGCTGGGGTGATACGTTGCAAAAGGGATATGCTGCAAATATTTTTTTTGAAAACCGTTTGCCATCTGTAACCATACAAGGCCGGGGAAATATCTTACCTAATTCAGGCCATCTCGTATTGCCTTTTAATGCTATTAATTTAAATGCAGTTGACATAAGCATTATTAAAATTTATGAAAACAACATTCCCCAGTTTTTGCAGGGCAATGATTTAAGCGGAGAAGAAGACTTACGCCGTGTAGCCGTTCCCGTTGTACAAAAAACATTACGGCTTGATGATGATAAAACATTGGACCTTCATAAAAAGCAAAGTTTTTCATTAGATATTGATAAGTTTTTAAAAACTGAGCCTGGAGCCATTTACAGGGTCACCATTGGGTTCCGGCCGGACTATTCTTTATATACCTGCCACCATGCTGATTCTTCCACGAACAAGGATGATGAAGAAGGAGATTATAACGATTATGAAGATGATGGTCAGCAAAATACGGTGGATGACAATGACGAATTCTGGAAGCGGTACAATAGTTATTATCCTTATGGTTACAACTGGCAGCAACGTGATAACCCATGTTCGAAGTCTTATTATAACAAAGATCGTTGGGCAACAAGAAACATTATTGCTTCTAATATTGGGCTTACAGCAAAACGCGGTACGGGTAACACGATCACAATTGCTGTATCGGATATTTTAACTACCAACCCGATTCCTAATGTGCAGCTCCAGGTGCTCGATTACCAGCAACAGGTGATTGCAAAAGCAAACAGCGATAATAACGGATTTGCTACGTTTGATTGTAAAAGCAAACCTTATCTCATTATTGCCAAACAAAATTCCGAAAAAGGATATTTAAAATTGGATGATGGCAGCAGCCTTCCGCTTAGCCGCTTTGATATTTCGGGCGAAGAAGTTAAGAACGGCATCAAAGGATTTGTTTTTGGAGAACGGGGTGTTTGGCGGCCTGGAGATTCTATGTATATCAACTGTATTGTAGAAGATAAAGACGGAAAACTCCCCCTCGACCACCCGGTACAGTTTCAGCTATATACTCCTAACGGGCAACTATACACGCAAAAGGTACAGACCAATGCTAATGAAGGCTTCAATGTTTTTAAAACAGCCACCAGTCAAAATTCTCCTACAGGTAACTGGCTTGCGAAAATAAAAGTAGGCGGTGCCACTTTCGAAAAAAGAATCAGGGTAGAAACGGTCATGCCTAACCGGTTGAAAATTGATCTTGACTTTGGGCCAAATCCGTTACTGGGAAAGAATTCTTCTAATAATGGATTGCTTTCTGCACGCTGGTTATTTGGCGCCACGGCAAAGAATTTAAAAGGAAAGATTGATGCATCTTTATATGCGAATAAAACAGCTTTCCCCAAATTTGCAGGTTATAGTTTTGATGATCCAACAACAAAATATTCAACTCAAACCAAAACAATTTTCGACGGAACATTGGATGACGAAGGAAAGGCAGCTGTGAAACCAAACTTTGAAACAGATGGTAATGCGCCGGGAATGTTAAGCGCCAATCTATTCGTAAAAGTTTTTGAACCCGGCGGAAGTTTCAGCATTGATAATGTAACCGTTCCTTACAGCCCTTACAACAGTTATGCAGGTATAAAAATGCCCGAAGGTGAGAAGCCGTGGGGATTTTTATTAACAGGTAAACCGCATACAGCGCAAATTGTTGATGTAGATAACCAGGGAAATCTTCTTACAGGAGATGAAGATGTGGAAGTGCAGTTTTATAAAATTCAATGGCGTTGGTGGTGGGATGAAAGCGGCAATAACCTCAGCAACTTTACACAGGACAAATATAATAAGCTGGTAAAAGCTGAAACGGTTCACTTGAATAATGGAACCGGCAAATGGAATTTTAATGTGGGAGAAAATGAATGGGGCAGGTATCTTGTTTTGGTGAAAGATATTAAAAGCGGCCATGTAACCGGTGATGTGGTTTATATAGATGGGCCAGACTGGCAAAGCCGCAATAATACAGATGATCCTACAGCAGCTTCTATGCTATCATTCACAGCCGATAAAGAAAAATATAATGTGGGTGATGAAATTACACTTACCATTCCAAGCAGTAAAGGCGGCCGCGGTTTGGTTAGTATAGAATCAGGAAGTAAAGTGCTGCAAACTTTTTGGGTGGAAACGCAACAGGGGCAAACGGTTGTGAAATTTAAAGCCGATGAAACCATGTCGCCAAATGTTTACGCGAATGTAAGCCTGTTGCAGCCTCATGCGCAAACAGTAAATGATCTGCCAATAAGGATGTATGGCGTATTGCCCATATTGGTTGAAGATAAAAATACGGTTTTGAAACCAGTGATTAATATGGCCGCAACGATACAACCTGAAAAGCAAACATCCGTAATCATTAGTGAACAGAATAGAAAAGAAATGACGTATAGTATTGCCATTGTTGATGAAGGATTGCTTGACCTTACAAGATTTAAAACTCCCGATCCGCATGAATATTTTTATGCGAAAGAAGCGCTGGGTGTTAAAAGCTGGGACTTGTATGATTATGTAATAGGCGCATGGGGCGGCAACCTGGAACGCATTCTTACTATTGGTGGCGACCAGGAAGCTAATGGCCCCATACAGCCCAAGCAGGCTAATCGGTTTAAGCCTGTGGTAAAATATCTTGGTCCTTTCCATTTGAGTAAAGGCGAAAAAGCCACACATAATTTTACGCTGCCTCAATACATCGGTTCGGTGCGTGTAATGGTAATTGCGGCTAACCATGGCAGTTATGGAAGCGCTGAAAAAGCGGTTGCTGTAAAGAAACCATTGATGCTTTTAGCAACTTTACCAAGAGTACTCGGGCCGGAAGAAACGATAAAGATTCCCGTAACGGTTTTTGCAATGGAGAATAAAATTAAAAATGTAACTGTCACTTTACAAACCAATCCATTTTTAGAAATAACGGGAAGCAGTTCGCAACAGGTAAACTTTACACAAACGGGTGAACAGATGATTTATTTTGAGGCGAAGGTGAAACCCAATGTGGGTATAGGAAAAGTAAAACTCATTGCTACCGGTAGCGGAGAAAAAGCAGATTATGATGTAGAGCTTGATGTGAGAAATCCTAATCCGTTTATAACTAGCGTTAGCTCGCAAATGCTTTCCGGCGGCCAGCATTGGACTACCAGCGCCACACCCATAGGAACTGTTTCTTCCAGTAAAGCAACACTTGAAATATCCAGCATTCCTTCGATGAATCTTGAGAAAAGACTGGACTATCTTATTGAATATCCTTATGGATGTATTGAGCAAACAACGTCTGCTGTTTTTCCACAGTTGGTGTTAAACCAGCTAACCGATTTATCCGATTACCGCAAAGCCCAAATCGATAAAAATATAAAAGCGGGCATTGAAGCGCTTCGGAATTTTCAACGTAATGATGGCGGTTTTAGTTATTGGCCCGGCGGACCTGAAAGTGATGAATGGGGAACTAATTATGCAGGTAACTTTTTACTGGAAGCGCAGCAGCATGGTTATACAGTAGGCGACCAGTTAATGCAGGAGTGGAAATTGTTTGAACGCAGCAAAGCGACTTCCTGGATGCCAACTACCAATAACTTTTATGGCGGCGATTTGATGCAGGCTTACCGATTGTATTTACTTGCGTTGGATAAATCTCCGGAACTCGGCGCCATGAACCGGCTGAAAGAATTCAAATATATTTCTCCGGAAGCAAAGTGGCGGCTGGCAGCGGCTTACAAGCTGGCAGGCCAGGATAATACGGCATTACAACTGATCAGTGGTTTGCCCACGACTTTCAATACCAGCCACCGGCCAGGGTTTACGTATGGCTCAGATGTGAGAGATGAAGCAATGGTTTTGGAAACACTAACGTTGCTGGACAGACGTACTTTGGCTTCCGATTTAGTGAATACGATTGCTGCAAAACTTTCGGAAGACACGTGGTACAGTACCCAAACAACTGCTTATTCACTAATTGCCATTGCAAAATATTGCGGTAAGAATCCTTCCGGGGCAAAGATTATTGCAGACGGTACGGTAAGCGGAAAGGCGATCAGTATCAATTCATCTTCTTACGTAACGCAACTGCCCGTTGATATAAGCAAGGGTACTGCCAATATAACGGTTACGAATAAAGGCAGTAATGTATTGTATGTAAGAATTATTTCACAAGGGCAACCTTTAACCGGTGAGAACCTGCCGGTACAGAATAATCCTTCCATTCTCGGGTTGAATGTTACTTACCTCACGAGAGATTTAAAACCGATTGATGTTTCTAAAATGATCCAGGGAACGGATTTCATCGCGAAAGTTATGGTTCGTAATCCCGGTAACCGCGGCGCTTATGAACGAATGGCGCTCAACCAGATATTCCCCAGCGGCTGGGAAATTTTAAATACCCGTTTGCAGGATGGTGAAGGCGCTTATAAATCTTCGCCTTTCGAGTACCAGGATATAAGAGACGACCGGGTGTACACTTATTTTAATTTGAATGAAAATGAAACACGGACGTATTATATTCAATTAAATGCCGCGTACCTCGGTAAATATTTTTTACCTGGAACGTATTGCGGAGCGATGTATGATAATGCGATTAATGCGGCAGTGAATGGAAAGTGGGTGGAGGTGGTGAAGGAGTGAGGCAGGTGTCAGGCCACTACAAGTGGCCAGACACCTTAATGATGCTCTTTGCCAGTTTGTTTTTAGAAATTAGTCCTTTTGTAAAAGTTCACAAAATGTGAACTTCTCAAAAAACTTTTCCATCTTTGTATGGTTAATTCAAAAAACAAAATAAGATGGAAGTATTGAGATATAAAATCATCAGGAGCAAAAAGCAATACAACGAATATTGCGGACAACTTGACATATTGGTTGAGAATAACAGTAAGTCAAAATCAATGAAGGAAGAAATTGAAATGCTTTCTTTATTGATTGAAAAGTGGGACAGTGAGCATAATTCATTTCAGGACTTAGACCCGGTTCAATTGTTGAAATCGTTAATGAATGACCACAACATTAAATCAATTTCATTGGCTGAATCGTTAGGCGTTAGCAAAGGGTTGGTTTCTGATATTCTGAATTATAAAAAAGGATTGAGTAAAGAAATGATCAGGCGGCTTGCTGATACTTTCAAACTTTCGCATGAAGCATTCAACAGGCATTACGATTTGGTTGCTTCTGTAAATGGCAAGCGCACTCATTCAGGAAAAGTATCTTCAGGAAGGAGAGTTGTAGTTTAACCATCCCATTCATGGGATGAATGTAAAATATCTCGGTAAATATTTTTTACCGGGAATGTATGTAGGGTTATGTATGATAACACAATAAATGCAGGAGTGAATAAGAAGTGGTGGAGGTGAAGGAGTGAGGCACATCAAGGCCAATGTTCAAAGTAGAGTTTGCAAAAGAGCCTTCCAAAGCTCCGAAAAATACTTTTATAATTAACTCTATATTTGAATATTTTCAAAACAAAAAAATCATGGCAATAAACAGTAAAAGAGCAAACGAAATTACTGCTTACATCAACGAACATGAAAAGTGTATTCGTGGCAAGCAGAAAGTAGAAATCGGTGGCAAAATAAAAGCACTGGAATCTTTTATGATTCCTATTGACAAGCTTTTGTATAATCATGATAACCGAAGATTCAATATTGAAATTCAGGAGCACGAAGCAGAAATAAAAAGACAATTAGACCCAACAGATAAGGCAGATGCAGAAGCAATTAAAAAACTTCTTCTCTATGAGAATGTCAAGTCAGAGGAATTAAATGGCGAAGCAAAAAAACTTTACAGCGATTTGCTTTTGGTAGGTGAGCAGCGAGATGTAGCACACATTACCCATGACGGAATAGTAGTCAATGGCAATAGGCGAATGGCAACCCTTGAACTGCTGCATAAGAAACAGCCAACAGGTAAATGGACAGAGTTGTGGGCAGTAAGATTGCCGCCAGATATTTCAGAAAAAGATTTATGGAAGATAGAGGCAGGACTTCAACTTGCAAAAGATAAAGTTGCAGAATACGGACCTGTAAATAATCTTTTAATGATTCATGAAGGAAAGCGGGCAGGTCTTACCAATGCAGAAATTGCTGCTTCAATGTATGGATGGTCTGAGAAGATGGTTGAATATGATTTAGAGAGATTAAAATTGATTGACACTTTTCTTTCATACTTCGGTCAATCGCAAAATTATGGTTTGATAAAAAGGTTTGAACTACACGAACACTTCATTGATATACAAAAAGGATTAGCGGAAAAACTTAAAAAGTTAGGAATGCCACGAAAGGAATTAGTCAAGAAACTTGAAGTTGTTTTCCATTTCTTGAAGGCAAGTATTTTGGATAAGGATTTCAGGTTTACTCACATGGATGCAAGAGAAATCTGTAAAATTCTAATGGACGAAGAAGCCGCTTACACTCTGACAGATTCTTTTGCAGATTACGAAAAGAAAAATAAGGCAATACCTCATTCCAAACTTACAGACAACTTTGATCGAGCCAGTGATGTCAGAAAAAACAGAGAGGACAAAGGAAAGCCGACCAAACTCATAGACAAAGCAATTACGGCATTGAAAGGAATTGATAAGAAAGGAGTCCATTACAAACAGGATGATGTTCGCAAAAAATTAAAAGAATTAATAGAAATTATTTCAAAAATGAAATCGGATTTAGGAATCAAGTAATGATAAAACTACTCATAAGAAATAACGACTTGATTGTTGAAGATGAATCAAAAGAAATCTTCAATTGGAAGCACCGTGCTTTTTTCAATGTCTCACTTGAATTTGAAGCAGATGAATTGAACAGTTGTTATTTCTACTCTGAAAAAAATGAGTTTCAAAATGTAGTTAAAGAAATTATTGCCTATTTGAAAGAAGAAGAAGTTAAATTTTCTGCCGACAAACAAGTTGAGGAATTGATTTCCAAAATTCAGAATCAAGAAAAAGAATTTGACGAAGCGAAAGAAAATCTGAATAAAAAAATAATCGTTCAACAATCTTCTTCATTTAAAAGAGAGTTGAAACCGTATCAGATAAAAGGATTAGAACATTTTCTAAAAATAAAACATGGAGCAAATTTTTCTGTTCCTGGAAGCGGAAAGACAACGATGGTGTATGCTTACTTTGATGAATTGAGACGGCAAGGAATCGTTGAAAAGATTTTTGTTGTAGGACCGTTCAGTAGTTTTTCTCCGTGGGAAGATGAATCGGAAGAATGTTTCGGACACAAACTTAATTCAGCGAGATTGGTAAAAGACAAGAGGAAGTTTATTTACTTACAATCTCAACAATATGATTTGTTTCTCTGCCATTATCAAACTGCTGCTAATGACAAAAACGAAATTATTGATTTGTGCAACCGTCATAAAATGCTACTTGTAATTGATGAATCGCACTACATAAAGAGATTTGCAGGCGGCGTTTGGTCTGATGCTTTACTGAACATTGCTCCCAACGCTACAAGGCGAGTAATTCTTTCAGGAACTCCAATGCCAAATGGTTACAAAGACCTTTGGTCACAAATAACTTTTTTGTGGCCCAGTAAGCAAGTGTTAGGTGAACGCAACGCATATAAAAACAGGAGTGAAAATGTTGAACAACAAGAAGTAATAAAAAAGGAAGTCAGACCGTTTTTTTTTCGAGTAAAAAAAAGCGATTTGAAATTACCTAAATCAAATCCAGTAAGAATAGAATATCAACTCAAACCTTATCAAGCACAGATTTACCATGCCTTGTCAACCAAATTTCTTAAAGACCTTGGGGAATTAAAAATTGATGACCGACAAAAACTAAAACAATGGAGAAAGGCGAAAATGGTTCGCCTTCTGCAAGCGGCATCAAATCCTACTCTGTTAAGTCGGTATTCAGAGGAGTTTGATATTCCGCCTTACGGTGTTGATGAACTTTCTCTTGTTGACATAATTGAAAAATATCCGAAGTATGAAGTGCCAGCAAAATTTGAGGCAGCAATTCAATTGGCGAAAAAACTTTTATCAGAGGGAAAGAAGGTAATCATCTGGTCAACATTCGTTCACAATCTCACGATGCTTGAGAAATCACTAACTGGAATAAATTATTACAAGATTGACGGCTCAATTCCAAAAGATGATTCAGAAGATTTAGATAATAGGGAAAAAAGAATTCATGACTTTAAGACAACTTCAAAACCTTCTTTGCTGATTGCTAACCCTGCTGCATGTGCAGAGTCAATTTCATTACATGAGGTTTGTCATGATGCAATTTATCTTGACAGAAGCTTTAATTGCGGACAGTTCATTCAATCAATGGACAGAATTGACCGCATAAGTAAAAATCCAAAACAAGCGAACTATTATATTCTCATTGCAAAGAATACCATTGACGAAACGATTGACACACGGTTAGAAGAAAAATTTTCAGCAATGAAAAGTGTTCTTGAAGATGAAATTCCCGAAGGAGACCTTGAATTATTAGAACCCGAACTTGAACCCGAAAAAGAAATAGAAGCAGATTTTGATGCAACAGTAAAAGATGCGGAGAGATTTTCAAAAGTAAAAAAAAATTGACTTTAAACAGAGATGGAATTACCAGAGACAAGCATGTTAAACTTCTTCAATAAGGTTTTAATTTCTCTTGCAGATTTAACACCGACTGGTGATTCATGCTCTGTAAGTTCGTTAATCAATCATTGCAAAACATTCACACTTGGCGGAGTTCGTGCAGAGTATGAATACGTTTTAAGTCATTGTAATGCTTGCGGCTTAATTGTGATAAAAAGTAAAAATGCTTCTCTATCAATTCTTGGACAGAGATTGTTAAATGCAAATCCCGAAAAATATTTTGAGGTAACTACTTCGCAGAAACAATTGATTGTAGATAAAATAATTTTCAAAGGAGCATGGAGACATCATGCAAGGGAACTGCTTGTTCGTTTCACTCCAAATACTCAAACTTTACTTTACGAACTTTCTGCTGTTGATACTTCATTGACAACAGAGCAAAATGTAACGATACATTTTCTAAAATATTTCGGAATTTTACAAGAAGAAAATTCCTTGATACAAGTGCAAAGCGAATTCACTCAAATGGTTTATGAAATGACTTCCGACAGTAGGGCAATTTCAGAACAGCAACTTGAGCAACTTTTATTAGAGAACAACTTGTTAGGGACAAAAGGCGAAAATGCCGTGGTAAAATTTGAGAAGCAGCGATTGATTAAACTTGGAAAGTTAGTTCAGGCAGATTTAGTAAAAAGAATAAGCCCTACAAATGCTGCTGCTGGTTATGACATTGAATCATTTGACGGAACAACTGATGATGTTTTTCCAAATAGGTTTATTGAAGTTAAAACAACAACACAAAAAGAGATTCGTTTTTTCTGGACTTTCAATGAAAGGAAAGTTGCCACAAGATTGAAAACTCGATATTGGATTTATGTTCTTACCGCTTTTAAAGAAAAAAATCCGAGTGCATCATTACCAATAACAATTCAAGACCCTGAACAAATTATTCCGAAACACGATTCACTTTCAATTTCTGTAAACAAGTATTTCATTAGCAAAATTGCCGATATAGAATTGACAGAACAGCACATTGACGAATTAAAATGGTATGAGCTTGATTAAAATATTATAATGAAACTAAAGGAATTAAATAAGATTTATAAAGGTGATTGCAGCATTTTGTTGGCCGACAAAAATTTGTTTCCTACTAAAAGTGTTGATTTAATTGTGACGTCCCCACCTTATGCTGAAAAAAGAAAATCTACGTATGGTGGTATTCATCCCGACAAGTATGTTGAATGGTTTGAACCAATTTCAAAAGAATTATACCGGGTTTTAAAAGACCGCGGTTCCTTTATTTTAAACATCAAAGAACATCCGAAGAATGGAGAAAGAGGCACTTATGTTTTGGAACTCATTCTTGAAATGAAGAAGCAAGGTTGGTTTTGGATTGAAGAATATTGTTGGTATAAAAAAAACGCTTTCCCGGGAAAGTGGCCGAACCGTTTCAGAGATTCGTGGGAAAGGTGTTTGCATTTTACTAAATCGAAGAATTTTAAAATGTATCAGGATGCCGTTAAGGTTCCAATTGGCGACTGGGCAGAGAAGCGATTTAAGTCAATGAGCGAAAATGATTTTGTGCGACACATTTCAAAGAACAATTCTCACTTGGGAAGAAATGTTTCTAATTGGCTTAAAAAGAAAAAAGTTTATCCTCATAATGTTTTATTGTTTCAAGAAGAACACCGTTTGTATGTAGGTAATGTAATTGAAACCGCGGTAAATGTAACAAACAAAAAACACAGCGCAATTTTTCCAGTTGAACTTCCTACATGGTTTATAAGATTATTTACACAAGAAAATGATGTTGTACTTGATCCTTTCCTGGGGTCAGGAACGACAGCCGTAGCTGCCTCATTGAATACCAGAAAATATATTGGCATTGAGTTGAAGAAAGAATATTTTGAGGAAGCAACAAAGAATGTTGAAGAGATAAAAAAAGTAATGAAACTTTCAAAAACTAATAAAAAAATAAAGCAAATTTCATCACCGGCATAAACTGCGAAAGGAAGAACTAGTATCACGTTCTTGTGGTTTTTAAACATAACATTTATCCAACAGATTGTCTGCGCAAGAAAAATTATGTGAAGAAATAAACACTTCACCTGTTTCCCTCATTTCAAAATCTTAGTATTAAATTGTAAATACTATAAGCAACATAAAATTATTGGAACATGAAAAAAGAATCAACACATCAACTCTTTGAACAGTTCGGAAATACTACTCTCACTATTAAAGCAAAGGATTTTGCTACAGAACTTGCCAGCCATAATGTAACTGAAAAAGATATGAAAAGGCAAAGCTCTATTTCAAAAGAACATATTGATAACAATCTCGCTGTAGGAAAAAATGCTGATTGAAAGAGGTGTAAAACCTGAACAGCTTCCGGCATCTGAGGAATTGAAAAAAGTTCAGCGCAGGTTGGAAAGCGATGAAAAGAAAGTTATAAAAGATGCAAAGAAAAAGAAGTAAGGTTACATCGTGTGTTTCTATCCCAATTACATCCAATTACATCCAAGCGATTTTATTTTATTCAAAAAATTTTGCAGAGTAAAAATTATGCGAAGAAATAAACACTTCACCTGTTTCCCTCATTTCAAAATCTTAGTATTAAATTGTAAATACTATGGGTAACATAAAAATATTTGAAGACAAAAAAGTAAGAACTCTTTGGGATGCAGAGAAAGAGAAATGGTATTTATCAATTATTGATGTAATTGAAATCTTAACCGGCACTGACAGACCAAGGAAATATTGGAGTGACCTGAAAGCTAAACTTCAAAAGGAAGGAAGTGAACTGTCCGATAAAATCGGACAGTTGAAAATGGCTGCCGAAGATGGCAAAATGCGAATGACTGATGTTGCTGATACAGAACAACTTTTCCGTCTCATACAATCCATTCCATCACCAAAGGCGGAACCATTTAAACTTTGGCTTGCAAAGATAGCAGCAGAAAGATTAGACGAAATACAAGACCCTGAATTGACTATTGACAGGGCTTTGGAACAATACTTGAAACTCGGCTATTCCGAAAACTGGATTAACCAACGCCTCAAAAGCATTGAGATACGCAAAGAGCTGACAAACGAATGGAAAAAACGCGGACTAAAAGAAGGTGTGCAGTTTGCAACGCTTACTGATATTATTACCAAAGCATGGGCTGATAAAACTACCAAAGAATACAAAGTGTTGAAAGGTTTGAAAAAGGAAAACCTGCGGGATAACATGACTAACATCGAATTGATTTTAAACATGCTTGCAGAAGCTTCTACTAAAGATATTTCGGCAGCGGTAACCCCTGAAGATTTTGAAGCCAGTAAAAAAGTAGCCAGGCAAGGAGGCAATGTAGCCAGGGTTGCAAGGAAAGAATTAGAGGCACGAACAGGCAGGAAAGTAGTTACGGCATTAAATGCCAGGTCGGCTTTACAACTAAAAGAAAATACCGGCAAGAAAACAAAAAAGAAATAAATGCTCCAAAACAACTCTGCACTAAAATCCCTCATTGATAAACTTTGGCAAAACTAAGAGAAGGAACTTATGGAGAAGCAATAAGAATTCCTTCAACAAATAAATTTTCATTGGGACAAAGAACAATGCTGTTTAGACCGGACTTAAAAAAAACGAACAGTATTTATTTGTGGGGGTTCGTTCGGAATTTGTTTATAGACAAGCCAAGAAAAAAAATAGTGGTTCAACAGTTGGGCATGTAAATGTGAAAGACATAAAACAATTCAGAATTCTTCTTCCACCAATAGAACTCCAAACCCAATTCGCCACCATCGTATCCAAAACCGAAACACTGAGAGAGCAATGTAAAAGCAGTTTTGTTGAATTAGAAAATCTTTATAGTTCACTAAGTCAGGAAGCGTTAAGGGAGAGTTGGAGTTTTCAAAACCATTAATAGTAAATTGAAAATAGTTGTTCAGGAACTAAAATTATCTGACCGATAGTAGTTTGCAGTATTGATTTTTTACTTTCAATAATTCTCTAAAAATTTTACTGCAAAATCCATCTCCAATTGACTTTAAGAAAATCAAAATAAAAATGGAAGAAATCCATCATAACAGAACACATTCATGTTTGGCTTGTCTGTTTGGTTGTGTGAAAGAAAACCAGGAAAGAAGTTAGACGACAAAAAAAATCTTTGAGCTTATGACTTTTGGCAAGAGAATTTTATAAAACCTTATAATGCAAAATCTAATTCCACTTCATATCTACCAGGAAAAGCAATGTGAAGAAATAAACACTTCACACCGATCATATATTTCAAAATCTTAGTATTAAATTGTAAATACTATGGGCAACATAAAATTATTTGAAAGTAAAAAAATCCGCAGTCAATGGGATGCAGAAAAAGAAACATGGTATTTCAGCATCGTGGATGTTATTGAAGTTTTAACCGATAGCACGCGGCCAAGAAAATATTGGAACGCTTTAAAAACCAAGCTGAAAGCCGAAGGAAGTGAGTTGTCCCAAAATATGGGACAACTGAAAATGGAATCGGAAGACGGTAAAATGTACAAAACAGATGTTGCCGATACAGAACAACTACTCCGTCTCATTCAATCCATTCCATCACCCAAAGCAGAACCGTTTAAGCAATGGCTTGCAAAAACAGGCTACGAAAGAATTGAAGAAATACAGGATCCGGAAAAGAGCATTGACAGGGCTATGGAAAATTATTTAAAACTTGGCTATAGTAAAGAATGGATTAATCAACGCCTCAAAAGTATTGAAGTAAGAAAAGAACTAACTGATGTCCCGATAGCTATCGGGAGGGAAGTGCATGACGTAAAAAAAGGACAGGAATTTGCCACGCTTACAGATATTATTACAGAGGCATGGAGCGGCAAAACTGTGAAGCAATACAAACAACATAAAGATTTAAAAGAATCCCGATAGCTATCGGGACTCAGAGATAATATGACCAATCTCGAGCTGGTACTTAACATGCTGGCTGAAGCAACAACCACAGAAATCAGCAAAGAAAAAAATCCTAAAACTTTTGATGGTAATAAAATAATTGCAAAGCAAGGTGGCACCATAGCAGGAAACACGAGGAGGGAAATTGAAGAAAAGACAGGTAAAAGAATTGTAAGTCCGCTTAATGCAAAGAAACTAAAATCGAAAGATGAAATAAAAAAGTTGGGACATTAAATATCGCACGGTCAAGGCTTACACCCTTTCTAAAATAAAATTTCCATCCACTCCTAAAATTGTAAATGTAAGTGAGGTTTTTACCGGACGGATATCGTGCAAAAAGACCTTTGATTTATATTAAGCAAATTGAAAAAATTAAGTAAGTTTGTAAAATGAATATAGTTACTTTTGTAAGATAAAAAATATAATTTTCATGTTAGACATCATCACAGATTATGAAAACCTTCAAAAAAATTTTGGCTTGCTTCTTGAGAAAAGCGGCTACAGATTAGATCATCTTGCTGCTACAATTGGAATGCATCGGAATAATTTTTATCAGAAAAAAAACAGGGGAAAATTTACACACCAGGAAATGAAAAAATTATTAGAAATAATTTGGACGCAAGACATGGAAGATGCGATTGAAGGTGATCTATTGCGCAAAGCTGACAAAAAAAAATACGCTACAAAAAAGGAAATTAAAGAGGCCTTTGCATGAAATATTTAGTTGAGAAAAAATTCTTAAAGGATTTGCAACCGTTACCAAAAGAGGTTAAAAATGCGGTTGCAATTTTTTTTGTGCATATAGAAGAAATAAACAGCTTTGATGAAATTCATAATGTAGAAAAGCTAACCGGTTTCAAAGAATATTATCGCTACCGGATTGGCCACTATCGTTGTGGCTTTGCTTTTCGTGATGGTAAAATAATCTTCCTGCGAATCCTTCATAGGAGCGAAATTTATAAGAGCTTTCCGTAAAGCGGCGCATCTGTTATACAAAACAGATGTAGCCGATATAGAGCAATTCCTTCATATCCTTCAATCCCTTCCATCATCCAAAGCAGAGCCGTTTATAAATAAAAATTTTTAAAACAAAAATAATCTCTACACTGTCGGGATAATTAAGCTAATCGCTCCAAAACCTGGATTGCATGTTCTTTTTTTACTGAAGGAAAATCCTCTAAGAAATTACTAAGGGAATGACCCGCTTTTAAATAGTCAAAGAGATTCTTTACCGGCACTCTTGTATTAGTAAAAACAGGTTCGCCGCTTTGAATATTTGGCGATATAGTAATCGGGTGTAACATTTTATGCTTATCAAATATAAGAATTTTATAGATGCATTACCGATATAACAAATCACTTTTAGAATTTTTCCAAACATTAGTACATTGTAACCCAATGTCAAAAATTCCTCTCAAAATAAAAATTATTTTCATTGCAACAGTTGGCTTATACACCTGGTTTTATTTTTGTCTTCCTGCAAAATTATTTAATGCTCCCACCTGTTTTGTAATTGAAGATAAAGATGGCAATCTGTTAAATGCTTCTATTGCAGCCGATGGCCAATGGCGTTTTCCTCACGATGAAAATGTTCCTGATAAATTTATAAAATGCATCACCACATTTGAAGATAAAAGATTTTACAGTCATCCGGGAGTGGATGCAATTGCCCTTGCAAGAGCCACTTTAAAAAATCTGAAACGCAAAGAAGTGGTTCAGGGTGGCAGCACACTAACGATGCAGGTTATACGCTTAAGCCGCCATGAAACGAAAAGGAATATCTGGGAAAAAATTATTGAGAGTATTCAATCTGTACGATTGGAATGCCGTTATTCCAAAAAACAAATTATGGCGTTGTATGCATCTGAAGCGCCTTTCGGAAGTAACGTAGTTGGCCTTGATGCTGCATCCTGGCGATATTTTGGAAGAAGCCCGGAAAAATTAAGTTGGGGCGAAATGGCATCATTGGCTGTTTTGCCAAATGCTCCTGCGTTGGTTCATCCTGGTAAAAACAGGGAAGTGCTATTAAGGAAAAGAAATGCATTGCTCGATAAACTGCTGGCAAATAAAATCGTGGATAGGTCAACCTGTTATCTCTCAAAATTAGAGCCGCTGCCGGGAGAACCCGTTTCTTTACCACAACTTGCGCCGCATTTATTACAGCGTTTTAAAGAAGATGCGCAGGTAAATAAAAATCTGCCTTCCAAATTAAAAACAACAATCGATATCAATCTTCAAAAAAATGTAATTGATATTTTAAATCAGCATCATACTATTTTAAAAGGAAATGGAATTAATAATGCATGTGCCCTGGTGCTGGATGTGGAAACAGGAAATGTGTTGTCGTACGTTGGTAATATTTATGATACCAAAAATGCTGAACTGCAAAGTGACGTAGATGTTATAAAAGCGCCGCGAAGCCCTGGTAGCGCATTAAAGCCAATTTTATATGCAGCTATGTTTGGCGATGGAATGATTCTGCCAAACTCGCTTGTTCCTGATATTCCTACACAGATTGGAGGCTATGCTCCGCAAAATTTTGATTTAGGTTATGATGGCGCTGTTCCTGCGTCGCAGGCATTGTCGCGTTCGCTTAATATACCTGCGGTGAAATTATTGCAGCAATATAAATACCAGCGTTTTTATGATTTGCTTAAACAACTTGGTATAACAACGTTGAATCGGCCTGCTGATAATTACGGCCTTTCATTGATATTGGGTGGAAGCGAAGTAACGATGTGGGACCTCGCAGGAATTTATGCCGGTATGGCCCGTACATTAAATCACCAGAAAGCAAATAATGGTCTTGTATTAAAAAAAGATTTTCATGCACCAAATTATTTTACAAATGATGCGCCAATAAAAAAATCTTCATCGCAGGATGTTATTAATTCATTGGACGCAACATCTATATGGTTTGCTTTTGCCGCAATGGAAGAAGTGATGCGTCCCGGAGATGAAGGACTGTGGCAGGAATTTTCATCATCGCAGCAAATAGCGTGGAAAACAGGTACCAGCTTTGGTTTCAGAGATGCCTGGGCTATAGGCATTACGCCAAAATATGTGGTGGCTGTATGGACGGGTAATACAGATGGAGAAGGAAGGGCAGGCCTTATAGGTGTGCAAACTTCTGCACCGATTATGTTTGATATTTTCCGTGAACTGCCTTCGTCAAAATGGTTTGCCAGGCCGATGAATAATTTTGCGTTTATTCCGGTATGCCGGGAAAGTGGTTTCAGGGCCGGTATTGATTGCCCGGATGTTGATACGGTTATGGTTTCTAAAAACGGGTACAGGTCGCCGTTATGTCCTTATCATAAGCTAATTCATTTAGATGCAACCGGCACTTACCGTGTAAATGAAAGTTGCGAATCGCCTTCCAACATGATTCATAAAAGCTGGTTTGTTTTAACACCGGCAATGGAATGGCATTACAAACAAAAGAATCACGATTATAAACCATTGCCTTCGTTTAAGCCTGGCTGTGAGTTTACAGGAACCGGAAAACAATTGGAATTAATATATCCTATGCAGGATGCAAAAATTTATGTTCCGTTGGAAATAGATGGAAAAAGGGGAAGAACTATTTTTACTGCTGCAAACAGGAAACCGGGAAGTAAAATTTTCTGGCACCTTGATGATGAATACATTGGTACAACAACAAATTTTCATCAAATGGCCGTAAGCCCTGCTCCCGGAAAACATTTGCTTACTATTGTGGATGAAAACGGAGAAAGCATCAGCCGGGAGTTTGAGATTTTGGAGAAAGAGAAATGAATGCAATGTTCGATGTACGACGTTTGATGTTCGATGTCAAAGAAATGTGCGGTGTATCATGATGTTAATGAAAGATTA